>JACLAA010006044.1_pt1 | contig 20051 bp, 5 predicted proteins | sample 8027891 | NCBI WGS metagenome assembly JACLAA01 (sample SAMN15724900, study PRJNA655200) | protist metagenome | isolation source: fluorescence activated cell sorting (FACS) single amplified genomes of... | place: Spain: Blaines Bay Microbial Observatory, Mediterranean Sea | collected 2016-01-19 | reverse complement strand
GAGACGCGTCGACGACGAAGTTAATCGTGGAGTTACAAGACGGGCACAGAGTGGAAGCGGTGATTATTCGGCATTTGAAAGGGCGGCGAGCGGAAGGGAAGAAAGGTTTGGGGGCGACGTTGTGCATATCGAGCCAGGTTGGGTGTAAGATGGGGTGTACGTTTTGCGCGACGGGGACGATGGGAGAACTCGGGAATTTAACGACCGGGGAGATTGTGGAGCAAGTCGCGCACGCGAGAAGGATCGAGCCGAGGGTGAGGAATATCGTGTTTATGGGGATGGGTGAACCGCTGAACAATTACGACGCCGTCGTGGACGCCATTCGGTGCATGTCACAAAGCGAAAATCAGATGGGATTTAACATTCCGTGTCCGAAGATTTGCGTGAGTACTGTCGGGGTGATTCCAAACATTTATAGGTTTAGCGAAGATTGTCCGACGGTGTCGATGGCGCTGAGTTTACACGCGCCAACGCAGGAGATTCGGAAGAAAATTGTCCCCACGGCGACGGCGTATCCTTTGGACGAGCTGATGCGATGTTTGGACGATTATTTAGCGAAAAGTGAGAAGAATTCTATGCTGGTGGAATATTGCGTTTTGAAAGGTATAAATGATACTAAAGAGTGCGCGAGGTTGCTCGGGGAGTTGTTGGGTGGGAAGAAGGTTGTGTTGAATTTCATCCCGTATAATCCCACAGACGTCATCGCTGGACACGAAAGGCCGGAGATGGAGGACATACAGGCGATGAACACGATATTAAGGGAAGAGTACGGGATGACGACGACGGTGAGACAAGAGATGGGTTCGGATATTGCCGGTGCGTGTGGACAGTTGGCAATTTCCGTAAACGGGAAGAAACTTTCGTCGAAGGAGAAGAAGAAGACGAACGAGGACGAGGACGAATGCGATGGGGGCGAAGGAAGCATCCCGGGCATTCGAGACATTGAAGAGATGCTGGGACAAGATTTAGTGAGCGCTACTACAAAGAGTAATAAGACTAAAACAACGACGACGACGACAAAGACGATAACAAGAAAAATTGAGACGATAAAATCATCAGAGACGAGCAGCTTCACGCACTATTTCTTCAACGATTGGACCAGAGCAGAAATCGCCATGCTCGGAGTGGCATCGGTGTGCTCGCTCGCTTTACTATCCGCACGATTGGTTAGCAGTAATAAAAAGTAAAATTAATGCTCATGCACTTTATCGGTAAAGCGACGGAATAACTCATCTCTTTAAATCTCTATCCTCTTCTAATTCCCAGTCTAAACCGTGTTTCTTACCTTCTTCTCCGTCGTCGTTGTCGTCGAAATCGTCCTCATCAAAGTCGCCATCCAGATCCTCGCTCTCGGAAGTGAACTCGCCGCCTTCATCTCGAAGAATTCGTTCTGCGCTCAGGCTATCGCTATCGGAAAATAAAACCAAGTCTCCTTCGTCTTCGGAACTCTCTTCACTGATTTCATCCAAACGGGGTTGTTTTTTTACGGCATCTGAACCTTCCTTTCCTCTAGATAAAGCCTGTGAAACGATATACACCTTTCCGAACGTTCGAGAGTGATGTAAGATCTGGTCGCACACCCACCGATGAAAACTTTCATCATCACCATCTCGCGCGCTTTGTTTACCCAAGGGAACTATTCTGGTCAATTCATCTTCACGGAACAGAAATTTTTCTGGTCGCTTTTGCTTTATTTTCTTCTCGCGCGCCGCTTTTTTTGCCTTGTTTTTTATCGTTCGTTCTAAAAGACTTGGACGCTTCAGTTTGATACAAATCGCATCTCCCACGCTTCTATTTTCTAGAGCACTTCTAACATACGCCATTTCAATGTTGCACCATGATATATCCCAACAAATCCGATAGGAGCTCGGAGTATTAACCGGCGACCGCGTTGAATTTGAACTCGTCATCGCGAGCAATAATCGGTAATTCGTAGCGAAAAGGGTGAAATTCGCATTCGCCGGTAAAACTTTGCTCTTCTCGTCACGCATTAAAATTTGAGTAATGTCCATATTCTTTCCAACATTAATTTGCCACGCAAAGTGCTCGTTCGCAAACGCTCTTCTCGAGATGTTCTTCGAACTCGATATGGCTCTCCATAATTTTTCACAACTCAATAGTTCTTTACTGAAAGGTCGCAATATTCCATCAGCTGAAGGAGCTCTCGCCGGTCTGACTCTTTTCGCGAATTGAGCGCCGTGAGATAAGCCAACGAGTTCTTTCGCCTCACGAACACTGCCCGATGCTCCAGCAGCCATGTGACTCATCATTCCAACAGCACCCGAAACTGGCTGCGCCACCGCTCCAACCAGACCTTTGCCAAAGCCTTTGACGAATCCTTTGGCGCCAGATTTCATCGCACCTTTGACTGGTTGCATAAAGACACCGGTGACGCCACTTAAAACGCCTCTGGCTAAAGTTTCAGTTCCATCCATCAGTCCAACGACCGCAGCGCCAGTTTTCACGGCTGATTTATTGGAGTCGTCGTCATCGCGACTGTCTTTCGAACCGATAGCAAACTTCTCGCGAAGTGCGGATGAGAGCATTGTAGGCTTCTTCCCTCCTGCTTGCGAAACACCAAAAAGATCTTCCAACGCGCGCCCGCCGGACAATTTTGACAGCCCCATCGATGCACGATTCAGTGCCAAAGCCACTGAATCTAACGCATCAAAGCCAGTCAACAATCGAATAATCTGTAATTTGACTTGTTTGACGTACGCCTTTGTCAAAGTATCCTGAAATGTTGATTTTTTCGCGCATTGGTTTTCGAGTCTCATAGGACGTAAGTCAAGCGTGGCTTCATCCAAGTTGACAACGGTGACGATACCGGGGAAAACTTTTCTAATACGTTTCGGGCGTTTTTGTTCCGACGCGCGAAATGATATGGCGATTCTTACTTTCGAGATTTTCATCATTTCTATGAATATCTGAGGATCCGCTTGATGGCTTTCTTTTCCTTTCGCAACTGGAGATACCGCGCTCTGTTTCGATCCATCAACGAAATGATCGGAAAATTCAAGCGCGCGCCATAACGAAGGTTCATACGCGGCAATATGCAATGGAGCATTCGAGAAATTTATCAATATTTCTTCGTATGCATTCGTTTTACCGTCCGCCTCGAGATACGATCGCATACCAAAATTCAACATTGGCGGTACTACAAGTTCTTTTGCATCGTGCATGACGCGAAGCAAAACTGGATACTGCGTCGTAGGACTCATATCATCAATTTGCAGCGAGTGTAATACAAATCTGATGGACGAGGCGGACGCACCAACAATTGATTGTTGGTGTTCTAAATCCATTCCTTTCAATGTCACGACAAAAATTTCTTCAACATTCGAATCAATCGTCGATAAAACAAATTCTGGTATAGAAAGAGTAACTCTTCTCGAGACAACGACATCGTTCTGAGCAGAAGGAACCGATTTCTCTCTTTTACTCGCCGCGCGATCGAGGGCGGCATCTTGTTGCATCTTCTTCTTCAACGCCATTTCTTTACTCGGCGGCGAACCGAGTATCTGCTCTTCTAAAACACAATTTCCTACTCTCAAAGAAAAATGCACTCGCGAAGAACCGTGCGTCAACTCAGTTTTCGCGACGTGGACGTGTAAAAAATCATCTAAATCCTCTAACGCTTCAGCTCTTTTATGTATGGGAAGTAACGTATCTCCAGTGTGCGTCGATTTAAGCACAAAAGGCATCACCCATTCTTCGTCACGTTCTCGCTTGGCGTACAGTACTCTCGGCAAATTTGTATCAGTCCATCTCAAAGGAACACCGCGCTTATTCTCGCGTTTAGAGTGCAAAATAATGACATCCTTTTTCTCATTAAACACATGTTCTTTATTTGGATCGACTTGGGTAAGATGAATGTTTTCACCGGTATCGTTGATGAGGCTAAATGCAGGTTCGAGAATGATAGCGAGACATTCTGTGAACATGCCTCGCGTGTGCTCCAACCCATCTCCAATGTTTGCAAGATAATGCTGTTCCTCTGAGCGGATACTGATTGGATAGCTCGTTTGACCATCTTTCGTTAAACACTCTACAACGACGATTCGTTCTGATATGAAATCTCGCTCCGCGATTGGTAACGGTTCAGATAAAGATTTCTTAGAGCATCCTATCTCTAAACGCTCATTCTTGGATATTAGTCTAGCTGCTGCCTGTTCTTGACGCTCGCTCGCACTTTCGGCACCGATGAATGTTATTCTGTCCTCAGGACGTCCCGTAGTCCCTCCTTTTAGCACGTACACTTCGCTCAAATCTGACCCGTTCGTTGGTAGCGTCTTCGAAAGATAAGCCGTCTGCGCCGATAGTCGGGCAGACGAGTCGTCGACATGGCTCTCATCGCTGATTCGCATTTCAGATGTATCATCTATTAGAGACATCGCTACATCAGACATCGAAGGATTACTCGAAGTTTCTCTATTCTTATTTTGCTTCCCACCATCAGATATCGCGGATGAGCGAAATACGATATCATCACCGGTTCGATTGATTAAAACTATGGGAGAACATAAAATAAGCACCCTCGTTGAAGCGACGTCAGTTTCGTCCCATTTTGAACATACAATTTTAACTGAAGATTTCATGGCAATCTTATTTCCAGAAGCTAACTTGCTGGAGTGGCTCACTTTCACCACCTCGAAGGCGTCCCGAGATTTAATACCGTTTTTAGCCGAAGATCCACCGCTTAAGGAGTCTGTAAACTCAGTTCCAAATGTGAAGGAACCACCGGAATTTAAAATCGGCGCATTATTATCATTCTTTGCCGCATCTTTACAACTTGCCGGCGAAACGGGAACTCCGTAATTAAAATAATCAAATTTCTTATCGAGCGGTGTCGCGCAATCTATGAGCTGACTCGGTTCCCATCCACCAGTAATTGACTCTACGCGAGCTACGCACTTTGCTCCTGGATCCACGTAGTGTGTCTTTGCAATTTCACCCGGACCAAGAATTTTCGAATACTTCTTTTTAAAACAATACATTTCATTTTCGCGTAGTTGTTCGTATGAGTTGAGCGAAATTTCGGCTGACACCGGCAACGCGTTCTTCACACACCAAGGCGCAGATAATGTGACAATCCATTCGCTATTCAGCGCCGCCGCTCGTTGAAAATCGACACTTGTTTTATCTGAAGGTTTTCTGCTCGCTAATGTAGCATTTTCGAGCGGAAAGTGTTCACATCGAACGGATACGAACCAGTTCTTTCCTTTTAAACCATCAGCGTCTTCGCAAACGTGCACTGCAGATTCTTCCACTCCGTCTGCAAGCGCCAATCCCCCACGTTTATTCGCGCGTTTTATCATAGCGTCTTCTATCGCAGACGATTCACTATTCAACCGGTCATCGAAGTTTCTGTCGAAAAAGCCGGATTTTACCGGCTTAGCCCACGAAGAAAATAATTCGCTATTACTCTCCTTATCTGTACCTAGGACACGAAAATACACGTGCGAGGATGCATCGGGTCCAATAACAGCGCTTGGAAGCGATTTTTCGCATCCTGCCTCAATGATGGTCCGGTACGTGACGTGATGGTTCTCGACGTCTACGAAACTTTCTCTATTACTCGAAGACATGCGGTCAGTACTTTCTGAAGATGCGCCAAAGGGGACGACATATCTACGGGTTCGTGTCCATCTTCGCATCCTCACAAAGCTTAGAGCGCTTTTCGTCTCCTGCCCAGCGCGAAAAGGATATTTTAATTCTGGAAAGCTTCCCGCGTACGCAAAACCGTCCTCATCGCAATGAGGATGTGTTGTATCAACTTCCCATTCATCTTCCTCCCACGTCCAGTCAGTCGGCTTATTTGATTCTATAGCGGACAAAAAGTCTTCTTTCAAAGACATGGAATTAGAACCAGTGCGGGTGCACCATGCTTTGCGCTCCGTGAGTAAAAGATGCGTAGAACGCCATCCTCGGAAAGGAAGAAAGCGCTCGTTTTCGAAAGCTTCTTCAACGACACGTCGTACTCTCTCAGACTGCGTTTGATCGCTACTTCTGCTTTTCAGAGACTCGTATCCCAAACTTGTTCCATTCTCATTGTTTGCCTTCATTTCCAAAGATTCAGTTTTTTCCGGTGTCATCCTCGCCGGAACGACAAAAATTTCAATCGACCGATCCGTTTCGTTCCGGAATCGGGAAAGTTCCCGTATAGTTCGTTCAATCTTCTGCGTTATCGGATCAATTGTACGCGCTACAACAGCTTTAAGAACATTTTTTTCCTTCGATTTTACTGCATCATTGTAATCAAGGAACTCGCTCAAATCAATCGCATCTGACGATTCTGAAAGCGTCAGCTCTTCACATATGAGTCGCGTCCAAGGTCCCTTAGGATGCAAACTCAAATAATACGATGGCACAGAAGATGATGATTCCACAGAAATTTTCCTCGAGAGAGCATTTGTTGCCGAGCCACCTTTTGAATCGCCGATGTGAGTTTGCCTAGTCCTTGAAGATAGTAGTGATTTTTGCGCATTACTTTCCCCTCCGGAAGTTCTATCTGCACCGTATCCTTCGAAAGCAACTTGAATTTCAACATCATTCGGTAACTTTATGGTACTCGACCGAGATGGCTCGTCGTCCATATTAATTAAATCGGACAGAGTCACATCGCTCAAAAATGAAATTATCTTACCGTGGCCACCGTTCCCGCGAGCATCTATTATTGAAATGCGCACAGAGCAAGTATCGATCGCATCCGACGGAACTCTCGCGATGAACTTATCCGACCAGATGCATTCGACATGCGAATCTTCCTTCGACGACGATGAGGAGGAGGCTTTGATCAACGTAGAAGCGCGTGTTCTCATTAAATTCTCAGCAAAATTTATTCGAGCATACAATTCAGATTCTCCTACGTCCACCAAATTGCGATTATTTGCTCCAATTCTAATGCGACACTTTGCAAACGTTAGAACGAATGTTGACTGTAATTGAAGCGTTTTCATTCGCATTTGTGAAGATGACGAGATATTCGGATTTAAGTATCCATCAGTGGTTTCACTTCCGAACCTTGAATCCGGTGGCTCGAGACTTTTATCTAGAATAGGTAAAATTTTATTGCCGAAAGCCGTTAATGAGTCCAATGCGATACATTTCTGTGGCATTACTTCAACTACATCGTCTTTGGTGGAGCGTTGATATCGAACATATATCGATCTTCGAAGCTCATTCTTCAGTATTGGAGCGATTGAATCGGAGAAATTACGATCATCGTCTGAATTCGATATGTTCCGAAGAGTCTGCTGCCACCGTGATGACAATGGTGGCACTGCCTCAGAAGACGGACTTATTTCGGAAGACAAAAGTTTATGATCTTCTCGCTGATATTTAACAATCGCATCACCGAGTGAGCTCGAGAAATTTACACCGATCACATTCGCAATCGAAATCTTTAAGCTGTCCTCTAAACAAGTATTGTCCGTCATCATCAGCGCGCGATTGAAACGAGCACACACATCGAATGCTTCAATTATGGGTTCCCAAGATGCAACGCGAGGATTGAAGAACGCTACATCTATCTTTGTACTGGCAGAACCGTCTCTTGCCATACCATTCTCATTGCTGCCTTCAACTCCACGAACTACGACCGCAACGTCATTTATGCCAAGAGCAATAAAAGGGTCGCGCTTACCCGGTTCGCACAAGGTGAGCGCGATTCTCGGCAAAGAAACTTGGATCGAAGTTTCGTCGCTAGATTTGATGGGTATATCACCATCACTTGAATCGCTCACGATTACAGCTTCGTGCGAGACATTTTCGTAATTCTCTTCGATGAATTCCTCAGGAATTAAGGGAGTGCGAAGTTGTGCAGCAAATCTCGATCTCGCATACTCTTTCTTTTCCGAAAGGATAAAAGTCCCGCAGCTGTTCTCTAATCTCCAGAATTTAAGTTGATCATCACCACCGTCATACGCGCAATCTAATATCTCGCACTCTTTCAGTACTTCTCGTCTGATAACTTTGCACCCAATCGTCACAACGTCAGGCATGCTCTCAGTTTCTGTTGCGATGCATCCAAGACTTACGTATTCTTCACTGGGAGGTATTGGAGACCATATAAAACAATCGTTCGAGGGCGAACGCCACGCTAAATTGAATCCAAGTGGTAAAGAGGTGACATCAGCTGTGTCACTGATTGAGTGTACTGGAGTTGCGGGTGCATCTGCATCTATGGAAAAGCACACGTCACCGAGAAAAGAAAATCCTTTCGGTGGCACTGGGCGCCAGAATTTTAAGTTTGTATGCCGAGAGGCGCTTATTGGCAGATAGGAATTGCACGCTGCGACCAAAGTAGATAATGCCACTTTCTTTTTGACGACGTCACTAAGTTGCGATATACAATTTCTCGCCACACGAAGACTCATAGAATCAAAACTTGAACGCACATCAGAAGATACCAGCCGCACTTGATACCCGTGCGCATCCTTTATAAATTTTACATCGAAATCGGTTGGTTCCAAGAAGCTCGTTTTAGGCAAAAACTTTGTTTTAGTGGGATCATTGGTGCTGCGGCAGAGATTTACGGTGACGCCGTTCACAAAGGCGTTCAATTCTGATCTGGTGCTTGATCTCGCAATCTCACTTGGCATTGACTTATAGTCAACCGATGCGTACAGTTGTACGGACAATGCATTTCTACCGGCATTGGTATTTTTCGCTGTTTTCCCGCGGTTCATCGTGGTATCAGAGTCGAGAACCAAGAGCTCAACGTTTCTTGCTAGGATGGAACACGTTGTAACACACTCTGTAGCACTTGTTGTTTTCAACTCCTTCTTTGTTGGTACTTTCATAAAGTCTATGGGTTCGTTGTCCTTGCGTTTCGCAAAGGTTACATTATCATAGATTATATTCGAACGCGTACCAAGACTGATAAATCTTTCCACGTCGCCTTCAATAACAGCATTCCTAATCGTAAGCGTTCGAAAATTACCTACACAAATTAGTGATGACGAATGCTTCGTCACAGAATGCGGTAAAACTATTTTTCTCCCGTTCCCATCCAAGGTACACCACAGAGGTGTGTGTAATCCATCACACAAAATTCGTTTTGCTGGAGAGAGGGTTATAATCTCAGCATCGTCAACTTCACCTTCTTTTCTTGGAGCCAGGGATATTAAATCCTTGTTCGAGAAACTGATATCGTTCTTCAAACGCCGCTCGAGTATTTGTCGTCTCAACTCGTCATCTCTAAGATTAAAAAAGTACAAAACCTCTCTCAGAAATTGAGGATCAACTTTTAGACGGCAAGACTGTAGATTTACTCCAAGATCAAATTTATCGGCTCTAGATAGTAAATCCAGCGTTAAAAGCGTCAACGACCTATCAGTGTGGTCGATTACTTCTGCGACAGCTGGTTCAGTTCCGTCCCGTACATCTCGGACACTCAGAACAGGCAAAGTCAAGTGAACACTGTACGCGTCTGCGTCATTTCGTAAAGTTTCGTAGGAAACCCAGAGGCGACTGAGTATTAGCCTCGCCAACGGCGATGCTCTCGCGTTGAGCCGTGGTGAATTGAACATGGACAAGCACACCTCCGGTAGATTCACCGTAATCACGCTACTGAGAGAAGGCGCAGTATCAATTTCGCCTTCTGCTGTACCGTTCTCTTTCGGAACTTCAATTTCCGCGTACTCAAAAAGTGGTTCCTGGACGAAACCCGTCTCGGAGAAATTTCCAGTCAAAACGGCAAGTAATATATTGTATTCGACGTCATCAAGTTCTACGGTGATCGCGCCATCCGCGCAGAGACGCATTTCTTTTGCGCACATTTTTTCCGTGGGATCCCAAGATGGAGATATCAAATCGAGACTGAAAACTTGAGCAGGATCATTGCTTTCGCCTTTTGCGCAAAATAACGCCGGGTAGGAGCCGCGCTCACCTTTCCCGTTCACCATAAACAACTCAAAGTCTTTTAACTGAATTGACATTGTATCCATCAACACAGCACCTCGAGTTAGATGACTATCGCCGTATTTCCATTGCAAACTGTTGCATACAGAAACATGTTTTGCATCAAGACTTAGTGCTTCCTGAGATGAAGTAGATTTTGGAACAACAATCTTGGCTTGGGATAGCGCAACATCGTACTTAAACGTAGAAGGTCGCGTTACCCCTCGCCGCACGATCTCTGCGTTTCTCTCATTTTCAGGAAGCTTATCGATTGGAATTGCATCGGCAAGTAATCCACCAACGCTCCTTAATAGCTGCGAAAAGAAATGCATCAGAAAAGTAACTTTTGACTTCTTCAAGTTGAGAAGCAGATGTTGCTCGTGACCTGGAAAATTCCTGTGCGAACGATTGAAGGTGCGATATTCGAAGTATGACTTCTCTTGTCCAGCACGATCAAGCTCTAGATTTTCTTCTTTTTTAACCGAGACAAAGTATCTGTGCGGATGCGACTCGGGTAACGTTTCATTCATTACGCTCAAGCTACCAAGGGTACCAAACACTTTCATAGGATTCAACCCTGTTTGTGTTAATATTGCGATATCTGCGTCATGGATTCCAATCGAAGCTACTGCTGGATTATTGCCGTTTTTTGCGATATCTTCGGGTTCAACAAATGTTCTCAATGATAATTCTTTGAATCTAACTGCCAGACGAAATTTTATGGGAACATCCTCCTCTTCCTTTTCATCATCATCATCGTTATCGCAATCGCTCGTATTGGTATTTTCTACTTCAGATTCTGACGGGGAAGTCTTATTAGAGGACATTACAAGCGATAGCTCATCGTAAAATCGAGAAACGGATGCTATCGTTGGTCGGCGAACGCCCAGAAAACAAATATCTGAAGTAACTTCGAGCTGGCCGTAGCAATTCGTAAAGGTCGGTGAATCTGTACTTGTCCAGCTATCGTATCGCATTTTAACACCCTTGCTTTCGCCCTTTGCCGGTAAATTTGAGAGCTGAATGAAATATCCTCCCGAAAGCACGTCGTAAATTTCTAATTTGCCCGCTTCGATGACGTAACTTTCGTCCATATTTGTCGACGTTTTTATTGTTTTTGCACTCGTGGCTACAATTTCAACAATCGCATGCTCCGATCTTGCGCACTCAAATTCGGATAACCTTTCGACTCCACCAAACAATACGCCATCCACAACGGTATTGTTGTCTTTGCACCCCATTTTTTGTCCCCATAAAGCAACCGAGGCTCGCGAAACATCAACAGATACACGCGACGAAATTATTCTACTTATTTTGCTTCCTTCGCTTCTTTTCGAACTTGTCGCTATCTCTGTCGAAGTACCATCATCTGTGCGAGAGTTAATTGCAACACGTTCTGTATCATGCGTTCTATCCTTTTCATCATATTGTTGACTCTTTTTAAAAGAGTTCACTATGTTATATATCATCGCTAGCCGACATGGTGAGAGTGTGAACGCTAGATCTGGGATGTCTGCTTTCGCAATCATTCCCGGATTTTGTTCATCAGACGACGCTGTATTACTGTTCAATTCATCGAATACTTCGAATCCACTCCCGGCAATCTGTAAATCGAGACCGATTTTTAGGGGTTTGAGGATGAAATAAGCTTCGAAATCATTTCGCGAACGATTCTCTTTTGCGCCCTGCAGTAAAATTTCATGTCTCTCTTGGACGTCGAATGTACCAGAGGCGATGTAAGCCGCGAGATTCTCTGCCTTCACCGTGAACGCGTTATACTTTGGATCACCGCGAACCCCACTGTTTGCGCTACCTTGATCGCATTCTGGATCGTTGGAAACTATAAATTTACCTAAATCCAAGACAATTTTTTTATCACAACTAATCGTCGTATTTCCCTCAGCCGACGACGGTACAAGCGCAATTTTAGGAGCATCGATAGAAATTTCAAACTTCATTCGATTCAATACACTAGACAAACCAGAAGCAGTACGCTTGGCGACATTACTAGTTGCATTCGCAATTTCTTCCGCAAAATCTCCGAGGACTTCTGAGGTAAGTTCGTCAGACGCTGGTTTTTCAAAGAATCCAGTGATTGAGTCGATGAAGCGCTTTTCAACGACTAAGAATGTCGGCGCGGCGATCACGACAGCTTTCGAATCGTAAAATTCCACATCGAATGGCGGATACTCTTCGTAAGACACGGAAAGTGCTCCATTTGAAGAAACTGTGGAGGATGCAATAGTGCCTTCGGCTTTCCTGTCAATGCCGGATTGTAATATTTTTGTTCCATTCGCATCAACCACCCAACCTAAAATATTAAGAAAACTCGTCGCATTTCCATTCTTGTAAACACCCCTAGAAGCTCTGAGATCTAGCGCGACTGAACTGACAATATCGCGATTGTCATTTTCCGTTATCGCGATGAACATTTTCGATACGTTAAGAGAAACTGATAGATCTTTTCCTTTCCAGGAACTTTCAGCAGATTTTTGTTGAGACTCGATCGTCTTCACTTCAAACACTTCTTCGAGTTTTGTGAAATCATCGTCGCTAAACAATGAGCCCACTTGTTCGTTTCTCTCTTCCTTTTCTTCATCGTCCTTGAGAGCGCTACTTCTACTGCTATCACCACTAGTACCACTACCACTACTAAAGTAACTACCAAACCACGCTGAAATCTTTCCCTTCTTTTTATGAGGAAGAACTTCCTTCGCGTAGTATCTCTTCGCGTCATGGACGGCTGCGAGAGCGATAGAATTTGAATTGGTATCATTCATGCGCTCTCTCTCGAGATGTGCGATGCATCGGAAGGTCATCGCTGCGTGATAAGATATTTTTGAGTCTATTTCGTATACTTCATCGAGAAGATCGTCATTGTCTGCGCCGCCCGGTTGATTATAAATCGTCAAAAACCGTCTTCTCTTTCGAGACAAGTCGACGATATCTTCCCATTTTAGGGCGCTAGCGAAAGCGCGCTGCCGCCGCTTTCGAATTTTCATTTGCGCGGCTAAAATAGCATACTTCCACCACAGTTGAGGATGTTTCCGTGGTGACTCCCCTTCAAAGAGATTCGGCCGCAAATGCTCCGTTTCACTTCTCAACTGATGGACTTTGAACGCTTCCAAAACTCGAGCTATATTGTGATATTGTGCACGTTTAAGACGTACGCCAGCAGTATCAACGTAACACTCCATGAGTTGACGAGGTGTTTCGCCATCGTCAAATCTCTCGTCTGCGCGTTTCGTATAGATGAACGAGCCAGAAATCGGTTGCAAAATTCGATTATATCTAAGAACGTCCTTCTCCTTTTCGTCGTCTTCGTCGTCTCGGAAAGCCGGCATGAACACATTTAACCATTGCTGCATATCCTTTGCATTCGGATCTGGATTTTCCGTAAAAAACACATTTGGCACGCGCTGCTTCCTATTATTATCATTGCTCGCAGTCGTATTTTTAGTGTTCTTCTCTTCCTCTTCGCTATCAAAGTAAATCGAGAATCCATCCAACGTTAACTTTTTCCGAAATTCTGCAAACGACGCCGATTTTACGAAATCCGGATTCCCATTTTTATCAACCGTGTGCGCGCTGACGTTACGAATCGTCAACCCGGCGGCGAACGCGTGGTTTGGAGTTGTCACTTCATCTTCGTACCGAATGTGTATATTCTCTATCGAAATTTGTAAGTTTGCGAGTATAATTTTCGCATACTTTTGCACGAATCCTCCGTCGTCTCCTCCGCTGTGCTCCCCTTCCCTAAATTCGCCGCCGCCTCCCTCCTCCTCGCGGTGCGTTGGATCGAACAAACGTTTCACGAGCCATAATCTCTCAGCGTTATCTAGTCTCTCAACTTTCTCATCGTTCCTCTTCTTCCCATCTTCATCTTCTTCTCCTTCTTTCTCAACCGCCGCTTCGTCCTCCTTTTTATGCTCTTCTCTCCTCTCCTTCGCCCGCTTCGCGACTTCCTCCGCGCTCAACCGTCTCGCCGACGCGAACACCTCCGATATCGTCACCACCACGGGTTCCTTTCCTAACTTCGCCCACGGGATTTTTACCCTCAAACTCCCGACGACGCCTCTCGTGAGATCAATCGGTAAGTTCAACCGCTCGAACGCTTCCGGTTTCAGTTGTAACCGACGTAAAATCACGTCGCCGGAAAGTACGCTGATTTTCAAAGCCGTTTTATCTATGCCTCGTATGTACTCCCCGGCGGCGCGCTGCAGCAAATCCGCCACTTGCGTTTCGAACATCTTTGATGAATGCTTCTTCGAGTGGTGTTTAAGCAATAACAACAGTAGCAGTAGTATCGGTAGTATCAGAGACTTCTTCTTCGAGCAAAGTGTGGCTTGTTTTCTTTGCTTAATTAATTCTGAGAAAAAAGTGCAAAAAACAGCTGCATGTCCAATTTGAGATATTTTTTAGGGGTCTACTCTAAAACGTCTGTTAGGGGAAATCCTTATATTTTCTCTGCTTCTTCAGAAGTTGTCGCGGAGAGCAATAGTAGTGCACAGTTGCAGTAGTAGTAGTAGAAGTAGTATCAGAGACTTCTGCGTAATTAAAGGGGTCTACTCCGTCTACTAGGGGAATTCTTTTCTTTCTCTGCTTCGGAAGAGATGTTTGTTGCGGAGAAGATGATGATGATGACGAGGACGAGAACAACAACAACTGTTTTCACAAACTCGAGGAGCAAAAGAAGCGAACGAATAATAATAAAGCGATTACGATTCAGACGACGAACAAAAGTCGAAGAAGATAAAGAAGAATTCTTTGACGAAATCCCTGTCCTTTCCGGCGAGCGTTTCTTACAGTTACACCGGGAGAAAAGCACTCCGGATGATGACGATGAAAATTGTTTACAACTCGCCATGTACTCGTCGCACGTTCGGGCCATCACGACAGATTCCGAGTCGTTTGTGATGAAAGTGGACGACCACGGGTTTCATCGCGGGCACGCGGTGTTCGACACGGTTTCTATCGACACGGAGACGAGAACGTTTCAAGATTTGGATTACCATTTGGACCGATTGCAAACGAGCGCGGAGATGGCGTTTCTAACCTTCCCGAAAGGATTGGAGAGTTTGGATTCGCTGGCGCGAATAGTGAAAGAGACCGTGTCGGCGGCGTTTGAGGAGAAAGAGAGAAGACAACGCGGGAGGAGTATTTCCTCCTCTGATTGTTGTTCTTCAATGATGCAAGCTCGGTTTTATTTAACAGCCGGCGTCGGGGGATTTTCCCTATCCGCGAAGGAGTGCGCTGAAGGGAGCAATTTTTATTGCGTGGTTATCGAGCGGACGAAAACAAAAACGACGAAAGCGTTGCGCGCTCGAACGACACCGATTGCGGTGAAGAATAAACCATTTTCGACTATTAAATCGACGAATTATTTACAAAATTGTATGATAACCACGGACGCGGAGATGCACGGCGCTGATGTTGGAATATGGGTAGCAAACGATGGGAAAGTTTTAGAAGGACCGAGCGCGAACGTGGCGTTTGTCGATGACCGGGGAATCTTTATAGCGCCGAAAGTTGACGACGTTCTCGACGGCGTAACGATGAGAAGATGTTTTGAATTCATCGAGAAAGGGTTGTTGGCGGACGTCGGCGTCGTCGAATGCGAACGAAGAGATTGTAGCTTCCGAGAATTAGTTTTAGAGAGACGCGCGAAAGAGTGCATGATGATAGGTAGCGTCGTTCAATGCGTACCGATCGAGAAGTGGGACGACGTTGATATTGGTCGAGACGAAGGTGAAAACGGTCGAAATAAAGTCGCCGTTCGCCTGAAAGAACTCTTAGAAAAGGATGCGAGAGGTATTAGAGTATCGTAAATAGGAGCAAATCATCATATTTTACAACAGCATTCATTCAGGTAGATCTTAAGAGCCGCGGTAGGTTCCGTACCCAAACGGATTCAAAAGTAAAGGAACGTGATAATGCTCTTTCGTTCTTCCCGAAAACACCGTAAATCGTATAGGACACTCCGGATAGAAACTCTTCTGCCCAGTCGTCATTCGCACGTACTCTTGCACGTGAAAAACAAGCTCGTAATCTCCAGCAAACAACGTATCATCCCCTCCCATTAAATCTGTCACCCTCCCGTCCGCGTCGGTGTACCCTTCCTTCGAAATCCAAGACGCCGCCGAACTCCGGTTATTCAGAGTAACTTTAATACCTTCCGCCGGTTTCCCCAACGCCGTATCCAACACGTGCGTCGTGATTGGCGATTTTTTCTTCTCGCTATTCGCAGCGCTACTGCTAATTATCGTTTGTTCGTTCAATACCTTCACCCTCTTCTTCATCGAAGACGACGCTTTTCCGTTCCCGTCGCCGAAGCTCAAGTTTAGCTTCTTCAACCTCAGCTCCGTGATCTTCATCTGCTCTCTCGCCGCGACCATCATCTCTGCCCACGGACTGTTCTCCATCCTATCCTTCACGTTCGCCAACACAAACTCCGCCGACACTCCCGTCGCGCATATGATAAAAACCCGTCCAAATTTTTGTTCGTATTTCACATTCATCTCCCCCAACTCTCGCAACGTCTCTTCCGTCGCCGTCGCCATCGCGTTCGATTGTTCTCCCATGGCCCAATCCCCACTCGAGGATGGAAACTTCTCCTTCAACTTCACCGGATCGTCCCCGATTCTCGGATGCCCTCGAAACGCTTCTTCCCAATCTCTCGAAGGGTCCAAGTCGTACCATATTTCTCGCGCCGCGTGCACCAACGCCGGCATAGATTTTTGCATCATCTGTTTCGCTTTGACGTGAGAATTCGACGACGACGAATTCGACGACGCACAACAGCAGTCGGCGAGTCGAGACGCGAACTCGGTCGAGGAGCAACACTGAGAAAAAAGACGGCAAAGTTCCTCGCGCGACAAGGAGTGAAAGTCTACCACTGAAGAAGACATGATGATGATGATGTGTGTGTGTGTGTGTGTGTGTGTTCGTGTTTATGCGCGGAATACTTTGATGTTATTTGAGTTGAGGTTTTCCTTCTTAAAATATAATATAATATAATATAATATAATATAATATAATGTACTACAGTAGGAAGCTGGTAGGTGCTGGTAGGTCTAGGTAACGCGAGTAGTACGAGTACGAGTATATACTAGTATACTATTTTAAAACGTCGTCGTTTATGTGTCAAGACTTCCCCATTTGCTTCTTGAGCGCTCGCAACATGTCCTCGACGGATTCATCTTTCGTGGCCACTTTCTTGTTCGCTTTATCATCACTCTTCGGCGGTATCGTCGCTTTACTACTTGCACTACTACTACTTTTACTGTAACTGCTGCTTTCGCGACTCGCGCTCGAATTCCCGCCGCCGTTCGTACTGTCGTCGTTCCTCGTTTTCTTCGCCTCTTCTTCTCTGGCGTCGTCGTATTTTTGGAAATCTTTCCTCTCGTTCTCCTCTAAAAACTCCACGAACTCCTCGCCGAGCGTCTCCAACTCTTCCCATATGCTCTTCGGCTTGGACGGGTCTCTTCCTTTGCGTCTTTCGCGCTCTTCGAACTCTTTCTCCACGTCGCGGAAGAAATCTGAAAAGCCGTAAAACGTTTCTTCTTCCTCCGCTTTCTGCCGTTGTTGTTGTTTGGGTGGTCGCGCGTACGACGAAGACGACGACGACGAAGAAGCGCTCGTCGTCGTCGTCCACGGTCTACTACTACTCCCATTGCCGCCGCCATTCTTCTTCCAAAAGAGTCGTTTCCTATCGTACTCCTTTCTCAAACGATCGTCCGAGAGCGTGTTGTACGCTCGCTTGCACTTGTTAAACTCCTCCGAAGCGTTTGGTTTCTTGTTCCTATCCGGGTGCGTTTCCAACGCTCTCTTTCGAAAGGCGGTTTTGATATCTCTCTTGGTCAATGATTCGTACGGTTGAGAAAGGTTGAGAATCTCGTACAAGTCGTCCTCTGAATCGTCGTCGAATGGAGCGTTCGAAGAAGAAGATGACGCCGCAGTCCTCGCGTTCCTCCTCCTCCTTCCGTCATCATCATCAACCCCTAGGGAGACTAAACTCCGGTGAATCGTCTCCGTTCTCATTCGGTCTCGCGTTCGAAAATATCTTCGTTCAAATCGTCTGTTGTTAAAGGTGTTGGTGTTGTTTTTCTCGATGCGTGTAGCGTGCGCGTAAAGCGTTCTCGTCGTCGTCATCTCTCTAAACTTCGCAGTATCAGAGAACTTCTGCGGCATTGGCGTCATAAAAAACGCGCATTTAAGAAGTAGTGTTGTACCATTTATTCATCTCTCTCTCTCTCATACACACAGATACATTCTCTCTCTCTCTCTCTCTCTCTCTCTCTCTCTGTGTGTGTCTGTGTGCTGCTGTTTTTAAAATGAAACGAATTTCGCAAGATGACGACGACGTAAACAACGACGAAGAAGAAGACAACAACAACAACAAAGAGGAGAGAAAAAAACAGTTGAAAAGAACGACGGGGAATCAGATTGCGTCGGATTCGCATCTCGATTTAATCGCACTCGCGAGTCATCGGAGCATAACGCCGGTGTTTTTCGAAGAGTTGGGCGCATCAGCACCGGCAGGAGCAGCAGTTAAAGCCGCGACTGTAACTCCAACAGATGATGCGACTACTAATAGGATGCAGATTGTGACTTCGAAACCGAGAGTGCTGATTCTACACACCGGTGGAACTTTGGGGATGAGAAACGATAGTTTTGAAGAGGAAACGGCAACGGTAGGGGTGATGGAAGGTATCGTTGGACACGGCGCACTTTCGTCGCCGAAAGGAGGTACGAGTAATAACACCACGGGGTTACCGTCACCGATGATGTCGTCGCAAGGGGGAGCGGTGATATCGGGAGAAGAACAGGTCGGCGCGTATCAGAGACGCGTGAAAAAAGGAACCGGAGGTAATTACGATAACAAATTAGGTCCGCAGTCTTTATTGACGGATATTTTGAGTGCGGTGCCGGAGCTCTCAGCGTTTGCAAAGTTACGAGTTCGTGTTTTGTTCAATAAAGACTCGTGCCAGATTGTTCCGAGCGACTGGGTGTTCATAGCGAAGGCGTTACACGAAGCTCGAGAGGAATACGACGCTTTCGTTTTGGTTCACGGAACAGATACGCTCGCGTACACGACTTCGGCTTTGTCGTTGATGTTGGCGAATTTCGGGAAACCAATCATCGTGACGGGAAGCCAACTCCCACTCGCCATGCCCAGGTCAGACGCTCGACAAAACCTCATCGACTCAGTCTCGTGCGCGACGGCCGGTTTTGTGCCTCCGTTCATTTCGGTGAACGAAGTTGCGGTTTGTTTTGGAGGGAAATTGATGAGAGGGAACCGGGTGAGGAAGGTATCCGCGACTATTTATTCCGCGTTTAGTTCGCCGAGTTTCCCGGATTTGGCGCATCTCGGCGTCGGCATCGATTTCAATCCGCAGTTACTGCTAAACGTGAAAGAAAAAGAATACGCGCCGAGATTTAAAATAAACCCAAACGTCATTCGAATCTCAATCATTCCTGGATGCGACCCGAATAAAGCGTACGGGGATTTGTACGAAAGAGGCGTTCGAGGTATCGTCTTGGAGGCGTTTGGCGTCGGTAACATGCCCAACGACGAATTTTGGATTCCTTGGTTACGAGTTCAACGAAAGAAAGGACTCGCAGTGTATCTCTCTTCGCAGTGCGAGAGAGGCACTTTGCATCCAGAGTTGTACATGGCGGGATCGTTCGCTTTAGAAATGGGCGTAAAAGGTGGTCCGATGATGTCGCCCGAGTGCGCTGTCGTGAAACTCATGCTCGCGCTGGCAAACGACGACGTTGATTTAACTGTCCCGCTCGCCGGCGAGTTGTAACTAGTGCGTGTATGTTTAATTATAGCGTGTGTTTAATGACCATCTCATTCATATCCTAGTAGTGTATAATTATTAACGTTTCTTTCCCATCTTTTCCGCGGCTATCCGCAACGCGTCTCGAACTTCATCTTCTGGCGCAATCGCAAACAAACTCGCCGGGTACACGCTACTCCCCCATTTCGGATGCATCACAATCTTACAACACCCAACATTTGTGCACTCGTAGTTCAACAGCGTCACCAACGCGTCCACCTCCCCGTACACCCTCTGCGAGTCTCGATGTATCATCGATAACCCAGAACACGGGTCGATGTAGTCGCACCAAAAGTTCTTCTC
>JACLAA010005599.1_pt1 | contig 20070 bp, 9 predicted proteins | sample 8027891 | NCBI WGS metagenome assembly JACLAA01 (sample SAMN15724900, study PRJNA655200) | protist metagenome | isolation source: fluorescence activated cell sorting (FACS) single amplified genomes of... | place: Spain: Blaines Bay Microbial Observatory, Mediterranean Sea | collected 2016-01-19 | reverse complement strand
ACCTGTTGCGCGGCCGGATTCTGAACGCAGATCCAGTCGTAAAACCTCGAATAGAGTCCAGCGGCGACGCCCTTGTGGCCATCTTCATCTCTTCGTCTACGATCGAAGGTCTGGATCTGGTCTATTTGATTATGGCCCGTGACGACGCACTCCTCCCGCAGAAACCGAGCGATCATCGCCCGGTCGATATTCAACGTAGCAGCACCGCCAATACCGCCATGCTCGTCCAAACTTGCAGTAATTTTCAGTTTTCGCTCCCGGAACGCGTCGAGGTCGTGCAACGTACAATCTTTCCACTTCAGCCCACTGATCTGGGGCATCCGCACGCGCTTGAATCTACAGTCGAACCGCGACGCGAGCTCAGCTTGCAATTCCTCCTTCAGAAACGGTTTGAGATCTTCCTTCTGGCAGAACTTGCCGTAGTGGAACTCGAAGTTCTCCAATGAACAGGAATTCAAGTCAAAGAGCATCACATTATGATTGTTCTCGGGAATTTGATGCGCGTGGATGGACCGCAATTGCTCGCCCGGTGCGGGAGCCGGTGCTGCACCCTCCTCAGAAGGTTTATCTTCCACGACCACCTGGATACCTCGGACCGGCCTCAATAAACACTCGGCCTGGACAAACGCTTTGACAGAGTTCACGTAGTACCTTTTGAGCGGCTGCTGGACGAAGATCGTGAACAGTCTCAAAGGCTTCGCCAAGGGATTCTTCGGCACCTGCAAGAACCGCTTCCAGCCCCGTTGCTTCGGTTTCTTCGGCGGCGGCCGTAGGGCGGCCTTGATTTCTGACTCAGAAGCTCCCAGTGCTGCTAGCTGCTTGGCCGCCTCCATCTGGTGCCGCACTTGTTGCTTCCGTTCGTGGTTATCCACTAAGATAGTAGCAATCTTGATCAATGCCAATGTCGAAAAAATAGCGACGAAGACACCGAGCGCGGCCGAAAAAACTAACGCCGTTCGCGGCGTGCCCTGCTTCACCTTGTTGTAGGGCGTCTCGTAGGGTTCGGTAGGTTGGTTCGCGCCCGTCAAGGTGCCAATGCGACTGGGGTAGGCCCACATCTTGCCCAACGCCGGCAGCGTCCGACGCTTCTGCCGTTCCAATCTCACGAGCATGCCCCGCAACCCACTTTGCTGGAATCTGGGAACTAAAGCTTGATATAATTGGGAGTAGATTTCCAGCGTCGCTGCTTTTACATCGGTAGTGTTATGATTACCACACACACCGTTCGTGAAGTGCACCCGATACCTTTTCATGTCCGGCACGAGTAATCCTAAAGATAATAAGTGGAGCGTAGGGGGGTCGATCTCGAGGAAGATCTTTCGGGTCGCGTAGATCCACCGCTGCTCCGGCACTCCCGGTGATGAGACGACGTCTATTACTACTAGTACATCACCCTCGGCGTCGTTGGCGCCATAGACGTCTCTTATCTCTGAAATCAAGGCGTCCGAGTCGTACTTCGCCAGTCGTAACCCGTCGACCTGGCCTGTATCTCTAAATATACCGTGCTCGTCAATAGTTCGATCCACATTACTACCGACGTTCCGCGTGAATCGAACTTCGCCCGTGTCACTCCATAAAGTTACACTTCTTCTAGTAGTACTATCTTGTACAGTAGCGACCCGGTGGCAGCCCGGAATCAGAGTCGTATCGCCCATGCTTTCTAGTTTGTCAAGTATCTGCCTTTGCGTGATCACATTAGGACCCATCAATAACGTGCCCGCGGTGTCGACGGTGGGAAACATCTCGTCCTCGAGCACGCCGCACCAGGACCACTGCGGGCAGCCGCCGCCGCAGCACCTTCCGAGCTTCTCGTAGCCTTCTCGGAATTCGTCTTTCGTTATTCTCCCATCGGTATCTCCGTCGTAGTTCGCGAAGATCTGCGTCTTCCACCATAATGATTGGGGATTGCAGTCCGTCCACCAGCTCCCCGTTGTAGAATTGGAGAAGACCTGTTTGGGGGTCCAGACACCATCTACGGTCCTTCCGGAATAATCGATCGATAAGGCATTGCGCACACCACTCCCAAAGGTCTCGAAGCACGCTTGCGAACTGCCAGCGCGCCAGTTGAGGTCCCAACTATCTTGTGAGACGTCGTCGACGTAGATGTTGCCTCTGGCGCTTTTCAAGAATAGCGCGCCGCCTTTCACATTAGACGCTCGGATCGTGCCGCTCTCGAGCTGCGCCTTGAGGATGCTCTCATGCATTGTATTTTTAACAACTAGCTCCACGCGAGGCCCGTTGACCCTACAGTCTTTAATTCTCACGTCCTTCAAAACTACTTTCACGTGGTCCGCCTCGTCGGCCGCGTCCTGGTCGACGTCCAATCGTATGATCTCCTTCGATGAGGGTAATTCCACGGTTAATTTACAGATCGGCGCGCAGCGCTGGCCCGGCGACTCGTCGCAGCCTCCTGGCAATGAATTCGTCGCCGTAATCCTCTCAAGCTTGCCGCTGCGCATCTGGATGGAAGCGGAGGCTGCTGAAGATAAATGAGTCTTGAGGCGGACCTTGGCCTCGCTGCCGCGCTTCACAACTAAATCGCAGCCCTTGAGCACGACGCCGAGCGGCCGTGACGGGCTGTATTCGAGCTCGTACAAAGAAATGCGGTTGTGCCGCAGCGCGAGAATCCATACGCCAAAGAGTATCGTGATGTACAAGAACAGGAACCCCAGCCGCGTCGCCTGGAGCTTCTTCGCCTTCCGGGCGAGCAAGGCGTCTCTGAGCCCCACTGTGTCCCGGGTCCGCAGCGTCGGCGACCGCTTCAGCGGCACTGGTGCTTCGACGTCCACTTTTGCGGGCTGCCCCATGGCCGGAAGGCTGCCCTTTTGGCGGCACGCCTCGCCGCCTCCACTCGTATTTGGATAGCGCTCTCGCTACACCGGAGATTTGTTGTTTTTGTTGTTTAGTGGGCTGCCTGCTAAAAGCGGTTGTTCGCGGAAGGGGGCATCGGTCGGCGAGGCCCTCGGGGAGGGCTTGGGGGTCGGTCGTCGTTTTGCGGTTGCGTGAACAGCCAAGTTGAGCGGCTCCCAGATTGGAATTGCCCCGACCGCTCCACTTACCATTCGCAATTATAAACTCTTCGTTACCTCACCACCACCTTCTCCCCGCCGAGCGCGGCCTCGACGCGCTCCAGCCAGGCCCCAATCTTCGGATGCGCCTCCACCACATCGCCGCGCGCCGGCAGACCGGCCACGGCCCCCAGCACGCCGTGCACCGCGACGTCCGCCATGTCCGGTGCGTCGCCGCCGCGGAACGGCCGATCTCCCACTCTTGATTCCCACGTCCCAAGTTTCTCGAAGAGCGCCGCCCGCTCGTCCTCGATGCCGTACTTCTTCTTGATCTTGCCGTGCGCCAGCGACATGCCCAGCGCGCCCACGTGCTTCACGAGGAACGCGTCGACCGGGCCGAACGCGTCGTCGGCGTAGGCGAGCGCCCGGCGGCACTCGCCATACGTCTTCGTGATGTTCGGGTACACCATGGGCGCCAGCTCGCCCGTCGCCCAGGCCGCCCACTTGCGCGCGGCCGGCGACGCGAAATCTTCCGAAGGTGGCGACCGCCGGAGGAGTTCGTCGACGATGGCCGCGGACTCCACGATGACGGACCCATCATCAAAAACCGCGATCGGGACCTTCCGATGCGTCTCGCTGAACTTTATTTCGGCCTTGGTCAGCGGATTGACCTCCGTGAGGGCTATTGTCGTCCCCGTGTAGCGCGCGGCGCTTCGCACGACGTGGCAGAACGGACAAATGGCGTAGCCGAAGAGGCGGAGCGTCGCGCCGGCGGGCGGCGGCGGCGGCGTCGTGCTGAGCCGGCGAAGGGCCGGGGCCGTTGGACCGCGTCGGACTAACAGGCGTCGAGCAGCGGTCGCCATCATCTCTCGTAGGTGTGCGGCTCGTGCAAACACTTTTGCTCTCCCTGGTGGCAGCTTGTTTTGGGGTGCCACGCGTTGTTGTTGCGCTCGACGCTTGCAGCCGTCGTCGTGAGAGGCAAAAGCACTGTGCCACGCGTGCTGGTCAGTAGTTTTTCGCCCCCAATGAGAGACGACGGCCAACTTTTCGACCTAGCGGATGGGAACACACTAGCAGCACGCTCCACAGCCTCCACCACACTTGTGCCAAGCCGCACAGCGGTGCTGTGCGATCAATTGTTACTTCACAGCTCGTCAAGCGAGCGTCGCACCGTCGGCGCGCCGCCGCACCGCTTTGGCAGAAGGCTGAGTCCACATGTTCTCCCTCACGGACTTATGTCTGAATCGGATAACTGAGGACCCGGCGCGGTGCCTGCGGCGAGGCGAGGAGACGCATCCCGCTCTATTAAGACCAGCGAACGATGTTTTTTTGAGGTGCGAGGCGCAATCAATACATCGAGACCGCTGGGCCGCCGTCGAGCAATCTACGAGTGAAGCAAGAAGACGTCCAAAGCCGGAGGCGCGGCCCCAATTACTCGCGACGTTTGCGGCCCGAGGCGCGTTGGTCGATGGTGTTTTACCGCCGATGTTCTTTGAGGGTTTGCGCGTCGACACGTTGTCACTCGCAGCGTGCAGAGCAAGGGCGCCGTTTCTGATGCTCGCGCAGGCGCAATCAAACACGTCGGAGACGCTGAGTTGTCTAGACCTCGGTTCCTGCTTGCAGCTCGATGATTCTGCGCTAGCTATCATAGTTGACGCGTGTGCGGCAACGCTAAAAAGGCTCAACTTACGAGACTGCCGCAAGCTGACGGATGCGGCCTTTTCATCCTTACAAGCGGCTCGCGTCTTAGAAGATATAGATGTGGGCGGCAATTTCAACATGACGATCCGAGGCGCGTCTTCCTACGTCTCAGCAACCGCAAAGCGCAAGTCGACGGACGACCAAAAATGTCTAGCAGGGATCGCCGTGGGCGGGCTGGGCTGCGACGACGCCTTCCTGAAAGTCCTGGAGAAGAAAGTACCCTCGCTGCGCGTCTTCGGCGGCAGCTACGGCCTCTTTTCCTCTTCGGGATTTGTATCGATGTGTGCTTCTCTGAAGAACTTGTCTGATATCAGAGTGCAGTGGACCGAATTGTTTGACGACGCTTGTCTCGATGCGTTGTGTCAGGTCGGGCCGATCAAGTGCCTCGATTGTCTTGGGACATCTGTGACGGTCGACGGTCTCAGTCGGTTTTTGTCGTTAAAAGTGCACGACGACGCGCTCGGGCCGCAGCCGGCGCGGCTGCTCGAGTACGTGAACGCGAGGTACACCGCGGGGCCGCGGGAGCGGTTGGAGAAGCTGCCCAAGGTGTGGCAGTTCGCCGCCGTCGAGGTGGTGGTCTAAGTCTAAATGCTTGTACAACTGCGGCGGCGGGCGTCCTGGCACACTCGTCGTAGGGGCGCGGCCAGTCGCGCAATTTGCCGATTTTGCTGGTATTCCCGAGGTGAACGACCGCGCCGCGTGGTCTGGATGAGCGATGTGAGGGGGCGCCCGGCGCCTAGATTACGCCTCTGGGCGCGCTGGTGCGACCCACAGCTAGCGGCCTGCAAAGACACTAGAAAACCAAACCTCAGCGCTTTGAGGCAGCTTTGCTCGGGCAGGCCACGCCGGCGGCCCCTGGACCCCGACGTGCTGGTCGGGCTGCCCGATTGCATCTAGACGCGTGGCGACGCGCTAACCGCACGCCGGGCAGCACCCCAAAGACGCACAGAGCAGCTTTGCTTTAGTTAGGTTAGAGGCGCCCCGGGCCCCCATAAACCATGGGCAAGGGCGCCATGGGCGTGTTCGGGACGAACATGGCCGACTTCCAGTTGGGGCTCGCCATGGACGACAAGGCCGGCGGCTACCTCGAGACGGACGAAGAAATAGCTCAAGACGACGATCCTCTCGCGGACATCAAGGCGGCCTGGATCATGGCCGGCGAGGACATCAAGGACTTCACGGTCATGAAGTTCAACAAGAAGCTGCGCGAGGAGGAGAAGCGGGACTTCAACAAGAACTTTATTTCGGGCAATACGGATTACGAGGAGAAAATTGATCTCTTGAACCGCATGCGTCGTACTTCCACGTCCTGGAAAGATGTTAAAGGTAACTTACAACACGCCGGGAAGATGCTCAAGAAGGAGCTGGGCACGGTCGGAAGGGTAGTTGGAAGGGTGGCGGAGCCGGGGTTCTCTCGGAGGGAAAGACGTCGTGTGCTGCACTTGAAGCGCATCGAGGAGCACGAGCTCCGGTCCTTGGCTATCACTCGCCAGAGGTTGCAGATCGAACGCGATCGGGAAGCTTTGAGGTATCGGAAAGCCGGCATCGAGAGAAGTAGAGGTCGGCTGCTGGACCACCTCAAGCCCTCGGAGGACCTCAAAATGGCCCTCGCTCGCGTCGCGGCCACTAGACAAAGGGAGAAAGATTTGAAAGCTTATAGGGAGAAAACGCAACTGTTGATCGATCAAAGAGAAGCTGCTTTATCGAATGCCAACACGGCGGCCGCTCTCGATTTCCGCGAGACGATGTTTCAGCGTCGTAAGTTCCGTGCCTCTCACTACACGCAACTGTCGAAGGACGCTCGTCTCGAAGCTAAATTGCGACGTAAGGAAGCGGACCGCAAGTTCCTGGAACGTGATGCGCAGTTAGCCGCCCGCCAGGCTGACCAGGAGGAATCCATAAGAGTCTCGCGGGCCATCGAGCAGGTCAAGGGCCCGGACTTGACACCTTCTACCGTATTCCCGTCGGGAAGGACTTTAGGCGTGTTCGGCGGCGGCGGCGTGGTCATACCGGCTTCTGATGGAGGCGCGACGACGGCCGAAGGCGAAATTATACCAGGCGCCGTCACCGATGGCCAGTCTGCTGCCGATCATGGAAGAGTACGTGTTTTTCATGGGACGCCGACGCCCCACGTCGAGGAGCAGTGGGAGGCGCTGGGCGACTTAGAAGGGTTACGAGGCCAAGCTTCGGCCGAAGCTACTGCTCGGCAAGCTGACTGTGATGCTCTGGAGACGACCGCACGGGATCTAGATGCTCAAAGGTCGAGGTTATGTGCGGAAAGGCGCCAACTAGCGGCCGAGGACGAAGTGCTAAGGAGGAGAATCGCGGGCCCGCCTCGACGAGACGCGAACGACGCCGAGAAGGACAGTAGAGCGCGACGGGCCGAACGGATGAAGTTTTTACACAGAAGGGAGTCCAAGCTGTTGCATGAGTCGGCCGTGTTACGAACGAGAGCGAAAGCGCATAGGGAAGGCGCGTCGACCGCGCGAGCGCGAGCCGCAGCTCTCCAGGAGAAATGTCTTTCCGTAAGAAAGCCCCTCGAAGCGAACGAGACGAGCGCCGGTCTCGGACCGCCGCCCATGATCCTCGGTCGAAGCTTATCGAAGGTACCCACGCTTGGACTCAATCCGCTCGAGGCGAATCCCGCGGAAGCCTTGAGGGCGATCACGCGCCATTCTCAATTAGAAGTCTATAGGGACCAATCGAAGTCGATCCTAGCGACACGAGAGGAAGCGACTAGATTAGAACGGGGCCTGTGGGCCGCCGAGCGCCACCGCCAGAACGAGACGACGCACCTCGACGAGATGCTCGTGAAGCTCGCAAACATCGCTACGAGAGTGAAGAAAAGTCGTTTTGAAGATGTTCGACACGACCTCGTGCAAGCTATTCAATTATTTTGGGCCAAAGGCTCGAAACTCAAAAAGGTCAACACTCGACATGAAGGTTCACTAGATTGGTGGGCGCGACGGACCAAGACCCTAAACACGATCCAGTGGGTCTCTTCGGACATGCAGGACCCCGACGACCCCGATGAAGCCGTAGAATCGCGACCTTCGACGGCCATGACCGCGGAAGAACGCCTGCTCATGGAGGAGGACGGAGAAACCAAAGAGCAGCGCTGGAACCCGAAGATGCAGGGCTTTGCCCATCATGAAGCGAGAACTGGTTTCCTGGAGGGCGAGATGGCTTTACCTAGACACGATGCCTATACTATTGAATTCACAATAACGAAGCGGAATCCCATGGCCGACGACTTGGGCGACCCTACTGATAGGTGTACTGTTAAACTCGGACCCAACTTGAGGAACCTCCAAGAAGTAGCGGTAGCGAAGAATATCGTCGATGAATACGCCGGCTGTGCTCGCTACGAGTTTACCCATGGGATGAGGACCGACACGTTAGCTTGGAGGTTTGAATTCATGTCCAGCACGGAAGCTACGGAGACGCATTTTGTGGTGGAGCAGGGCGCCTACGCGCCGAGGGATATACCTGATTTGGAAATCACCGATGGCTCGAACAGAGTCATTAGTTCATATGTGAAGCAACTACGACTAGAAATGAACAGCGGGAGCATGAAGTACGCCAACTGGCTCGCGGAGCTCATCAAGGCCGACGCCGTGCCCCCCGTGCCGACGGACCCCGATCAAGCCGCGTTAATTGCCGCAAAAGCTTCAAAGTTCGGCCAGGCGCCGCCCGGCTACTGGGACAGTGATTCCCTGCACGCGACGCCCCAGCGGCACCACATCAGCACCTTCCGACGGTTGCTGCGAGACGAATTGATGTCTGTAGCGGATCAGGCGGCGCAAGACGACGTCGAGAGAGGCTTCGCGGAGGAAACCGGTACTAGACGACGACGTCGATCGAGAGTAGCCTCTCAGACGCCGCTCAAACCGCCGACGCAAGAAGAACTCGCTGTGCAGAAAAAACAAGAGGCCCGCGCGCGCCGCGTGAGGCAGTCCCTCAAAAAATACCTGAGGAGGAAGCGCGAAGCGTTGAAACCTAAAGTAGAAGCGGCGAAGAAGTGCGCCGGATGTAGTTTGGAGGTCTTCGACGAAGACAACAACACGTGGAAGCACATGCGGGTCAATCGCGTCGACGTGAAGTGGCTTGAAGGGGGCGTCACGTGTCGGATACGGTACGAGGTCCAGCCCGTCGACGACATGGAGCGCATGTCCGGGCCGCCCTACTGGCTTGATTTAGAAGACTGTCGCTACTACATCAGTCAACGAGTGGCCCCGGACCCCGAAACCCGTAGGATCTGGGAGCACAACGAAGCAGAGGCGGCCATTGCGGACGCTCGCGCGTATTTAGCGTTGGTCGAAGTGGACAACCGTCGATTGAAGCGCGAAGCCAAGGAGCGGGAGGACACGGCTAAATTCGAGTTAGCCAAAAAGGATGCAGTTAAACGGAAAAGACGAGAGGCCTACGCGGAGGCCGCGGGCCTGATGACGACCCGAGCCGTGAAGACGCTCACGAAGATGAAGGCCAAGAACGTCGTCGAGGAGATGCGCGCGGGCCTGACGCCTATTTCATTTTTTATCAAGAAGCCCGGGCCTCCGCCCGAGGTCGACTCCGAGCCCGAGGAGGAGCCGTCCCCGGGCAAACCCGGTACTCCCGGTTCTGAAGGTTCGAGGCCCGGTACTCCTGGAAGTAGGCCCGGGTCTCGTCCCAGCTCGAAACGCTCCACCAGATCAGATGACGACAACGACGCCCTGACCCCGATGAAAGAACGATTGAAGAAGACGCCCTTCTACAAGTTCAAAGAACGCAAGCTCCTCAAGAAGCAGATCGACAGCATGACGAACGCCGAGTCGCAAGCGGCCTTGGACCTCGCGAAGAAAGAGGAGAAAGAACGGAAAAAGTTGAAGAAACTCGAGAAGAAGGCGGGCTTGAACAAGAAGATGACCGATGCTGAAATGAGAGAGTTGTTGAAGCCTCCTCCCCTCATTCCCTTGTCTCGCGCGGACATCCAGAAGAAGGCTCGAATCTTGATGCTCCAGCGGTCAGCCCATGCCGAGGCGGAGCAGCGCTGGATGGACGACTACGTCGCTGCTCTTGTTGGTGCTGAAGAGAGACAGTGGCGCCAAGCTGGAGAGCAACGACTCAGAGATGTCGCGGCGATGCGTAAAGCGGACGACGACGCTGCTCGCAGAGCAAGGGCCGAAGAAAGAGCTCGGCAGCGCAAGGAGGAGAAGGAGAAGGCGAAATTACGAGCTGCGAGACGGGCCCACATGCGCGAGAAGATCGGACTCATACCAAACTTCGACAGGGCTATCAGGATGTTCGAGGGTCCCGAGCGACCTGGTTTTTGTCAACACGTGCGCGCCAAGGCCTGGGGCGATAAATACGGGAAGGGCGTTCGCTGCTTGGACTGCGGCAAGGAGATGACTAGAACTCATGAAGAACCGGAGCAACAGGCTGGCTTAGGTGGTGGGGACGATCCCGCGCTGTGTCGTAGGGTCGCTCGCCACCGCTTGAATCCCGCGGCTTATAGGGCGGAAACTTTAGATATGGCCAAAGAATTAGCTGAAATAGAAGAAGAACGCATGCGCCTGGAGAAGGAGGAATATTTAGTCAGACAGTCGGACATCCACTTTTACGACTTCGACGAGATGAAGGCCGTCTACGATCTTGATAGGAGGCACAGTGGTCTGTTGAAGTCGCATGGGGCCCAGCGCCAGGGCGTCCAGTGGTCCGACCGGGAGATTGATGAACGTGCTAGTGCTATCGAGCGGGGCGAGTACTTATCAGATGAGGAAACGGAGCACGTCGCGCTACCGTCGCCGGAGAAGCAACCGGCAGCGGGTTCTCCCGAAGCGAGAAGCATGCGGGACTTCGACAAGGAGGCCGAGGATCAACTTAAGTCAATAAAGTACGACCTCAGTCCTCGAAGTAAGAAGCGCTGCGAGGCCGAGGCCCAGAGTTTCCGAGCGGCCGCGCGACCCGATGACGAGCGATTACATGTGATGAGGCATCGCGCGGCTTTTCACGATATGCTACTCTTAGTTGGCAGAGTCAATGCTTACAGGCAACGGCTCGAAGATTTGAGGGGCCAGCGCATGAAGCTCGACCAGGAGAAGCGCCAGTTCAATGATGTGCTTGGGTATTTACACAGGGAGATTTTTACGTGCGAGGTGCACCTGAAGCAGGTGGAAAAGGATTTGATTGGAGCTTCAAAAGTCATGCAAGTGAAACGCGTCTCGGATCAGCAGTTCGGCAACGCGCTCGAGGTGCTGAAATCGGCCAAGGTCGACAAGAAGGAGAAGGATCTGGCGCTGTGTGGCCTGAAAGATTCGGCGGAAGACTGCGAGAAGCTCGCTGCTGAACTTGGGACTGCTACGCGCGATCTGTTAAGGCAGCGAGTACGCCAAGAAAGACAACTACAAGCACTATCTGAAAGAGCTTCGGTCTGTCGAGAAAAGGCCGACGCCAAGGCTATCGTACTGAAAGAAAAGAGTGATGTCGTGGCGAGCATGCACTACCGGAGTCGAGGCGTCATCGTGCCCACGCCCTACGGGCACTGTCCCATCTTGCTATTCAGGCCGGAAGATTCCATTTGTGTCATCGAGCTCAAGTTCGGGAAACCGAAAGCTCGAGCCTATATGCCGCTCGACGGCATCATGCGCAAGGAACGAGCCATCGCCCAGTCTAATTTAGTGGCGATGCGGGAAGACGAGCAGTATGTGAGAGCGTTCTACGCAGCCGAACTCAAAATACGAGTGCGAGAAAGTGAATTAATGGCTAGAGACGAAGAGATCTACAAAAAGAAGCTGACCTTCGACGCCGCGCGCGAGAAGGAGTTGGTTGAAGTTGATAGAAAAGTTAAGGCTGCTGTTACTTGGGCGTTGAACATCCTGGGGACGGCGCGCGGTAAGCTAGGTATTGCTAAAAGAAGCTTGAAGGCTACCGAGAGGGAAGCGCAAAGGATGGAGATCGCCGCACGCACATGGTCCGGCGAGGGCACGAAGCCCGTACCTCTCACGGCCTACCAGAAGGCCAAGTACTTCGCTTCCAGAATGAGAAAACTCAGAAGAGAATTCGTGTTGGAGGCGGCGCGCGTCTCGGAGGCCGACGCGCGATCAGCAATCGATGCCAAGAACGCCGCCTTGACGTCGGAAACGGCCCTCGAGTTTTTGTATTTCGAGTTCCTGCGCGAGTTCCTCGCCGACATCAGTGAAGATGGCCTTAAATCCGGTTTAGAAGCGAAGTCGCGAACTGAAGACGAGACCGGCATAGTCTTCCTCCAGCCCCAGCACATGCAGCACGCCGTCTACACGATTCTGTCGCGGTGGTGGACCACCAAAAAGAAAGAATTAAAAAAGCAACTCGAGATGTGGCGTGCGGCGCGGAAATCAACGAGTCATTTCGCGGCGACGACGCCATCGAGCAGGTATCATGAAGATGGTTTCCACGCAGGTGGGGCGCGACGAACAAGCAGGACCAAGTAAGGATGGAGGAGGAACGTCGCCGACGACTCTCGTTGGTCAAAGATGAAGAGGCCAAAGTGGCCCACGAGAAGGAGGCGCGGCGGCGGAACCGGTTGATTGCGGTCCTCGAGGAAGAAGAGGCAAGGGCGAGGGCGTTCTACAAATTCGAGTTCGATAACAACTTGCGGGAACGGCGGGACATGAAGGAATCTGAACAAGAAATGCGCCTGTTCATGTTAGAAAGCAAGGCCACGGGAGGTTCCAAGTACGACGTCGGCGGTTCTTCCACCAAGAAATCGTCGAAGCAGGAGCGCCGCGACCAGCTCAAAAAAGAGCAGGCCCAGAAGCTCGTGAGAGACCGGGAGTGCAAGGAGATGATGAATGAGGACGACCTAGCTATGAGTATCAGGACCGAAGAGAAAAAAGCGGAACAATTAGCAGCTCTGAAAAAAGAGATGGAGCTCTACGCGCTCGAGAACGAGGCGGCCGACTCTACCGTTATAGAAGATTTGAGCGATGACGAAGGTTATGCGTCTTCGGTGTTGAGTGATGATTCGCAGGAGGACCTCATCCCGGAGACGATGCCTCCAGCTCCAGACGAGTCTCCTGAGGAACAACGAGATAGAGTCAAGAAGGAGCGACTCGAAAGGAGGAAGTACCGCCATCGGCGACGACGGGAGAAGGCCCAGCGGGAACTGAGGAAAAGAAGACAACAACACGAGGCCGAGCAGGCGGCCGTGCTCGAGGCGTTCCGGAAAGATGCGTTGATCGCTCACGCGAAGGCCGAGCTCGAGTGGATGGAGCTCGAGGAGGAGGCGCGCGTCATCGAAAAACAAGAATTTCGCGCTAGGGCGAATTTGCGGAAAGTCGCTTTGTATTGCCAGGGCAAGGGCATGGAAGAGTTCAGAGCTCGGTCCAAAGCTATTTTTTTCAGAAAGGAATGTACCGAGAAGACGCTGCTGCGGGACAACGCTCACAAATGGCTCGAGGTTTGCACCGAAGAGGAGAAGAAAAAACGGAAAACGAAAGTTAGGGTAGATAGAGACACTTTGTGTATGGATACACGTTCTATTGCCGGGGTTTATCAGAGATTCTTTACTCCATTATTACATCAGCAGTTGCATACGCACTATTTCCGCACTTTAGCTATGATTATCACGAATCGAGCCGAGTTGGTAGCTACCGAAAGACGGCAGATGTTGTTGTTCGAGATGACTCGACGTAATGAGGCCGCTACCGCTGTGAGAGAGCGAGACTTGCAGAAGACGTGGCGGAAAAGAATCAGGCAGGACTACATGCGCTTATTTCGTAGTGAGTTAGGAAAGAAGATCTTCGGCCGGAGTCAGAGGAAAGTTTTAGCGGAGGTATTTAAAGGATGGGTTAGATATTGGTACTGGCACCTGGGCCACAAGGAGGCCTTCCAGCTCAAGTACGCCGTCATCAAGCACGGCGTGGACCTCAGACGGTTACACCCGAAGATCCTCGGGATGCAATTGCCGGGTCGCGTTACGAGGGACGACGACGTCCCCACTTTGGAGGGATATGATAAGCGCGTCGACGCGAAGCCTTCGTTAGTAATAGAGCCATCTCCCGAACCGTCTCCGGAGAAGGATCCGCACGCCGACGACGAACTGGACTCGCCCGAGACGCGCCGCAAGAAGCAGAACATGCGCGAGTACTTGGCGGAGAAGGAGGAGGACGAGAAGCGTCAGAAGGCGAAGGAGGCCGCCGACGAAGCTCTATATGGCCCGCGCTTCACGGAGATCATGGACGGCAACCGGCGCATCCAGAAAGATAGAGATTTAGATCGAGCCAGGGGCGGCCTGGCGCACGAGACGGGCGGCCGGCCCGTCGAATGCATTCCTTGTTCTCCTAGAACAGTGCCTGATCTCGTCGCTCAGAAAGCTGGAAGCTGGAAGGCGCCTCCCGAGAATGTTGAAGAGAAGCGCCTGAAATTCCGGAAGACCTACAACGAGCGACTTAGGGAGAGATCTATCATTTGTAGGACCTGCGGCCAGACCTACACGGAGGCGCACAACTCGGCCTTCGCCTGCGGCTACCACCCCGGTGTCTATAGAGTGGCGTGCCCCGCGTCGTGTCCCGCGCACAAGGACGTGAGCAAAATAACACCAAAGTGCATGGGCCACCGTCGCAAGCGGTGGTCGTGTTGCGATAGCGTCTTCGAAGGCAAGGCCGTCGGTGGGTCGACGGGCTGCAAGTATCGGTACCACCTGCCGCCGTCCGAGGAACCGAGGTACGGCAACGTCGCGTCAAAAATGTTGGAGGACGTCATCCAAACGGAAAAGCAGTTGGATGCGGATATTCTCGAGAGCCGCAGCAACTCGACCGTGCGCCACGCCATGAAGCTGAACAGGGACCAATTGGCCCTGGCGGCCGACCGGCAGGCGAAGGAGCGGAGCATCGTCAATCGTTTCAAGGAGCTGAAGTGCGACAAGCACATGGACGAGCACGTCCTCGTGAGCGCCCTCCAGGAGTACGAGACGTCGAAAGCCGAGGAGGAGAAGGAGCGGATGGCGAAGGCGGCCGGGCACACGTACCGGAGCAAGAACCTTATTGTGTATGACAAGAAGGAGGACGTGCCGGAGTTGCCCGACCTGACGGACCCCGCCTACTTGAAGAGCGTCCTGGATTCGGTGAGAGACGAGGCGTCGACCGCGTTATCGTCTTCTTTGGCGTCGCCGCCGCCGACGCCCATCCCGACGCCGTCGACGACGACGTATGGTTTGACGCCGTCTACGTCCGCTCCCTCGACCTTCCGCAAGCTCGAGGACGGGTCGCGCCGGTCCACGGGCCGGTCGTCCTAACTGTAGTGTGTGTGTCATCAATGGGGGAGGGGTTGTATATCTATACGTCTTTACGCGCCTCGCGAGCGGGAGCCATAAGGGGCCCTAGGACAGTGTTGGCTGTGGGGGGACCGCTGGCGAGGGCGTGTTTCCTGGTCTGCGGAGCCCTTCACGGCTCCTCGGGGCAGACCGCCATTCCGTCCTTGGGCACCATCACGTCCGCGTCGTAGCACTTGAAGGTGAGGGGGTCGCGCACGGAGATCTGCGCTTTGCCCGGGGAGCTCACCGTGACCTCGGTCGGTGAGCGCGGACAACGCTCGGAACGCCGCCCGACGAGACACCCCAAATTTCGCTCTCTGAGGGCCTCGGGGCGCTTGGGCCGCGCGGGCGGCGCCCTCTCGGGGCGACGGCGCGCCGCGCCGCGTCGCCGCGGGGCGTTTAACCAGCAACGCTGAATCAGTCTTTTTTCTCGACAGTAACGCGCGGCCACGCGCGGCGCGGCGCGATATGGATCGAGGGGGGTCCGAAGAACTGCGGCGGGAGGCTAAAGTCTCACCAAACAACGGACGCTGGCGGCGCACTGCTGGTTTCCTGTCGTTTCGACGCTCGGCATTAAGGTCGGTGCCACTAGTAGCTCACCGGGCTAAAGTCAAAGCGCGCGGGAAGTCCTCGCAAAGAAACACATTTACGCGCCGAGCACCGGCTCCGGGGGGGGCGCCGAACCGCGCGCGCCAACACCGGCCGAAGGCACTACACGTCACACTTAGCCACAAGCCGCCCCAACACCGAGGCCTCCCTCGCCCCGAAGGCGCCCCCTCCCGACAAACGCCCGACGCGGTCTTCGCCGCCGCGTCGCCGCGCGGCCGACGGACGGACGACGCCTCGCGCAACAACCGCGCGCCGCTTCTCGTGCCGCGCCGTCCCTACCCGAAGAGAGCTCCGGCGCCGCTTCCCGCTCGCGCGCGGCCCGCGCCGACACGGCCGTCCTTACTTTGGCGCCGAAGGCCTCGTCGATCGCACACCGGACGGCCTCGTCGGCCCTCTCAAAAATAAGTAGAGCTTTTCTTCGAAGTTCGAAGAAGGTCGCTCGCCTCCAAACACTCGCTTCGCTTGAGGACGTCGTCGCCAACCGCTTCGCGGCCGCACTTCACTTCCACGGTCCTCCTTACTTTTCTCGGCACGCGCAACTTTATCCGCTTGGCTCGGGCCGCTTGACTGCTTCGCTTGCGTGGCCAGATTTGATTCGAAACACAACACCAACAACCAACAACAACACTAACTACGCTCGCGGAGCTCCGCCGACGACATCCCGAGCGCCCGGAGCGCCTCCGTCGCCTCGCGGATCGCGCCGCGGTCGATCCCCGGCGCCGCGGGCCCCTCGAGCGCCATGCGCGCGTCGTGCGCCGCCTGGGCCGCCGCCGCCGCGTCGTCCTTTCGCGCCGCGGCATCATTATCGTCGAAGATCGGCGCCTCCGGGCCCTCGGCCTCGGCCTCGCGGAACACGTCGTCCAGGAATGCGGCCCGGCGCCGCGCGTCGGCGTGGCCGGCCTTCGCGGCCTTGCGGAAGTACTTGAGGGCCTCCTGCAAATCCAATCTGATACCGTCGTCGACGGACGCCGCGTAGGCCTCGCCGAGGGCGAAGCAGGCCCGCGCGTGGTTCTGCGCGGCGGCCAGCTTCAAAAAGCGCTCCGCCTCCGCGCCCCCTTTCTCGTCGTAGAGGCGCGCACCGAGACGATACTGGGCGTCGGCGTCGCCCGTCGCCGCCTTGGCTCGCAACGCGGTGACTTCCGGCGACTCAGGTACTGGAGCTGGCTTTTTCGTTTGCGCGGCCTTCGCGGCGGCGTCCCAGGTCGAGAGGTCCTCTCCACCATTCACGCGCGCGCGGCCGCCGTCGCAGGGCGCGCCGGGCGCGCCCGGGCCGTAGACACATTTATCCCGCGCGGCCAGTTTCAATTGTTCGCGGTGCCACGCCGTCGCCTCGGCCCCGAACTCGTTCTTCGCCGCCTGGAATTTCAGTTTTGACTTCCTTAGTAGGGCGAGTTTCTCTTCGTCACTAAGGGGCGGCGGCGGCGGCATGGGCAGGCCGCCGTCGAGGTAGGAGGAGATGTCGTCTTCAAAGTCCTCGCGGACCACCTCGGGGCCCGCGTGGGGTTTCTTTCTTATGACTCGTTGTGGCGCGGGCTCCTCGTCGCCGATCTCGTCGAAGTGCGTGTAATCGATTGGCATCCTGTTCTGGCAGGTTGTTTGCCTCCGTGCCGTTGTCTCGCCTCTCCTGTCCTCTGTCTCGCCTCGGAGACTTCCGGACGGCGTCGCGCAGGTCCTGTGTCTCACAGGGCTGTCCTGTGTCTCGCTGCCTGTGGCGCCGCAGCGATCGTGCAGACGCGGCTGCTGAAGAGCGGGCGTCAGTAGAGATGCTGCACCGTTGTATTATCCAGCCCTATGGAGGTTGTTGTGTGAGTTTTGTCCGGTCCACGGGGTGGCCTGAGCTAGCGGCCTGTAAAGACACTAGCAAGTTTTTCCGGAGTGCCCTTCCTTGCGATAACAAATTTGTTGAGAGAGCACAGATTACTCGAGGAGGGAACCTCATCATCATCCGACACGCACCGGCCTGTCTTCATACTTCGTCATGTACCCGATGACGCGTAGCGCGCGCGTCCCCTTGCTTAACGTCCCGCACCGAACGTCGCCTTGGCCTATCTAGGAGGCCGCCGCGGCGGCCGCGGCGGCGGCGCCGCCGACGGCAGCAGCGGCCGCCGCCGCGCCGTCGCCCTCCGCGTATTCGGCAATGCCCGCGGCGATGTCGTCGCGGTCGCGCTGCGCCTGGATCTCGGTGGCTTCGGCCTTGAGGACGCCTGTGTGTCGAGAGAGTCCGTGATGGGCGTCGGGAAGGGAAAATTGTTCTCGTGCGGGAAACGAACCGGCCGTGCGGAGGTGGCCGTTCGCCTCCGCGATGAGGGCGGCGTCCGAGAAGATGCTGTTGTGCAGGCACCAAGCCCGGAGGGGTCCGAGGACCTGGGTGAAGAGGATCTCGCCGGCCTCACCGTCCGTGCCGGCAATCCCGAAGATGTGCTTGAAGACCGCGCCCGTGATGTGGCGCGGGTAGATCAGCTGGAGGCCGTTGATGACATTGGCCGGCAACGGCGCGAACATCGGGTTCGCCACTCTCTGGTAGTGGGACCACACCGTGTCGGCCGCCGAGGCCATCAACGGTTGAGAGATCGCCAACGCGTAGGCGTCGTTGAAATCCGGCCTCACGAAGTTGACGGCGTAGCCGACGGTCACGACCGCCATGACGTAGGCGCCCAGGCAGCGGACGCGCACGTTCTCCGTGGTCTCGATCTGCGCCGCGTCGCCGCGGCGTTTGCCGGAGGAGTGCTTGGCGGTGCGGAAGCCGCCGCCGCGGCCGGTGCCGCGCGTCGATGTTGCAGTGGCGGCCGAGGACGACATGATTGTTGCTTTTTTGTTGCCTGCGATGGGGCTTATTTGTTTGGTTGCGCCACAGCTCTGCGTAGCGCAATGCTTTCGCCGTGATTTCGCGTGAGCAGCGTACGATATACGTGAATACTCTGCGTACGCAATTTCGTTTGCATCCGAGTGAATGGCGACGCTGGGGGAGCGTGAATAAGGCTTGCTGGCAGCCTCTACATTGGTGTTTCACAATCGACTTTGGCTCGTGCTGCACGCGCCAAAATCGACTCTTGTAAACATCGCTGTATCGCTGTGATCATTGATCTCGACAGCTGTGCGATGCCACTGAACGAATGGGCTTGTATTTGGGCTATCCGGGAAAATTTGTAGTGGGATACGTGCGTTTTCACATCAAGGAGTGCTTCTCGGCCACGCAACGGGTCCTTTGTGTGGCTGGTCCATTTCGGGTTTACACGAGGCTGCACTGGCTTTGCAGCACCGCCTGGTGGCTGCTGGTGGGCTGTCGTGGCCGGAGCCACCGGGCGGTGCTGCACTCATGGCTGGTGCTGCGTTGAAAGAAAGATTGCGGGCTAGGCTCAAGCTGAGAAGCGCCACGAAATACGGCACCAAAGACAAGCTGCTGAAAAACGTCACAAAAGATGCGATCGAGAAAGCTGGCAAGACGGGCGACCTCGACGCCAAGTGCCAGGCGGTCGCCAACGCGGCGGCGCTAGAAGACGTCGAGCAGCAGCGGCGCGACGCCGCGGCCGCGGGCAAGACTCTCTCGACGGCGGACGCCGAGGCGGCGTTTCTGGTTGCCCAATCCCAAGGGAAGGATGCACAGCAAGTGCAGGAGCGCCACAACGCCGCCGCGGACCAGCTGATCGCTCACGCCGAGCAGTGCCGCCAAATTGGCACGTCACGTGCCGGCAGAAATGGCGGCACGTATTTCGCCGACGGCGACAAGGTCCGGAAGCAGCAAGCCGACTGGGCGGCGCGCGAAGAAGAACGGCGCGCGCGCGGTGATACCGAAGAAGAGCAACGCGCCGTGCCCGACACGCATCACTCTATGGATACTCACGTCGACTGGGTTGCTAATAGAGCAGCGGATAACCCAAATCGGTGCCGCAAGTGGCGCAAGAGCATCAAAGAGCAGTTGCGGGAGATGGGCATCGAGTCGCTCGGCGACGTCGAGGAGATAGTAGAAGAAGGGTCTATTGTAGGTTTCAAGGTCGAGGAGAGGCTCCTGCCCTCGTGGGTAGGGGTTGATAACCCGGTGACGACTTTCGAAAAGGCAACGGCGAACGCGGCGCGCGTCCGCGCGATGCCCGGCGCGGTCCGGCGTCAAAGTGAGATCACCGCGGAACGGGAGGCGGCGGGCAGACCGCGTAATTGCAACCCGAAGAGGAACGGCAAGTGGAACGTCGAGTTTTACGTCGGCGGCCGGTCGCGGCAGATTTGGGACCCTGAGGTGCGGGAGCACCTCCTGGAGAAGGGTGCCGCGGTCGATCTGCGCGACGAGTACGAGAAGCATGTCGCCAAGGGCCGAAACGGGAAGTGCCCGTGTCAGTGCAATTGGAAAAAAAGAAAAGTGTGCCCGTGGCTCGTGCCGATCAAGCCGAAGAAACGGCGCTGCTCCTGATCTTCGGAGTCCGGTTCCGACGAGCTGCTTGGTCTGCCTCGCGTCGTCGCGCACGCGTGTGTAAGTTGAAGCTTCGTGTG
>JACLAA010007304.1_pt1 | contig 20083 bp, 9 predicted proteins | sample 8027891 | NCBI WGS metagenome assembly JACLAA01 (sample SAMN15724900, study PRJNA655200) | protist metagenome | isolation source: fluorescence activated cell sorting (FACS) single amplified genomes of... | place: Spain: Blaines Bay Microbial Observatory, Mediterranean Sea | collected 2016-01-19 | reverse complement strand
GCGGCGAGGCACTACAAGTATTTCGGCGCGGCGAAGAATTTACCCGGGGTGAAGGAGTTGTTTGAAAAGAAAGAAGAGGACGACGAGGAAGGGAAAGCGAGGAGGAAGAAACGGACGAAGACGGAGATGTTGGGGAGAGCGGACGCGAAGTATTTCGGGTTTAACGACGACGAGGAGGACGGGGATTTTTTGAAGAAGGAAAGAGAGGCGGAGATTGCGTTGAAGAGAGAAGCGGCGGAGAATTGGAAGGCGATGCAGCTGTTGAAAGCGGCGGATATGGGAGTAGAGGTGGATAAAGAGACTGGAGCGGCTTTGGTTGATGGTAGTGGTAGAAGAGAAGTTCGAGCGACGACGACGACAACAACGAGTAATAATGGTAAAAACGTAGACGTAGAAGAGCCGCCGAAGGCGTACGTGCCGCTTCCGGAGGACTCAGACATAGAAGCGCTGGTGATCGCCAAGAAAAAGCGAGAGTTGTTGGCGAAGTATCAATCGACCGATTTAACCGACGCGGAAGCAAACGCCAAGTCGCTTTTGAACAAGAGAGAATAATTGTTGTGCGTGTAAAAGTTGATTTTGAAAGTTTTTGTCTGTTGTAGAATATTATATTAGAGAGATTCATGACAAAAGACCCAAGTATTTCCCAGCGCCAAGTAACGCAAACATAGCTAGTTTTTTAATATCCTCCACCGCGGAAGCCGCCGCCGCTTTGGACAAAGCCTCGTAGGCGAAAACACCCAAGACGAGCTCTTCGTCTTTACCCTCGCCGCCGCTCTTACTCTCTCTCGCCTTTTCGAGCATGCCGTTCAACACTTCATTTTGCGAATGCGCGACGTCTTTAGACACGGCTAACGTCGAGCACATTTCCAAAGCGACGCGAGTGGTATCGTACGTCCACGTATCCAAAGGCGCGTTGGCGTGTTCGTCGAGGAAGTTTTTCGTGCACTCGACAAGTCTCGGAAAGGCAAAGTTCGCCACTCGAGCGCGATGCGTAAACGCAACTTCGTTCCTCTTTTTCTCATCTTTGTATGAAGCGAAACGCGTTACATCGCACAATTGCGCGTAACTTTCTAAAGCGACGTCGATGCGAGGTGCCGCGCATCCGCGCGCCAACGAACGCAAGAAGCGAAGAACGCATTCGTCTTCAGCAGTGACAGAGTATCTGAGAACAACTTCACCGAGCGACATGACAGACGCAATCGTGAGGTCCGAGAACGTTTTCGCTGTTTTAGCCCTGCGAGAGACACTCGCGTCGTCCTCGTGCTGTTGTCCTTCTTCTCCATCGTCCTCTTCATCCAACATCGCTTCTTTGTCGTCGTCGTTATCGTCGTTAGAGCTCATAATTTCAACATTTTGTCCCAAAACAGTCTCAAACGCATCTGCGGTTGCCGACCAATCTGATTTTGCCGCCGCTTTCGCGGATATGCCGTTGTTCGAGGAAACCGCCGGTGAATTCAACGACGCGACGCCTCTTCTCGAAACCACCACGAGCGCTTGCAACGCAGTTTTTTGCATCAACACCGCGTTCCAGTTTTTCAATTGCACGATATATTCCGCATCATCGTATTCTTCGTCTTCTACGTTGGCCCTTTGCGTTAGCGTCGCGTTCCATCGTCGCGCGAGCTTTGCGATTGCTGTCATCGCGAAGCCGTACGTCTCCGCTCTCGTTTCGTCGTTCGCAACCGTATCGTACATTTCATAGAAAGCTTCCATTCCAGCTTTGGCAAATGCCAAATCCGCGGGTGTTTGCGTCGACTGGCGCTCACCATAGCCCATGGAAGTTTTCAATAAAGCGTTGAACGTTTCCACGCACACTAACGTTCGAGTTTTACCTTCTTTCGATTTGGCGCACATGTACCGCATGGATTTGAGCGCGCGTTTCTGCGCGTCCCATTGAGCACCGTCGACAGGCTGCGCGTCCTCGGCAACGCACGGAGAATTAATCAACTGTTGCAACGCAAGAATAGCGCTTCGACAATCGGCGTCGTCGAACGAATCCGACTTACCATCGTACAAAGAACCGAAGAAAGTGGCGATTCCGACGCGCGTGTTTTGCGGAGATACCGATGGCGGCAACGTGGCTTTCTCCGTCGCCACGTGTAGCGCTTTCATCGCTTTCTTCCACAACGGTCTCGGCATACCTTTCGTAGTCGATTCGTCTTGCTCTAACAAAACTGACAAAAAATTATCCAAAGCCGCACTTCCGAGTTCTTCGCAATCGGACAGGACCGAGTCGACAAAGAACGAACACATCTCGTCAAAGTTTTTGTCAAAGTTTTCCACGGTAACGAGCAACGGTAACGTGTTTCGCAACACGTTTCCGAACAAAGAGGCGTGCATGTTCACTAAAGAGAAATCCCATTCGATTTTCAGTCCGTCCGGGTCCTCTATAGACGCCGCTTTTGCAATCTTCCGGCATTTGTCAAGGGTCGGGAACACAACCTTTTGCGCGCACTCTTTCAATTCGTTCTTACTCAACAACGAAGCTCTTGAAACGAACAACGTCGCGAAGGTTTGCACGGCTAAATCTCTCACTTCTACTCGACTATCGTCGAATCGTTCGCATAGATGAGAAATCACGGGCGAGATTGAAAAGTCCGCGAGACCATTTTTTGTGACTAAGTTCAATTTGACGCCATTTCTCGTGGGGGTCATTTTTTTAGACGCCCACGACGGCACATCTGTCGCACCTTCTGGGCGGTGGCAGACATCACTGAAATAATCAGCGACGGTCGACAAAGACTGCACCGCGGACAGTGCGACGTTGATTTCGTTCCTTTGGTGCGCGTAGCTCGAGAAGCATTCCGACACCTCTCCGTAATATGCTCTGTCGATGTGCGGCAAGCACTCTTTTTCGATCACTTTCACCGTGACGAAGGATTCAATCGTTAAATCGGCGTCACCTTCGTTCTCGGCTAATTTCGCGAGCGTGCTTAGAATGATAGGCCAGGAACTTTTCAGTCTGTTCGCGCGCTTACTCGCGAGCGCGTTTGCGAGCGACGACGACAATTGCTTCCCTCGATAATCCACGGCTTCGTCGTACATCGTCCTAACGAACGTCGCCACACAACACTCGACGGTTTCAAATCCGACCGATTTGGCATATGCCACATTCTTCTCGTCGAGATCTAAATCGGTTTCGAGAACGTTGACGGCAATTTTTTCGTAAATTTCGTGCGCTTGCTCGCGAGGATTCCCTGTTTCCTCCAATATGGTTTTAAGAAAATGTTTCGCGCACGCGTCCCAAAACAAGGCAAACCTTCTCGACGCGTTGACTTCCATCACCGCGCGTAAACGCTCCAAGCTGCGCAAGCGAATGGATGTCATTGGTTTCTTTACTCCGTTACTTCTCGCGTTATTCTGTTCTGCTAAAGCTTTCTTCTTCGCAGAAGATAAAGCTTGTTTCTCCGCCAAGGCCCGAGCCTCTCGCAATTCCCGAATGTTTGCCTTGATCAAGGCATCCACCACGTGCATCAAATCGTCGTCGTCGTACGCATTCATGGCGTTGAACATATCTTGCGCGGCTTCCGAAAAAACGTAGAATTCTTCTTTGTATTCGTATTCAGTGTTTGTCCAGTTAGATGGTTTCAATCCATCTGGGACGTACTCTCGCACTCTCGATTTCATAGTCTTCTCGGCAACCCCTAACGTGCGTTCGAGAGACGCGATGGTTTCTAATACCATAAACCAAGAGTCTTCCAAGTGCCCGTTAGACGCGTCTACGATGTTGAATATAGCTCTCAAACTCAGCGCATTCTTTACGGACAGCTTTGGAACGATATTTCCGTTATCATCGAATTGCTTTTTGGGCATTTGCAAAGCAAAGTGACACAACGTGCCTAAAAACGCCTCTCTCGCGAGTTTGTGTTTGCATTTCACCGACGCTCGGCCGGCGTTTTGATACGCTTCGAATATGTATAAGCACGTGTCGTCGTTTTCGGCTAAGTCGAGAGTTAACGAAAACGTAGAGGCTAAGGTTTCCCAAACCGCGTCGAGCATTTTCTTGGCGGTTTGAAACTGTTTCGGCGATTCGTTCGAGTACATGACGCGTTCGATCGTTTGCGCTGCGTTTAACAAACCTTCGATGGCGATCGTTACTGCTCTGGTAATGTAAGCTTCCGTGTTTTCGAGGTCTGTGATTTCGTCGTGATCTTCTCCTCCGTCATCAAGATTATCTTCTGCGTCCTTTTTCGTCTTCTTTTTGGTCGAGATGGATAACTTTTGCATCTTCTTCTCGAATTCTTTCTGAACGGCGTCGTACACCGCGCCGTGGGGTTTCGACGAAGAACTCGTCGTCGGCTCGGAATTACTCGCGGATAAACCAGATTGTACGGTTCTCGCTTGAATCAAGCAAATGCTCGCTAACGGAGTCTCGGCGTTTGCGTCGTCCATTTTTGTCGGGTCGCAATACGCGTCGTGTAAGAACGAGCAGATATCGTCATCGGAGCAGAAAAATCTCAAGACTTCCAACGAGGACGCTCGCAACCAAGCGGGCATTTCGCTTTCTAAAGAAGACATTAATCGAGCTAAAGATGTCTTTATGAACGCCTCGAATCCGTCGCCTCGACCTATTTTCACAATAATCTCTAAAGTTCGCAAAACGACGCGTCTTTGAGCGAAATCTGTCGTCTCCGCCGCGCAGAATAATTTCTTTTCCAACGTCGCCTCGACGATTGGGCAGAAGCGTTCTTTCAACGTTTTCATCAACGTTTGGTTCTTTTGGAAGAGATCGAAATGAGACTCTACCAACGCGTTGCACAACTCTAAGCTCGCAATAGTCGCCACCGTGGACTCTTGCACGCGTTTATACTCGCAATCGATGGCACCCGATAAACAACCGTCCTCTTCGCTTCGACTCATGGTCACTAAATCCTCAAACGCTTTCTCGGCGACACGCACGGCTTCTGTATTCTCCTTCTCTTTCGCCTCAACGAAAACAACCTCTAATATTCTCCTCGCGCACGAAATCGCCTGACTGACCACCATTCCGCTCTCTTTCGCCGTCGCGCTCTTCTTCGCCAAATACATCCCCCTCGCGCACGCGCCCAGCGCGATCGAAACGCTCGCCTCGCTCACTCTCAGCACGTTCTTCCCGCTCTCCATCACCGCCGCCAAGCACTCCAACTGCTCCACCCACGTAAACGCGGTGGTATTGGTATGTTCCACCAAAAACGTCTCCGGCACTTGCGACGCTTTTTGCAAGCACTCCGCCAATCGATTCTTATGCACGCACTCCGCTCTTGCCAGTTTCGTTACGCCGGATAAACCGCGAGCGCACATCTCCGAGGACTCCTCGTTCGTAATCGCCATGAGGAACAAATGTAACGCGTCCTGTATATAAAGGTATTGTTACAAGAGATCAATAAGATATATTATATAAGGTCAGTTTTGTTTTTCGAGAGCGTCCTCCCGAGAGCGTCTCTCGTTCGCTCAAGCAGCACAAAGAGCTTCTCCTTCTCTCTCGAATCCATTAATCCAATCACATCGGAGCGCGTTTCGCAGCGTTCGTACTAATAAAAAGAAGAGATCGAGAGAGACGGAAACGAAAATAGAAAAGCCCCAATATCATCATCAAAGTTGTGGTCATATCAGTACCTCATTCTCCTCGAACCATTCCCGTTCGCTCGTGTGTCTCGCCACCGCGCGGATTTGAGAAAACACGGTTTCCCCGCACTCGCGTATTTCCGGTTGCGCGTTTACACTCGCTGCTCCAAAAAAGCCGCCGAGCGCAGAAGAAGTTCCTTTCGCGAGAAGCGAAATGTCTCTGACTTCAGGTTCGATCGATTGGTACAACGACTCGTTGTTCGCCATTCTTTATAAAGTGTTTGTGTGAAGTGTTTTCTCTGAGGATAAAAGTGAGGAATTCGTCAGTACTTCTGCGCGGGTTTATTATTATCAAGGACACGCCTCTCTCTCTTTCTCTCTCTCTGTGTGTGTGTACCACCAAAACCTTTACCAAAACGACAACATGACGGCGTCGTCCTTCTCTAAAGGAGGAAAAGGAGGAGAGGAAGGTAAAGAAGAAGAACACGTGATGAGTCGAGCGGAGTTCGTGTCGAATCTCATAAAGGCGATGGAGATGTCCAAGAAAAGAAACGACGAGGAGGAGGATGATAAGGACAACGATTCAAAGACGATAGCAAAGAAGTGTTTAGAGAAAATGCGATTCGATTACCCGCAAGTGACGAGGAAAGAACTGGAACGGTTGAGCGAAACGCTCGATGAAGATGGAACAGATTTGAGATTTGACTCGAAAGTGCTCGAGAATATCGCGCTCGGGGCGACGAAAGCAGATGATGCGAACAGCAATACGAACAGCAGCATCGATGGGGTTGGGAGTAAAGACGCGCACAGAAAGTTAGCGATTCAAGTGTTTGCGGAGTTTCCTTTGCGAATGATGGGAGACGACGAGACGGCGGCGAGGGAAGCGGAGGCGATTTTAGGGGAGGTGGATTTCAGCGAGGAGGAAGAAGCGGAGATGGATGAACCCGGGTTGGAGGATGTCGTGGCGTTTGCAGAGGAGAGTGGCGTCGAGAAGGCGACGACGGCTGTAGAAAAGAACTCGAGTGAGTCTAAAAATGGGGGCGTCGCGGCAAAGGATGACGACTCGACGGACGACGACGACGACGCGGCGAATTGGCTCCCTCTGGAAATGAACGGGTTGAATACCACGAACAACGGAGAGATGGAGACGCAACGAAGGCATGTCAGGACGTTCACGAGGATTGAAAAAGTGCAGTTTCTTTTGCGGAAGTTGACGCCGGCGTTGATTGGCGCGGACGACTACTCGAGAGTTTCCGACGGCTCCGCGCCGTACGTCTCTAGAAAAACAACCGAAACGCTCACAAAACTGTTCGAGAACATCTCCGAGAAAATACAAAGTAGTGATAGAAAGAATAGCGGAGGGGGTGATATTCTGTTCTATCGTGAGATGCGTTCAGCTGCGATGAACTGTCTGCGCTCGAGATTTCTCGTGAGTCCGAACGATATCGTCGCGAACGAGTGTTTGAAACGAATTTTGAAATCGTTGCGATTCGGCGAATACGCGAAACGATCCGCTTTGGAGAAGAAAATGAACGGCGACGACGGCGCGAAAGAGGATGAGTTAGACTCGATGGCACTTTTAGCGCACTTGGCGGTTCGGTTTGCGGAGAAAAACGCGCTCGGGGTGAACTTTTCAGTTTTCGGACAACTTGAGAAGAGCGCATCTTCTTCGAGTAATTTATCGAACGCGAGAAGAGCGTTCGCGCCGCTCGTCGCGGATTCGCTTTTGGTTATTGCCACTCGATTCTGGAGTTTTGCCGGTACAGGGAAGGATAAAAAAGGCAACGACAGCATGGCAAATGTCGACGAAGAAGACACCGCGTTGAACGCGTGTGCGCTGTTGTTATCGTACGTGTTCACAACGAGCGACGCGAACGCGGCCGACGGCATGATTTTAAATTCCGGGTGCATCGCTTCCCTGGCGGCGTATTTTTCTGCAAAAGGCGTCCTCAAAATAGAAGAAGAAGAAGATAACGCGTCCTCTTACTTCGCACCTGGATCAGCCGCAGCGCGACGATGCATCAGTTTAGGCATCGCGTCTTCGAAAGCTACTAGAGAATACTTTTCGAAAGCGCCGATGTGCGTCTCGGCGTCCAAGTTGGATACCTTTGTAAACAGTTCGCACGGCGTCGTTTGGTCGCTCGCCGTCGACGCCGACGAAGAAGAAGCGGTAAAACGAATGAGGCATATCTCATCAACGCACGCAAACTCAATTGAAATGTTGAATACGATTTTGCTCGTTTCGGCGTGCTTCGCTTCGGCAAATACTAAAGGCAACGCGTTGTGGCAGAGAAAGGGCGCGTTTCACCAAACGTTGGTGGAGATTTTAGCGTCCACGAAAGAGGTTGAAAAATGCCTCGTCGAAGACGCGAAACGAAGAATCGCCGAACGCAGAGGTCAAAACGAAAGGAAACAAAACGATAACGACGACGACGAGGATGATAAGAACACAGAATCGGTGAACGCTTCCTCTCTATCGGACGCTAAAATTGACCCAGAATTGGAAAAAGCGAGAGACATCGCGACTTTGTCGAGCAGAGTGTTAAAGGATCTCGTCGCGGCGAGCACTTTGGGGGACGTCGCTGCCATTCGAAAGAGCGATTAGTTGTGGTAGAAGTAGTTGTAGTAGTAGTAGTAGTAGTAGTAGGTACTGGTAGTAGTAGCAATGATTCAATATTTTTATTATGTTTTATTTGATCTTTAGCCGGTGATGAGCGGAACTTGTTCCTCCTTATCTTTCTTCTTCCTCGAGCCGATAGATCCGTCGTCGCCACCTTGTCCCTGTTGTTGTTGTTCCGGACCTTCTTCAACTTTTCTCTTCGGTTCAAATTGGTACACGGAGTAAATCACGTTTCTTCGGATTTGCGCCATCATCTCGACGAACAAGTTGTAACCTTCCAACTTATATTCGATGAGCGGATCTTTCTGTGCGTAGCCTCTTAAGCCGACCGCTTGTTGCACAAACTTGATGGCTTGCAAGTGTTCTTTCCACAAGTTATCGGTTTGGCTCAAAACGAAGTATCTTTCCGCCTCGGTCATCAACCCGGGTTGTAACGCTTCAATTTCGCCTCTCTTTTGCAAGTAGGCGTCCTTGCCTCTCTTGACCAAATAGTTCCGCAAGCCTTCGACGCCGCCTTTGCTCGCCTCTGCACGCAAAACGTCCTCGGTCAAATCGTTCATGAGTTTGCAATATTGCGCGCATTTGCTGGCCAAACCGTCCAACGGCCACTCGGCGACTGGAACGGACGTGTCGATGTTCGCTTTGACGATATCGTCGATAGTTTTTTCGCTGTATTCGAGCATGACTTCTTTCAACTTGTCGTCGCTCGATTTCAATGCTTTTCTTCTCTCAAAATATACTTTTTCTCTTTGCGAGTTCAACACTTGATCGTAATCGAAGAGTTGTTTACGGATGTCGTAAAAGTACGTCTCGACTTTGGTTTGCGCAGAATCGAGGGAGGCGGTGAGCATGCCAGACTCGATCGGCATGTCTTCCACGCGGAACATGGACATCATATTTTGAATCTTATCGCCACCAAAGATGCGGAACAAATTATCCTCGAGCGATAGAAAGTACCTCGTGGAGCCTGGATCGCCTTGACGACCGGAACGACCGCGCAACTGGTTATCGACGCGTCGGGATTCGTGACGTTCGGTACCGACGACGTGTAAACCGCCGAGCTGCAACACTTCCTCTTTCTCCTTTTTCGTAAACGTTTCAAATTCACCTTCGATTTTCGTAAACGCGTCGCGAATGGCCAAGAAAGCCTCGTCGTCCGTCGGACCTTTTTCGCACGCGAAGGATAATCGGTCTTCGGCTTCCAAGATTTCCAAGGAGCGTTCGCCCCAATTCGCGATGGCTTTCTCAACCGCGTTCGCCAGAGTCGCCGAAGCTTCGCTGGAAATATCGCACGGATATAACCCGTCTTTCACTTTCCATTTGTTCTCCTTGGCTTTACCTAAATTGCCCTTCTTTTCAAACGCGAGGTCGCCGTCTTCCGGTTTTACGATTTTCGGCAACAAAGCTTCGCGGACGCGTAATCTCGCCATGAACTCGGCGTTACCGCCGAGCAAAATATCCGTACCGCGACCCGCCATGTTCGTCGCGATGGTCACCGCGCCTTTACGACCGGATTGAGCGACAATTTCAGATTCACGTTCGACATTTTCTGGTTTCGCGTTTAGCAGTTCGTACGCGATGCCGTCTTCATCCAACAAACGAGCAATCGCTTCGGAACGTTCCACGGACGTCGTGCCGACAAGCACCGGTCGTCCTTTCTTGTGCATTCTCGCGATCTCTCTTCTCACGGCGTTCCATTTCCCACTTTCCGATCGAAATACGACATCCGTCGCGTCTTCTCTCGAGACCGACCTGTTCGTTGGCACGACTTGAACGGACAAATCGTAAATTTTATCGAATTCTGTCAATTCTGTTTCCGCGGTACCGGTCATGCCGCCGAGTTTCGGAAAGGTTCGGAAAAACGCCTGGTACGTCACCGAGGCAATCGTGACGGTTTCATTTTGAATCGTCACGCCTTCCTTAGCTTCGACGGCTTGGTGTAAACCGTCCGACCATCGTCTGCCTTGCATCGTTCTCCCGGTGAATTCATCGACGATAATAATTTCTTGCCCTCGTCCGATGTAGTTCACGTCCTTCAATTGCAACTCTTTCGCTTTAATCGCGTTGATAATGTACAACGCCCACTGCGTTCTCGGATCGTACAAATCGTCCACGTCCAACAAATCTTCCGCGGCTTCGTAACCTTCCTCGGTCAATTGTACGCTCTTTTGCTTCTCGTCCACGGTGTAATGCACGCTCTTTTGAAACGCGTCCGCGATTTTCGCCGCTTGGACGTACCTCTCCGACGGCTTATCCGCCACCCCGGAAATAATCAGCGGCGTTCTCGCCTCGTCGATCAAAATGGAATCCACTTCGTCGATGATGCAAAAGTTAAATTCTCTCAACACCAAATCTTCTGGAACTTGCGCCAAGTTATCTCTCAAGTAATCAAACCCGAGCTCCGAGTTCGTCACGTACGTCACGTCCTTCGAATATCCACTCCTCCTCTCTTGCTCGCTCATGTTCGCTTGAATCAACCCGACGGAAAGACCTAAAAACTTCTGAATCTGGCCAATCCACTCCATATCTCTCTTCGCCAAATAGTCGTTCACGGTGACCACGTGCACGCCTTTCCCGCTCAGCGCGTTCAAGTACGCCGGCAACGCCGACACGAGCGTCTTCCCTTCCCCCGTTCGCATCTCCGCGATTTGCCCTTCGTGCAAAATCACCCCGCCAATCACTTGCACGTCGAACGGTCTCAACCCTAAAACTCTCTTCGACGCTTCCCTGACCGTCGCGAATGCTTCCGGTAAGAGCTGGTCCAAACTCTCCTTCCCGTTCGCGAGTCTCTGGCGAAACTTCTCCGTTTGCCCTCTTAATTCCTCATCCGTCATCGATGAAATCGATTGTTCCAATTGGTTCACTTTTTGAACGATCGGTTGGTATCGCTCTTTCGTCTTCATCGCTGGGTCCGTTTGGAACGGGTTTTTCAAGGTGAACTTCTCGAACATCGCTTCCGTTTTCATAAAAGAAACTCGTCGTCCTCGTCGTCCTTTGGGGAATGACGTCTTCCTTCTGCTCAAATCATTCATCATCTTTCTACCACACAGACTTCCTCCATTTCTTCCTCCTTTCAAAACAGAAGAAGAAGAAGAGGCACACGGAAAGCTCGAAACGCTGCTCGCGCTGATGCTCATTTTGATGATTTATGCGTTGTCTCTCTCTCTCTCTTTGTACAAAAGAGTAATGAGGAAAAGTGAGAGATTTTATCCAAAAATTGCTCCCCTTTAAACCCTAAGCATATGAGACCCTAAACATTTTCGAGCGATTTTTTCTCCTTCGTCTTGAGTTTCTGTCGTCACTCTGAATGTGCGAACGACGAGAACCATGACGACCACGGCAGCGACGATTCCTTCTTTTCAATTTTGGTGTCGTCCTTGTTTTTGTTCTTCCTCTTTTAAGAAGCGTTTGAATACTACTACCGCTTCTTTTTCTTTGTCTTCCCGTCGTGTTCTTTCCTCGAGAGGAGGAGAGAAGAATCATCGCGTCGGTGTGTTCGTTGGAGCGTCTTTGACGAACGACGAGGAGAAAGAGGACAACAACAACAGCAACGACAACACCTTTTCGTTGGACGAGGGAGAACTGTCGGACGTGTTAGAATCCGAGTTCGAAAATCCAGGCTTTGAGGTGTTCAAAGACTACGACGTCGCCTCGGACGAAGAGGAGATGCGGTTTCAACGAACGTTGATGATTTTGGAAAAGTATCACCTCGAATTCGCGTTGTTTTTACCGAAGAGTACGAACATCGGGATGTACGTGTACACGCAGATACGAGAGATGTCGGAATATAATCGAGGAAGGTTATTGTGGTCGATGACGTCGAGAGGGATTGAAAACGCGTGGTTGATTAGCGGGGAAGGGTACAAGTTGAGCGCGATTGAACGAGACGCGGTGGCGGGGAGGAGGATGACGGCGAGAGGCGACATCGAGGAGGCGTTGGAGGAGTACGGGTTCGTGGATGAAGACGAGGACGATGGAAGAGACGAGGAGGAGGAGGAGAGCGTGGATGAGGACGAGTATAGTTTAGAGGATGATGAAAAGGATAAAAAATACAACGCCGTCGTGTACGAAGGCAGAGCGGCGAACGTTCCGAGCAAATGGTTGAATCGATTTCAAAAAGTTTTTTATAAAGCGCCTCGCGACGCGCGGTTCGCGAAGGACGACCCGTATCAACCGGTCACTTTTCGAGGACGCGTTCCGTTGAGAGGTTTAGGCAAGCACGTCTTACGAGACAAGTTGCCGCTCTATTTTTCAACCTCCGACGCGAACATTTCCTCCGATCGAATGAAAATTGAAAACACGATGGAGTACGTCGACCCGTTGGCCTTGCATTACTCTGCGGAGTATTTAAAGTTTCGAGCGCCTGGAGAGGTGTCTGATTTGACCGGTAAGATGGATACGAGGGAGCGGAAAACGTCTCTACCGATGAAGTGGCCGCCGGTGGTGGCAAATTTCTTCCCGTTCGACATTTTGACCGATTACGTGCGGCCGCTCGGACCGGGCGTTCTCGTCGGGAACGGATTTCGCGGCGATTCGCAAACGACGTTTTTAAAGTTTCTTCTCGTTCGCGGGGACTATCTGGACGCGGAAAGGAAGGGTCCAAAGCTGATCAAACTGGAAAAGTAGTGCTACGCTTCAATGGAATACGCGTACATTTGTAAAATACACAACAACCCGTTATATTTAGCCACTAAAGAATCCGCTCTTACTATCTTTTCTATTCTTCGCTAATCGTTTATTCGCCAGCGTCGGCAACGTCGCCGCTTTACACGTTTGCTTCACCGACATCGCTTTCGCCTTGGGACTCTTATTCGCGCCTTCCGGAGCGTGGTTCACGTAAAAGCCTTTGTGCACGTGGTGAATCAACTTTGTGTTTCGAGACTCGATGTTATCTCTTCTCGTTTTCATGTTCGTTGAGCTTCTCGTTCCGCTCGTCCTACTCGCGCCGACGTGGTATCGAAACTGCATGATTTGCAAAGCGACTTCTCTGTTGTTTCTCCACAAGCGAATACCGTATTCGTAATCGAAACCGATGCCAGGGTCGCCTCGGCAAGAGTAACTGTCGTGAAACATCCCGGAGGATAAGAATGCGTCTCGTTTTAAAACAAACGGACCGATGTTTGCCCACGAGACAAACATAAACGGTCTGCCTTTGGAATCGTAATACGGGATTTGTTTCACGTGTCGCCCTCTTTGCTTTCCCCACCGTCCAGTATCTGGCCCGCCTTGAATCTGGCCGACTAAACCGGCAATCAACGCCAACTTTTTGTGCTCGTAAAAGTTATCCTCTGCTTGGATTAACCAGTTCGGCTCCGTCGGAGGTAAATCGTCGTCTTGAATCACGGCGACGATTTGCGCTCGAGACATGAGCGCCAATCGATTGTACCCGCGTATCTCGTGGACGCTTCCAGCGCAAACTATCGCGTGTGGAATTTGCTTCAAAGCTTCGTGCCACTCCTGGATTTCCGTGGCCGAATCGTCGTTGATTAAAACTTCAACCGCGAAATTATATTTAATCGCATACCCGGCCAATTGCGTGGCTATTTTCTGTACCAAATTTGGCCTCTTGAAGTACTGCACCGCGAACGAGACGCGCGGGTGGACGTCAGCTTTGCTCGTCGGCGTGCTACTACTACTGCTACCGCTGCTGCTGCTACTACTACTATCTACCGCTCTTAATCGTTTCAAAACGGTCGTTTTCAACTCCATCGGTGTTTCTTCGCGTACGTTCCCGGCGTTCTCCACAAATCGCACTTTCGCCGCCAACGCTCCAGAAACTAACCGCTCCAACATGACGCCATCGTCATTCTTGTTATTCCCACTTTCGCTATTCACGATGACTATCCTCTCTAACGGTTCGTTCCTATAACTGGCTAAGTTGTTCGTAAACCCGCCTTGTTTCCGAATCATCGCAATCAACGCGTTGATTCCATCCTCTCCGTTATCTTTCGAAGAAGAAGAAGACTTTAATCCGTCGCCGTTCACCAGCACCTCGCAATCTTTCCCTTCATCTCCATCCATCGCATCGATGCTATTCAAAACGTTCAGCAACTCCCCGACGTCCTCAATCTCTCTCGAAATCACAAAACTCACCCTGGGTTGATCGAAACTCTCGCACTTCCAACTCCCGCATTTACACTGCAACTTGTCGCCTTTCAGCAAAACTCTCGGCAACGACGCGTAATCCAATCCAGACGTATCTGCGGATTCCGAGACGTCGTCGTCCTCCCGCGCTTTCTCCGAGCCAAATCTCGATAACGATAAAGACGACTCGTGCGAGCTCTTCTCTTCCAACCGCGCTTCGTCTTCGCTCTCTTCGCGCCTCGCGTACGTGATCATCCCCACCTCCTCCTTTTGATGATTCGTATTCAAACCATCGCGATAATAATCCAGCCTATTCGTCCCGGTTTGAAAGATGTATTTTTGCTGTTGCTCTTTGATGACCCGCAGGAACGTTCGGGCGAAGAAATACGCCAAAAGTAACAGGACACACAGGAGGAAGGACACTTTTGAAATCGTCGTTCGATTTGTTGTAAAAGGTCCTCGTTGATGATGATGACACCACCAACGCGACGTCGAAATCGTCGGGGCCATACTTCTCTCTCTTTAATGTTGTTCTTGTTCGTGATGAAACCTTTCTCTCTCTCTCTCTCTCTTTATCCCCTCGTCGTTTCCGCTCTACTCGCCGTTAGGGAAAACCGAGAGGCGAGAGAGAAATCTCTCACCAAAGAGAAAGAGAGAGAAAGAGTGCGCTTTTGCGCGCGTAAACAGTCACTCCTCCTTCTCCCTCTCTCTCTCTCTCTCTGCAGTCTCTCTCCACCTCTCAAAGCGCGACAAATACCGGAAGAAAGTAAGAGAGAGAGAGAGAGAATAAATGCGCGCGTTCTTTATGAAGCAAACGAAGTCCAAAACCGCAGACTTTCCCCACGCACACGGGAAAAACAACAACAACAACAAGAAAGAGAGAGTATGTCTTTAATAAAAGTATTTATGCGACGAACTTGGAAAGGACGAAAACCTTTAGCGGTGTCTCCTTGTTCACCTTTGTCTCTCTCTTCTTCTTCTCGTTCTTCGTGCGGAGGAAAAGGCGTCGGGAAATCATCATCGTGCCGATGGGATGACGACGACGACGGGAAGGAGATAAGAAGAGGAAAACGCTTTGGAACTTTCGCGAGCAAGGGAGAGGGCTTTGAAAGAACGACGACGAGAAAAACAACAAAAACGACGACAGAAAGAGGCGAGGACATCGAAAACTCTGAGACGATGACGAAGAGGAGGTTCTTTTCCGCGTACGCGGACGTGTTGGAAAAAAACCCATCGTCGTCGGCGTCATCCAACACCAATGGTAGAAATGGTGGATTGCGACAAAAATCAAAGTACGAAAACATTCTCGTCCCGGATCCATTCTCGCTGGTACAAAAAGAGTTACAATTTATCGCGGATAGAATTAGAGTGGCGGTGCAAACGGATTTACCGGCTCTGGCGAACGCGGCGGAGTATTTTTTCAAGTACGGCGCGGAAGGGAAGCGGATGCGACCGACGGTGTTGTTGCTGATGGCGAGCGCGTTGAGTCCGGTTTCTAACTCCGGTGATGTTGTCAGGGGAGGAGAAGATGTCGGAAGGCGGATGTCTTCTGGAGATGCGTTCTCCTCGTCATCATTTCGTAGTAGCAGAAATAGCGCAGAAGAAGAAACGGTAGATTTGTCGCCGGCGCACGAGGTGCCGAGCGATAACAGACAGAGACAGAGAAGATTAGCGGAGATTACGGAGTTAATTCACGTGGCGAGTTTATTGCACGACGACGTTTTGGACGGGTCGGCAACGAGGAGAGGTTTACGAGCTTTGAATTTAGAGGTTGGGAATAAGTTGGCGATTTTAGCGGGAGATTTCTTACTCGCGAGAGCGTCGGTAACTTTGGCGAGTTTGCGCAACGTAGAAGTGATTGAGTTGTTGAGTCGCGTTTTGGAACATTTAGTGAAAGGAGAAGTGATGCAAATGACGCAAGCAAAGGACGAAGATGAAAGGAGTGGGAGTGGTTCTTCCTCTTCCTCCTCTTCTTCTTCTTCGTCGTCGTCTATCGAGCGGTACATTGAGAAATCGTATTATAAAACCGCCTCTTTGATAGGTAACAGCGCTAAAGCGGTGGCGTTGTTAGGCGGTCACAGCTCAGAAACTTCAGAAATTGCAGAGAGATTCGGAAGACACCTAGGTTTAGCGTTTCAGTTCCGCGACGATGTGCTCGATTACATCGGAGATTCGAGTTTGCTCGGGAAACCAACTCTAGGGGATTTGAGGGAAGGTATCGCCACCGCGCCAGTTTTGTTCGCCGCTGAGAAGTTCCCGGAGTTGCACTCGTTGATCAAACGTCGCTTCAAAGAGATTGGCGACGTCGAACGCGCGGCGAAGCTTGTCTTCGAAAGCGATGGTATTGAAATGGCTTCGGATTTGGCCAACGAACACCGAAATTTAGCCTTGGATGCGTTGGAAGAATTGCCTGATATCGATTGCGAGTTTGCGAACACCTGCAGAGCGGCGCTTAGAGAGATTACGAACAGAGCGGTGGACAGGAAGAAATAATACTATGCATTGTTTTCGCGTGCGGCTGCTGCTAATATTATCATATTGTCTAAAAATTAGTCTATTGTATCTACAGTTGTTTTTTGTATTTTATATCGAGCATCCCATGTTTCCTTCAATCACGTGCGCTTTCAAAGACTCCGCGTATAAAATTTCCGGATCGTTTGGTCTCGCTTTATTCATTTTCGTTTGCAACGCCATGAACAAAGTGCAACTTTCCTCGTAAACTTCATGTTCCGAACGCAAGTTGTTATTTCTTTCAAACGAACATAACGCCTCCTTCACTTCCTCGAGATCTTCCAGCAAAATCCCTGGGGCGAGAGTCACCACATGCGCGACCGAACCACTCCTGAACACGTCTCTACATTTCGCTACTCGCATAATTAACTCGTTCGTATCCACTTCAAACAGCCTTGGCTCCTTATGCATAAACAGTGGCACGTCTAAAAAAGGAAACACTCGATCGAGCGCTAACAATTTCGCCTCCAATCTTCCCGGCGTTCTATATATTGAATCTCTCGCGCTTTTCGTTAAAATCTGACGGCATCGGTTGCTCCCTCCCCAGAGATTCCAGAACCGAGCGATAATATCCCCTTCTCTCGTGGATGTGCCTTTTAAAGTCCCTTGCACCGCATATTTTGCATTCCCGCCTTCCGTTCTCCCGTCCCTGGACATCCTCGCGGTGTCGTTATTCTCGCTTTTACCGCTCGCCACATTTTGCATCATCGTCTGCGATAACTTCGCCACAGCCTCTCTCGCTTTCAAAACGGCTCGTTTCTTCTGTTCTGTGTACATTTTACTTCGTTCTCTTTTCATCCTCGCGATGTCTTCCTCGCTCAACACCAACCTCTCCGGCGTCGTCTTCGCGATATCCACGAGCGAGTCTCCTTCGTCATCACCACTGAGCAATACTAAAGTCCAACCCAATTGTCTCGCATCCATCCCGAGCACTTCCGGGCACGTCAAAATCAACTCCGCGGTCCCCTCCTCGCCTAACAGCGGCACCAACAAGGGTTCCAGCAAACGGAACTGATTTTCGCGAAACTGCACGTCTCGAAACCGTTCGTCCTTTCGCTCGAACGCGAGCGTTTTCTCGTTCGAGTTCCAACTCGTTTCGAAATTGCGAAACCGAATGACTTCACCGATGGCGCCAACTTTCACGCGCTGGTTGGAAATATTCCTCCTTTTATTCCTGTTGTTGTTGTTAGTATTCTCGTCGTCCTCCCTCCTCCTCCTCGCGAGATCGATCGAGCCGGCGGTGGATCGAGACGAGGCCGCAGCGCTCATCGTGTTTCCTCTTCTTTTATTTTGTGGATAAAATGGAAAAACAAACCATCGCATCATCACTAAAACAAACGCGCGGTTCGGCGGTTTGATGTCACCACCGTCATCGTTACGATCTCACTCGCTTTCCCTGTACCGCAAAATCTACCGAGCCGCGGCGTTATTCCCGACCGAATCTCGAACTTTATTCGTTCGCGACCGGTTACAGCGAGCGTACCGGGAAAAGACAAACTCGGGAAAAGAAGACCACCAAGAACGGGTTCGTTTGGCGGAAATTCAACTGGAAACGATACTCGTGCAAAGCGAACACCTGAGAAAAGTGTTCGAGGACGAACGAGTGCACGCGAGGTTTTGATTTTTTACACAGCAGTGGGTGTGAAGAGGAGGAGGATACTCGAGAAACGAACGCGCGGGGATGATGCGTTTTGATGATGATGATGATGATGGGAGGAAGACCAACACCAACACCAACAACAAGAGCGGTTGTTCTACTTCTTGCGCGGAACTGTTGGTGTACGACTTCGACGGAACCTTGGCAAATACGCCGACACCTCGCGAAGGCAAAATCATGTACGAGAACAAAATCGGACAAGCGGGGCCGCACGTTGGGTGGGGGGGGAGACAAGAGAGCTTGGAGCCGCCTTTAGAGGTCGGTCCCGGACCGGCGTGGGCGAGTTACGTAGAGAACCGAACGCGGACGGATTGCGTGCGAATTATGATGACGGGGAGAGTTGAGAAGCTGAGCAGGAGAGTGACGGAGTGCTTGCGCATGTTGGAAGGCGCGACCGAGACTTTGTGTTTTCACGAGTTAGTTTTTAAGAAAGGGAACGGGGATACGTTGGAGTATAAGTGCGAGGAGTTGCGGAGGATGGTGCGAGCGTACGGGCCGAAGAAGGTGAGGATTTGGGAAGACAGGGTGAAACACGCGGAAGGATTTAGAGAGTTCGGGAAGAGAGAGTTCGCAGAGATTGTTTTCGAGGTGACGCTCGTCGAACCGTCGAACGATTACTAGACAATAATAACAAGTGTAATACCGGTAGTATCTATGTACTAAGCATCTAAAAACGACTAAAACTAACTACTACGTTGTTTCTCTAAAACGCGCATCGCCGCATCACTTGTCCACTCTTTCGACCACGCCTCTCGCCGTCTCGGAACGCCTTGGAACATTTCCGAGTATTCCATCAAGCAGTTATCGATGAACGCTTGCGGGTCTTGCGAGAAGCTCAGCAAATACGCTCTTCGTTTTCTCGCGAAATCAATAAAGTTGGAGTCTTGGAATATTCTCTGCTCCAACTCTTCCGGTTCGTTCGTGGCAGCGGAATACTTCGTCACCGCGCTGTTCTGGCCAACCGCCGCGGGCGGTAAAGTTTCGACGTTCACGTCGTAACAATCGCAATGTGCTGGAGAAGGACCGTACGGACGGACTTTATATTCAAACACTAACGGCTCCGAGATTTTCGGCATGTGCGTTTGCGACGTGCACGCAATGCACACGGATCTAAACGGCACGACATCGCCCACTTTTTTCTCCTTGAACAAAGGGTTCTTTTCGCACAACTCAAGGAACGTCTCGTCCAATTCAACCATCGATTGGTCTTTTTCCGAGACTAACTCCAACGCTTTACATCGACTCCACAACGCGTACACCACTCGCCCAGCGCTCTCTTCCTCTTTCCCCACGACGTCGGCTAACATTCCGCTCAATTGAAACTTTGGCGGATCGTTCCTTAAGTGTATTTCACATCTCACTCTCATAGAATCTTTCGCCCCGGGAACGGTAATCGTGAACCCATCTTTCGGAACCCCGCATTCCTTACGTTCCCACGCGACGCTCTTCACCAACTTTCCATTTTGTTGTTCGTCGTACACGTCAACCTTCATCCGTTCGATAAAGTGCGAAAACTTCAGCCCTCCTCCTCCTCCTCCTCCCGACGACAACACCTCCCTCGCGTCCACTTCCGCGTCTCGCTCGTTCACCACGCGTCCTTGCACGTGAAACGTCCACTTCTTTTCCGTCCCGTCGCAGTTAAACGAACGAGGAGGAGGAGGAGGAGG
>JACLAA010003591.1_pt1 | contig 20124 bp, 18 predicted proteins | sample 8027891 | NCBI WGS metagenome assembly JACLAA01 (sample SAMN15724900, study PRJNA655200) | protist metagenome | isolation source: fluorescence activated cell sorting (FACS) single amplified genomes of... | place: Spain: Blaines Bay Microbial Observatory, Mediterranean Sea | collected 2016-01-19 | reverse complement strand
GTGGATATAGTCCGGGTGGTGTTCAGCTTTGGGGTGGTACGAATTGGTCAGAGGGTGCTAGTCTATCAAACTCCACGGTATATGGTAGATATCAAGGTTCTTCAAATATAGGTTTATATAGTGCTGGTAATGAACTACCATCTGGTGGTTATGGGCAGGAAGAATGGAATGGAACGAGTTGGTCAGATGGTGGGCATTTAGTTATAGCTGTAATGCATCAACAATCTTTAGGAAACGCTTCTATAGCTGGTGGGTTAACATTTGGTGGATCAGGAGCATATCCATCCTCCCCATATCTCTCCCCACAACATACTCCAAGTGATGCATCATCATGGATATCAAACAGTAGATTATTACAAATCTATGAGCGTGAGATGACGGTAACAGGCTCATTCGGAAGGATAAACGCATCAACAATTAGCGGTGATGCTACAAATATAAGTGCTTCCATATTTAGTGGAACAGGAGTAGCATCCTCATCCGTTCAGTTTGCTACGAATATAAGTGGAAGTTTTACAAGTGGATTTGAATTTACAGGAACCATAGCTGCTGATAAAGTAACAGTTGGTGGTGTGTGGAGTACGGCTGCTAATATGATTAATGAATATTACGGTGGTGCTGGTGCAGGAGCTGCACAGAACGCTGCCCTACACTTCGGTGGAAGAGGGGCTCCAGCCCTTCATGCTGGTACGCCAAATACCGAGGAATGGAATGGAATTAGTTGGACGGAAAGAAATAATTTAATAGATGGTAATAGGAGACACGCCGGTGCTGGTTCAAGTGAATCTGCTCTTTCTATGGGTGGATTTAATAGTCCCTCGGATAAAGTTAATTATTACAACGGAAGTGAGTGGTCTGAAAAAGCTGTTTTACCAGAACCAAGGCAAGAAGGAATTGGAATAGGTAAGGATGCAAATGCTCTCCATATCGGTGGTGGAGCCGGTTCATCCAACCAAACTTCCAATTCAGCAAAAACAAAAAAATACTCCATAGATGGTAATGCGTGGTCAGAGGAAACGGATGCTCCAGCAAATCTAGGTGGATACGGTGGTGCTGGAACAAGTGAGGCTGCTATAGTAGCGAGACAACATGATTATGATTCTTTACTCTACAATGACGGAACATGGTCAACAATTGCTGCCATAATCGATCAAAATAAAAGTGAACGATGGGGTATGTGGGGAACTCAAAACGATGCTGGTCTCGTGGGTGCTTCCAATTATGGAGATGAAAGAAAATGTACCCAACTTTGGAATGGAAGCACTTGGTCTGAGGGAAGTGCTATGAATTTCGGTAGAGGTTTGTCAGCCGGTAAGGTGCAAGGTTCACCATCGTCTGCTGCTGCCGGACTTGCTTTTTCCACCAATTACAATACTTCTCTTGGCTCTCCTCCGGGCTATGCTAGGTCATGTCATACAGAACTTTATAATGGTCCTACGGTAGGTACAGGCTCATTCGGAAGGATAGAAGCTAACACTATAACAGGCGATGCTAAATCCATAAGCGGTTCGTTTTTTACAGGGACATCTGCTGTAACAAGCTCCGTTCAATTGGCTTCTGATATAAGCGGAAGTCATACCGCCGGATTTAATTTTACAGGTAAGATAAGCGGTTCGTCAAACTCAACCGGTTCATTCGGAAGGGTAGATGCTACATCACTTTTAGGTGATGGTAACGATGTGGGTGCGAAAGTTTTTATTGGTACAGGTATTGTAAGTAGTTCTGCTCAGTTATCCACATCAATAAGTGGAAGTTTTACTAGTGGATTTGCTTTACAAGCATCTCCTGATGATTTCTATGTCGGTGTTAGTGGTTCTACATACAGAACTTTCTTTTCAGGCTCCGGAAATGTCTTTACAAGCTCATTGTCAACATCTTCGGGTAGTTCATTCTGTGGTTCAGATTTTGATTATCGTGTTACTAAAGGTCATTTGGTAGGTGCGTCATATGGTACAGGAGTTTGGAGTGCTGCCACTGCTATGCCTGCTGTTGCTCATGGTAGGGCTATGGCTGGAACTCAGAATGCATTCCTATCTGCTGGTGCGTATTCTGCTCCAACTCAAACTACAGCGCAAAAATTTAATGGAACTTCTTGGACTGTTGTAGCTTCTCTTATTAGTTCAACCAAAGCATCAGCCGGAGTGGGTACTCAGAATGCCATGGGTGTTTTTGGTGGATATGATGATTACGATCAATCAGAATTTTACAATGGTGCTTCTTGGTCAAATGGTCCTAATATGGGAACATCAGCTGCTTATAGGGGTTCGGCTGGAACTGTAAATGCTGCTCTGCTATATGGTGGTAATGGTCCTGGAAATTCTAAAAAAACTGAAACAGAATTATACAATGGTCATGTATTCACAGAGACCGCTGATTTAAATACTGCTCGTGGACTTGCTTCTGCAGGCGGAACTCAGAACGATGCTATCTATGCTGGTGGTCTTGGTGCTTCAGGAGGTGTAGCCCTCACAGAACTTTGGAATGGTACTAGTTGGTCAGAAGTAACTAACATTAATACTACGAGATGGAATATGACTGGAATCGGAACTGCAAATCATCATGTAACGGTAACAGGACATGCCGGTGGTGCTATCTGCACTAATACGGAAGAATGGAATGGAAGCAGTTGGTCAGAGGTAACTGATTTAATAACAGAAAGAGCATATGCTGGTAATGCCGCAGGTGGTCTTGGAAGTCAAGGTATTTATGCGGGTGGTTATTCAAATGCAGTAGTAGGCACTACAGAACTTTGGAATGCTGCATCTACAACAACAGGTTCATTCGGTAGAGTTGTTTCGGATAAGTTTGCTGGTGACTTTACAAATATGAGTGCTTCTCTTTATGATGGTATAGGAGCTATATCAGGTTCTGTTCAGATTGCCACAGATGTAAGCGGAAGTTTTACGAGCGGATTTCAATATACAGGAATGATATCGGGTAGTTCGATATCAACAGGTAGTTTTGGTAGAATAGATAATATATGTAGACCAGAACAGATTTTTTACACAGGTGATGGTTCTAATTTAGATTTACCTGTAATCGCTGGAGCATTCTCTAGCTCCAGACAATATGATGTGGCTGGTTCTTTAACAGGTGCTCATATAAGTGGAAGTTTTAATAAAGGATTTGAATTTACAGGAAGTATTTTAGATCAAAAATCAGCAGTGCACACTGCTGGTGTGTGGAGTGGTGGTGCTCCAATGGTTGGTACTTATCACGCTGGTGCTGGTGCAGGAACTCAAAATGCTGCCCTACACTTCGGTGGAAGAGGAACTCCTGGTGGTACAAATGCGGATACAACCAATACCGAGGAATGGGATGGAACGAGTTGGACGGAACAAAATAATATGCCAGAATCTCATAGATGTCATGCCGGTGCTGGTAGTCAAAACGGTGCTCTTTCCATGGGTGGTTCAACAGCTGAAGCTGATGTATTGTATTACAACGGAACTAATTGGGCTGAAAAGGCTAATTTACCTGCAGGTAAGATGAACGGTATTGGGGTAGGTAAGGATGCTGATGTTCTTCTCATCGGTGGTGGTAATCCAGGATCTACAGGAACAGATGTGGATAAATACTCTTTAGCTGGTAATGCGTGGTCAGAAGAGACATCAACTCCAGTGGCTGTGGGTGAGACTGGTGCAGCTGGAACAACCGAAGCTCTTATCATCGGAATATATGGTGCAAGTGAGGGTTCTTTAGTCTATAACGGAAGCAATTGGTCAGAAGTTGCCTCAACCATTACTAATAATCCTAATAGGGGTATGTTTGGAACTCAAAATGATGCCGTTGCTGTCGGTGCGAGATTCAATGCAGGTAATACTAGATGTTGTACTGAAACTTGGAATGGAACTACTTGGTCTGCGGGAACTGCTTTAACCATCGGTAGAATGCTTAACGGTGGTAAAACTCAAGGCTCTCCATCGTCTGCTAATGGAGGTCTTGCTTTCTCTACAACTTATGGTGGCACCACCGGTGGTGCAGGTAGTGGATTTACCGAACTCTATGATGCAGTTGAGTTTAGTAATTCAACCGGTTCATTTGGTTTATTAACACCGAAGGGTAATGTTAATGTAGAGTCTTTTCATATAACAGGTTCAACACTTAATCTACCTGTATTTTCCGATGTAGATTTAAACTATCAGGCTTATGAAAACCAACAGAATACGGGATCACTTAGTGGTTCTGTGTCTAGGTCAGCTGATGTGGTTGTAGGTCAGGAGGCTGGTGAGTTTTACTTCCACAGTGATAAGAATGCACTAGCCTACACATTTGCAAGTAGTAGTTTAATCAGTCAATCATTGAGTCTTGGTACATTTATCAACACAACTGGTAGTGGTTACTACTTTACATCATCAATAGGATTCTTCACACAATCTTTTTACAATGAGACTATTGTGACGTGTTATATAACAGGAAGTCAGATATAAAAATAAAAAAGTAGATATTTATATAAAATAACCATATATTTAGGAGATTAAAAATGGCCTCAAAATATTATAAAGCAACAAATACAGGTAAAGGATTTATTACTCATGCCGATAATGAATATAAGCATGTATCAGGATATCCTGGAGAAATTTGGGTAACCGAAAATATACCTTGGGCGGAGCGTGTAAATGCAGTAGAACAGACAAAAGCTGAAGCACAGGCGCTTGTAGACGCTGATATTAATGGTACATTAGATGATGATGGGAATCAAGTGGTAGTCACATTACCATAAAAAAAATCTATTTTAACAAAACAACTCTCTATTTATATTAGAGAAAGTTATAATTATAAGGAAAAAATGTTATGAACGAAGAAAAAAAAGAATTAGCCATCACCGATGATTTAAAACCTGTACTTTCAGTTTTAAAGGAAGAGGATGCTGGTGCTATCGTTGAATTAAGAGAGGAGTTAGGGGATAACTGGCGTAAGAAACAAATCTTCCGTACAGAAACGGAGATGAGAATATCGGTTTTAAATGATGCTAAACATCCAACCAATGCTTCAAAATACTGGCAATCCGTTAGGGAGATGGGTGCTATGTTTGATGCTCTTATGGGATTGTCATTTGATTTAAGAAGAAATACAATTGATAAGATGAGAAAAGAGCAGGAAATGAAGAAGGCTATCGCAGAGGATGATAAGTTTAGGGTTATGGAATTAGAAATCGAAATGGATGAGAATTTATTTGGTAGGGCTAATATGGAAAAAACTGCCCGTGATAGGGTTAGAGAACTTAAACTATGGTCACAGATAAAATCAGAACTTGATGATGGTTCATTTGATACAGAATATGTAAATACACATCAAGCAGAATCCTATACACATAATTTAGCTAATCGTGTAAAATCATTAAACTCAAACTCACAACCAGCGGAGATAATCAACGCTGCAGGTCCTTTAGAAACTGTAAAGAGATTAAAGACTAAGGATGGTAAGCTAAAACAATTCGATGGTAAGGTTTCGGATGGTATGTTAGGAGCACCCGAACACATTAAATTAGCCGCTAAGGAGAAGGAAGCTCAATTAAACGCAGAGAATTAATTTGTGACAAACTTTATTTACAGAAGAGAAAATGCTCTTTCCGATTCGTTATGTAAATCATTTATAGATACATTTGAATTAGATACCGAAAACCAAACTAAAGGTGTTGTTCGTAGGGGTGACAAAATAGGTCCTTATAAAGGAAAGACATCAACCGACATATCCTTTACACCTAATGATTTAAACAGACCTCGGTGGAAATTTCTATTAACTAAATTAATCAATGCATTAGAATTAGGTAAGAGAGATTACACCCAATATTTTTATCGTGGAATGGAAATGTTAGATCCGTGGGAAATTAATCATTGTTTCAATATGCAGAGATACCTACCAGGTGAGGGTTATTCAGATTATCATTGTGAAAGAGCTGGGTTGGCAACATATAATCGAATGGGTGTTTGGATGATTTATCTCAACGATGTTTATGACAGAGGTTGGACGGAGTTTTATTATCAACAACACTTTGAGAAAGCTGAAGCTGGAAAGCTTGTTATATGGCCTACTGATTTTACACACCTTCATAGGGGAATAATATCCCACACAGAAACAAAATATGTTTTAACAGGGTGGTATTCTTTTGTAGAATCACCAGAAGAAAGAATGAAAAAACAAAAAAGAGATATTCAAAATGAGAAAAGTTGATTACATAGATACTCCGGTTCGTGATTGTAATTTTAATGATTTTTATTATTTTAAGAATTACTTCAATGATGATCAGATAAACGCCATCCATCAGATGATTGTCAATGGTGGATATAAATTTGAAAAAGGTGGAACGGGTAGTGATAGTAAAAACATAGATCAACATTATTCAAACAACCGAGATATTGCTTATGTGCCAGGAGATGAACATTCCTGGTGGTTATACAATGAATTAGAAAAATGTGTGATAGAGGCTAATGCTAGATTATTTCAGTTTGATATTCATCATGTCACCGATCCGTTGCATTATGTTATCTATCCCACACCAAATCAACCAGACAAAACAGGTCAGACGAGACCTGAGGGTGGATATTTGGATTGGCACATGGATATTGGTTATGGTAGCGTGAATAGAAGAAAACTAGCTACCACCGTACAACTTAGTGATCCAAATGACTACGAAGGGGGTGATTTTCAAGTCTGGTACGGTGGTAGAGAGCAATTCATAACCCTACCGAGAGAGAAAGGAGATGTTTTGATAATGCCGACATTCTATCTGCACAACATAACACCGATAACCAGAGGTGAGAGAAGAGCGCTGGTTTATTGGACTGGAGGAGAACCATTTAGATGAGCGATAAGTTTGTATTAAGAGAAAATCAATCAATACCACAACAACCTAAACGAAATGAATTAAACTTTATATCACGAGAACATACGTTATTTGCCACTCCGCTCTGGCAGACACAGATTCAAGGTGTGGATAATAAATCAATAAAGGATTATTGTTATTATCTAAGAGAAAATACAGAGGGGGTTATCATATCCAACAGAGGTGGATGGCACAGTAAAGAGATACTGCAACCAATACCCGAAGCCTTACAAAACTTTTTGAACCAAGTAACAGGATATGTAAATGGTTATTGTTCACAGATTACGGGTATAACAGATTTAGTTTTAGGTAATTTTTGGATTAATATAAATGGTAAGTATACATACAATAGACGACATGATCATCAAAATGCTGTCCTATCCGCTGTCTATTATGTGGATGCCGAAGGACCAAATATTGGTAACTTTGTAATAGAACGAGATGATAACATGGAATTCTTTGCGGGAAAATATAAGAATTCACCCACGATGCAAATGGCATTACCGATAACGCCATTGACAAACTTTTTATTCGTCTTACCTGCTTGGACGTACCATTCTGTAGAGATGAATATGGAAAATAGGGATAGAATATCAATAGCATTTAATTTTGTAGAACCAAATAGCAACAGCAACTATGGTTAATTTAAAAAATCCAAATGCAACGGTGGTTGCTTTGTTTCCTACACCTCTTTACATTTCAAATTATAATGGAAATACTGATGAAATGGTTAAGTATTTTGATTCACAGCAATTTAATGATGCTACTCCAGGTTATGGTTATATATCAAAAAATAGTTATGTTATAGACGATCCTATTTGTACCAATTTAGCAAATTGGGTGAAGTCTTGTATGAAGGATTATGCTACTAATGTTATGAGGTATAAATATGATGATTTAGTATTTACTCAGAGTTGGTTAACATTAAAAACAACAAATATGATACATAAAGCTCACACCCATCCCAATACTTTGATATCTTCGGTGTTTTACTATGAAATGAAAGATGGACATCCTCCAATATGCTTTTCTAAGAAGGTAGAACCTATGGGTAGATCTTATATAGAACCATCTGTCGAGCAAGATTATCAAAATTATATTTTTTCCCAAGAGGAGTACTACTATCAACCAAAACAGAATGATTTGATTATATTTCCATCATTTTTTTCTCACGGAGTTCCACCAAATACAAATAAAGAACCTCGTAAATCTCTCGGTATAAATGCACTACCAAAGGGAAAGATAGGTGATGAAGAAACGATTTCAGGACTAGTATACAGTAGGTATGTATGAAACAAAAGAAAGAAATATTAAGTTTATTCCCAACACCGTTATACGCTAATTCAATTCCACCACATCTATCAACGGCATGTAATGTCTTTGATAACACGGAGATGTTAAATGAAAAGGCATCAAAAGGAGAGTATGGAGTACATAGTAAGAACACTTACATTATGGATGAACCACAATGTGCTGAATTAAAAAAATATGTCTTGGGTGAGGTTTTGGATTTTGCTTCAAATACATTGGGTTATGATTATCCGCAATACATATTTTCACAAACTTGGGTTAGTTGGAAGGAGCCAGGTCAGTTTCACACAGCACATACTCATCCAAACAGCCTAATATCCGCTGTCTTTTTCTATGGTTATGGTGAAGATGATACGCCAGCAATTGATTTTCACAGACCTTCTGGAGCTGCTCATCAACCATATGTTCAGGCAAAACCCAAACCTGATAGAAGAGAAATTCCATTTGCATGGGAGAAATTCAGTATAAAATTTCAACCAGGAATGTTACTGATATTTCCATCAAACTTCATGCATTCAGTTCCACCGAATAAAACCCAATACACAAGAAAATCGGTATCTATGAACATAATGCCGAAGGGTGAGGTGGGTGATCCACATTCTTTAACACAATTACTATTTCATAAGGTGGTGTAATGGCAAAAAAATATTTAATATGGCACATACAGGGTGGTTTAGGTAAGAATGTAGCGGCTACCGCTTTATGTTCTGATTTAAAAAAGGCTTATTCCGATAGGGAGCTTATAGTTTCGGTTAGTTGGCCTGAGATTTGGTTAAATAATCCTAATGTTGATAGGGTTTATCATATGGGACACCACCCACATTTTTATGAGGATTATGTTCACAACAAAGATACTCTAATATTTAGGCATGAACCATATCATCAGAGCGGACATATTCATAGGAAATCTCATCTATTAGAAAGCTGGTGTGAACTTATGAATATAAAGTATAAGAAACAACAACCTCAAATCATAATAAACTATGCACAGCAGGGTCTTGTTGGAATGTGGAATAGAGAAAAGCCTGTTATGATATTACAGACAAATGGTGGTCCGTTCACAGGTCAAAAATTACCATACAACTGGCCCCGTGATATGCCGATTGAATTGACTATGGATATAGCAAATAAATTTAAGAACGATTATCATATACTTCATGTCTGTAGACAGGATTCTGTAAAGCTTGAGGGTGTTGAAAGGGTGGACAAACCTTTGAGTAATTTAGAGCTATTTGCTATGTTGGGTGTCTCTAAGAAAAGGGTTTTGATTGATAGCTGCTTACAGCACGCAGCTGCAGCTTTTAAACTTCCATCAACTGTAATATGGATAGCTACATCACCTAAAGTATTCGGTTATGAGTTACATAATAATGTTACACCTAAGTATAAGAAGAAGGCTAGTCAGATGATAGGTTCATACCTATTCGATTTTCAGTTTGAAAATAATCTGCATGAATGTATATACAATAGTTATAATGAAATGTTTGATACAAAAAATATTATAGATAAAATATAATGCAACAACAATTATTCTTTAACGCTTCATTACCAAGAGCCGGTTCGACACTATTACAGAACATAATAGGTCATCATCCGAGCTTCTATGTATCACCGACATCAGCCCTAATAGATTTGATGTTGGGCACTAGGATTGGTTACAATGATGCTCCCGAAACTGCTTATACGGATACCGATACTTGGAAAAGGGGATTTTTAAACTATTGTAGGTTTGGATTTCATGGATTTATGCAGGCTATAACGGATAAACAATACTTTTTAGATAAGAGTAGGATGTGGGGTGCTTACTACGATTTGGTTAGTCTAATTGAACCAAATCCTAAGATTATACTGATGGTAAGGGATTTGAGAGCCATCTATAGTTCCATGGAGAAGAAGTTTAGACAGAATCCGGATATTGATCCTAAGATAATGAATAATATAGATATGACAGGCATCACAACCGATCAGAGGGTAGACATTTGGGCAAATACGCATCCGGTTGGGTATACTGTAATAAAATTAAACCAATCCATATTGGAAGGAACTGCAAAAAACTTTTTATTGTTAAGATATGAGGATTTTTGTCAATACCCTGATAAACATATGAAAAAGATATACGATTTTCTAAAAGTTCCATATTTTCAGCATGATTGGAATAATATAAGACAGATTACAAGCGAAAATGATGCTGCTCATGGAATATTCGGAGACCATAAAATAAGAAAAAAATTAGAACCATTAAAAGAAGATTTTTTAGAAATATTAGGACCATATACATGCGAAAGAATCGTGAGTAATAACAGATGGTTCTATGAATACTTTAATTACAAATAAGGAGCAATAACATGGCTACAGAAACCAAATTCACAGAGGAAGAGATAAAATCTTTATCCGAACTAAGTCAAAAGTACCAAACCACACAATCAGCATTCGGTCAGATTCGTGTTCAGAGGATTTTACTAAATCAACAGGAAAAAAATTTAGAAGAGGCTGAAATTAAATTGGAGGCTGATTATATCTCTTTGCAAGACGAAGAGAAGAAGTTGGTTAAGGATTTAAGTAAAAAATACGGACAGGGTTCTCTTGATCCAAAAACAGGAGTATTCACACCTACGGAAAATGCTGAAGAAAAGTAAAATAAATACCCTACCTAATTGTTTTTGGGATTTTTAGTTTATATTTATATATAATCAATTTTTGCATAAAATTTTAATTTAGGAGAATAATAATGTCAGAAAGAATTGTCAGTCCTGGTGTCTTTACCAGAGAAAGGGATTTATCATTCTTACCGGTTGGAATAGGTGAGATTGGTGCGGCTATTGTCGGACCTACCGTAAAAGGTCCTTCATTCGTACCCACAGTTATTAATAGTTTTGCAGATTTCGAAGCAACATTTGGAAGCTATACCACAGATTACTACACACCGTATACAGTAAAGGAGTACCTACGTGCTGCTGGTTCGGTTACAGTTGTTAGGGTTGGTCATCTTGGTGGATACAAATCAAATACATTTAACTTAGTTGTTAGCGCTTCCGTAGATGGTAATGTTGTAATGGCTACATTCGCTCATGCTAATCCAAATGTAGGTGGTTCTATATCAGGTTCGCTTGATGCTATGAGTGCTGCTAGAGAAACTACCATAACACTAAATGGTGCTAATGCTACCGCTAGTGTTGCAGGAATAACTGCAGTAACAGATAATTTACATGAGAAAATTGGTTCTGAACCTAGACAACCGAAGATAGGAAATACATCAGCTCCTGTTTATATGTATAAACACTTTAGAAGCTCCATAAATGCTCTTCGTACAAATGAAAGAATTAAAGTAGATAGTACATCTGGTGAACCAAATGCAACCTTATCGATAGAGAATGTTGCTAATGGTTTAAATTTTCAAGCAGGAACTACATCTGTTAATGATACAACCTACGTGACAACGATAACTGGTAATAAGGATACATCAACCGCTCGTACACCGATAGTACAATCATTTGGAACTGCAGGTCAAACCGATTTATTTAGGATTTACACAAGGGTTGATGGAGATGCATCAAATAATTACTATGCTGTGATATCCGAGGTCAAACAACCTGCTAATAACAATGTTAGCTCGGACTTTGCTCAATTTTCGTTAGCACTATATGATTTAGGTGGAAATCAAATTGGACCTTCTTACAATAGATTGTGTTTAGATCCAGATAATGCTAACTATCTAATAAAGATAATTGGAGATCAGTTTCAAACTGTAGATGCACAGGGAGAGGTAACAACCCATGGTAACTATCCAAACCAAAACCAATGGATAAGGATAGGTGATTACGATGAGGATACATTCAGAGGAACTCCAGCATTGATGCCGGGTGGATTTGATAAGGTTTTAGATCCGGTATCCGCCACAGCAACAGTTCCAACAGGTTCATTTGTTTTTAAACAGGCGTATCATACCGATACTGCTACATACAAAGAGGATGTACCATACGGTTGGAGAATGGGAACTAATACGATGCATGGTGATGATAACCTCTATACGAATATAGAGTATCACTCCCCCATACCATCTAATGCTGATAATGGTTCAAATGCTGTTTTTAATTTAGCTAATATGTATGGATTTGGAACTGATAATACAGTTGCTCCTGGAGTTAATTACACTAACTTTGCATTAGAAACAGGTCTTTTAGCAAAATCTTCATCAATAGCACAAATGAAATTTGCTGTTCCATTTCAACATGGATTTAATGGTGTAGATCCTGCTGTAAAATCTTTTACAGGCGGTGATATAACAGCTGCTAATTTACAAGGCTTTGATTGTTCGACATCTACTGCAAGTGGATCTGTATCTTATAAGAGGGCTATCAGCGCTATCGGTAATCCTGATGAGATTGATATCAATATGTTGGTAACTCCTGGTGTTATTCATAGTTTACACTCATCTATAACTAATCATGCGATTGATACCATTGAATCCCGTGCTGATGCTTTCTATATTATGGATGGTTCTCAATGGGGTGACAGTGTAGCAACCGCTGTTAGTAATGTTTCTACTTTAGATACAAACTATGTGGGTACATATTATCCATGGGTTAAGATAGACGATCCTTCAACAGGAACTGGCGTATGGGTGCCGCCATCTGTTGTGATTCCAGGTGTGATTGCTTTCACAGATAGGGTTTCACATGAGTGGTTTGCTCCAGCAGGTTTGAATAGGGGTGGATTAAGTTCTGTTCGTATGACAAAGAAAAAACTTACTCATACAGATAGAGACACTCTTTATGAGGCTAGAATTAATCCAATCGCTTCATTTCCTGGACAGGGAGTTGTGGTATTCGGACAGAAAACACTACAGGCTAAACCATCAGCTTTGGATAGAATTAATGTTCGTAGATTACTAATTAGATTGAAGAAATTTATTGCAAGTTCTTCAAGATACTTACTATTCGAACAGAATGATTCGTCAACAAGAGCTAGATTCCTAAACATTGTGAATCCGTTCTTAGAATCAGTTCAATCCAATAGTGGTTTGAGTGCTTTTAGGGTTGTTATGGATGATTCCAACAATACACCTGATGTCATTGATAGAAATCAGTTGGTTGGTCAGATATTCATTCAACCTACGAGAACTGCTGAGTTCATCGTTCTGGACTTCTCTGTATTACCTACAGGTGCTGCATTTCCAGAGTAACTTATAAGTTAATTATAATACAAAAGCCCCACTTTTTAGTGGGGTTTTTTGTTTTGTAGATATTTATATATGATGAGAAAAAATTGAATCGTTAATATCAGTAGTTCATCAATGTCTTAACGTAAAAGAAATTCAATAACAATTAATAATAACTAATTTGAGTAGAACTTAAATTAAATTAGGAGAACAATAATGGGAACAAGAAGTTCATTAGCCAAACTCAGTAGAGAAATCTATCCAGGTTTGGAAGCAATCGATCAAAATATCGTATCTGTGGATGATGTAAATACATTTAGCGCTAAAAACACTTTTAGTGGTGGTGTGTTAGATAGTAATGTAGTTGAACAATCAGGTACAGCAGCTGAGGATTTAACAGCAACCGCAGCAGACGTAGTGTGGTATGCTAATACTGCTCAAGCAGGTGCAATTACTTTGCCAGATGCTACAGCAGCAAATGTTGGTATGAAAATCAAAATCATTGTCGGTACAACTAGTTGGTCAAATACAGCATTTAAACTTGGATTTGCAGATTCGGGTACTTGTGTATTAGTAGGACAACTTTATGTATCTACTCTTGATGGTAATGATGTTGAGGGATTTACAATCACAGCAAATGCTCAGTCACTTGAGATTGATGCTAATGATGCAACAGCAGCAGGTGGTGCTATAGGTTCAATGTATGATTTTACATATCTTGAAGCTAACTTAGTTCATTGTATGGCATATGCTATGGTTACTACTGGTACAGCCGCACCAGATGCAGGTGCATCAACAACAACTGGTACTTCTTAATAAGTAGAACCAATTGAATCTTAGTAATTAAACTTAAAGGGTGAATTTTTTCACCCTTTTTGTTTTTCTTTATTATACTTATATATAAATAATGGAGGTTATAAATGTCAAAAAGAGTAGATGGTAGTTATGAAAACTTTAAAAAAGCATTAGATGGTCTTAATCCGGATCTAACTACACATTATAATAAAAAATCATCAGAAGAAAATGATGAGATTAAAACAGAAAAGGTAACATTAGCTGAGGAGGCTATACAAGTTTTAATCGATGGTTGTAAAATCGCGTGTCAAAAAGGAGCTTATAAGCTAGAAGAAGCAAGAACTATAATGAATGCTATAGACTTTTTGAATAGTTATAAGTAAAACTATAAAAAAACTATGAAACATTTGAACTAACTTTCCAAACGATTTTTTAATTTGTTTATATTTATATATGAGAATTAAAATACTAATAGGAGAACTGTAATGCCAGATTTAATAGATCCTTCCGAAATTATGTTCACACCCTTTGAACCAAAGGTTAAGAACAGATTTATTATGTACATTGAAGGAATTCCTGCATACTTAATAAAAACAGCTGCAAGACCAGCGATTACTTTTGAAGAAATAGAATTAAATCATATCAATGTAAAGAGATATGTAAAAGGAAAAGGATCTTGGGATACATTAGAGATAACGCTTTATGATCCGATTGTTCCATCAGGTGCTCAAGCCGTTATGGAATGGGTAAGATTACACAAAGAATCTGTAACAGGTAGAGATGGATACTCAGACTTTTATAAGAAAGATATTACCTTCAATGTTTTAGGACCTGTAGGTGATAAGGTTGAGGAATGGACACTAAAGGGTGCTATGATTCAAGCCGCTAATTTTGGTGATATGGCTTGGGATTCAAACGAACCTAACGACATAACACTAACATTAAGATACGATTACGCTATCTTACAATTCTAAGAGGTTTATATGGAGTTTTTAAAACAAATGTTATCAAGCGATGCCAAGATATCTTCAAAGAGAACGGTTGGTTTCGCTTCCTTTTTTATGTTAATATGCTGTTGGGGTGCAGATACCTTTACAGCATTTGAGGTAAAGGATAAAATACTAGAGTGCTTTATGTACATATCTGTGGTAGGATTAGGAGTTACAGCTGCTGAAAAATTCGGTAAAAAATAGTTATAGTTAAAAAAATCAATAGGAGTAAAATATGGCAGAAGTAAAATTCCCCACAGAGGTGGTGGACCTGCCGTCTAAGGGATTATTATACCCAAAAGAAAGTCCGCTATCATCAGGTCAAGTGGAAGTAAAGTATATGACGGCAAAGGAAGAAGATATTCTTACATCAGCAAATCTAATCAAAAAGGGAGTGGTGGTTGATAAATTACTAGAATCCCTCATAGTGGATAAGACAATTAAGGTTGGTGATTTTTTATTAGGAGATAAGAACGCTGTGCTTATAGCGGCTAGGATACTTGCGTATGGTAAGGAATATGATGTTAAGATAGATAATCAGCAAATCACTGTTGATTTAACGACATTGAAGGATTTAGAGATAGACGAATCTCTGATAAATGAGGGAAAGAATGAATTTGATTTTCAGTTACCATCAACCAAAAGAAAGATAACATTTAAGCTGCTTACCGCTAATGATGAGAGAAATATGGATAAAGAAATTGAGGGATATAAGAAGATAGGAGATGGTGTAGGTTATGAACTAACCACAAGATTTAAACATCAGATACTATCCATCGATGGAAAAACTGATAGAGCCGCTGTAAACTCATTTGTCGATAACGAATTTCTTTCCAGAGACTCACTTGCATTCAGAACCTATATAACTAAAATAACTCCCGATGTAGATATGACTTCTCACTATGTAGATGCTGACGGAAACAGAAAGGAGTTTACGGTCCCTATGACCGTTTCGTTTCTTTGGCCTACCGCCGGAATATAAGACTCAGATACACGAACAAATATTTCAGATAAGTTTTAATTCTCAAGGCATGTTATCCTTTTCCGAATTGTATAACATGCCTATTTACCTGCGCAAATTCTACTTCAAAAGGTTGGATAAGCATTATAAGGATAGGAATAAGGAGATAGAAAAGGCTAATCGCAAGAATAAAGCTTCTCGTCCTACATTCAAAAAATAAGAAATTTGATATTTATTATTGAATCAATCCAATAAAAATAAATCACATCGGAGGACCTTATGAAAATCAATGAAGGCTTTATAACTAATTTTTTAAAGAATATTATGAGGGGTGCTATATCCTCTAAGGAAAAGAAGTTTTTGAGGGATAATCCAGAAGTAGCAAAGGATGTAAAGAATTTAAAAAAATCTCAAGATAAATTGTTATCTAAGTTAAAAAAACTAAGTAGACATTACGATTAAAAATGGTTGACGACAACAAAAGAAGATCAGAAGAACTAGAATTTTTAAGAGAAAAGAAGGCTCTTAATGAACAGGTTCGTAAGCTCGCATTACAATATGCAAGGGCTGAGAGAGAAGCTCTAAAGGAAAAGCAAAAGGCTGAGAAAGAAGCTTATGATCTTAAAATTAAAAATGAAAAAGAACATCAAAAGTTAAAGGAAAGCAACTGGAGATCAGAAAAAAGTTACAACGAACAGAGGCTCGAATATGAGAAGATATTTGCCAATAATAAATACATAAAAGCACAAAAGGCTCATGACGCAAGGGTAAAAAATGAGAAAGCATGGCAGAGATTGTCCGATTTATCAGACAGGGATAGGCGTGATAAAGAAAGGAAAAGCGCAGCTAATAGGTTAGTATCAGAGGCTCAGAAAAAATCCATAAAGCAGAGAAAAGAGAATCGAAATTTAGCAAAGGATTTAGTCAAAATAACTGAAACTGAGGCTGGTAAGATGTTAATAAGTAATGGTATTATTGATGGTAGAGTTTCTAGTGAAGTTAATTTAATTAAAGCTAAAGCTATGGGTAAAAAGCAACAATTAACAAAACAATTAGAAATTGATGCTGCTGAAGGTAGGTCATTGGTAGCTACACAAAATAAAATAGATCAACAGGACAAAATTATAGATGGTTTAAATGCTGCAGGTAGCATTGAGAAGGAAATATTGGATGATTTCGGCGTAGGTACGTTAGACTTTATGGAAGAGGATGAGATATTGGATCAGGTATTGGGGATTATGGGTATAACCAAATCCGAATTCGATGAGTTGGGTAAAGCTGTAGAGGGTAGTTTGGATAAAAAATTATTTGATGCTATTAATGCCAAAGTTGAAACTATGTCCGAATCAACAAAAGTACTATCCGATAAAAATTTTAAGGATTTATATGATGCCGTAGAGAATATCGAAACAGGCTTTGAGGGTATTATTAAAAAGGTGGATGTGTTTACCGGCGCTTTAGTCGCTCCCGGAATGGCGCTGAAGGGTTTACAATTAGCTGCTACCGGTTTGGCTGTATCATTTGCTAAGGATATAGTCGAAAGTGCTTTGAGTCTACGTCAAGAGTTAGGTGTGGGTGTAATGGAATCTGCTAGGTTGGGTGCTAATATTAAGATAGGTGGATTGGCCGCTAAGGTTTTAGGTGGTGATGCAGAAAAGGTTGCAGAGTTTGCAAAGGAAGCCGCAAGTCAGTTCGGTACTACCTCAATATTCACAAAGGATATAGCTGAACAGGTTGGTATACTAACCGCTGAGACAGGCATCGGTGGTGCTGAAGCCGCTAAGTTGGCTAAGGCTATGGGAGAGGTAAGTGGTGCTTCCTTAGAAACAAATCTACAACTTATTCAGACACAGGGTAATTTGGCTAAGGCTCAAGGGCTTGTACCAGCAAAGGTTCTTAATGATGTCGCTAATAATACGGAATTATTCTCCGATTTTGCTAAGGATGGTGGTGATAATATATTCGGAGCTGCGAGAGCCGCTGCTGCATTAGGTTTAGAACTATCCACTGTCGCTAAGACCGCTGAACATCTATTAGACTTTGAGGGTTCGATAGAAAAGCAGATGGAAGCCCAGCTCCTAACAGGAAAACAATTAAATTTAGATAAGGCTCGTATGCTTACCCTTGATGGTGATTTAGCGGGATTGGCTGAGGAGATAAAGAATCAGGTAGGTAGTCAAGCAGAGTTTGAGGCTATGAGTGTTTTACAGAGAAGAGCATTAGCTGAAGCCTTCGGTGTAACGACAAAGGATTTAGCCGCTATGATAAGCGGTGGTGCAACTGAGGCAAAGATTGCTGCGGATAGGGTGGAGTTACAGGAGAAACAAGCGGCTACTATGCAAGAAATGATGGAAAATCAACAAATTATGTTGAAAGCCATGCAATATGCTCAGACGATAACAGCTGGTGTTGCTGCTCTACAGGCAGGAATGTTAATTGTTGAGCAGGCTAGAGCTTTAGCTGCAGGAATTAGGGCAAAATTTACAGTTGCTGAAGCAGCTGGTGAGGCTGGTGCGAGTGCTGCTAAAGTTCCGATAATCGGACCCGCTCTTGCTCTCGCTGCTATTGCTGCTGTGGGTGCTGCTGGTTATGCATTTTTAAGGAAACCCACCCCAACCGGCGATTTAGCCTTTGATGCTGGAACAGGTGCTGTAGAAACATCTATGACAGAGGGTGCTTTGGTTACACTACCGAATGGTCAACAATTTCAGGGCACACCTAATGATAGCGTGATGATGGGACCGATGAACACCGAATCTTTTGGTCCTCTTAACACACCCATACCATCCGTACAAAGGGATACCAGAGATAAAAATCAAACGATACTAAATAAGATTTATGAAGAGAATAAAAAAACAAATATGGAGAGTAGGAAGCTCCGTGAACAGAATGAACTACTGCTTATCAAGCTTATAAAAACAACAGGTAATGAGGGTTACTCCACAAGGGAAGCTATAGGCAGTTTGGGGAGAAATAATTAATGGCACTCAAAGACTTAGCCGCAGATTTAGAAAGCTTTAAATACGGAATAACATCGCCTGATAAGATAGATGGTCAGATAGAGAGCGGTGTTGATTTTTTCGATAACGTAGAGGGTGGTGCTAAAGGATTCACACCAAAGGCAGGAGATTTAGAATCACAATACAACTCATATCAGAACGCTAACTTCGGTCCTGTGGGTGGTGATGTTGATTACTATGCTAACCTAAATCCCATAACTCCGTTTCAATCCATTTTTCAAATAGATGGTAGTTCATATTCTGTTTTTCCACCATTTGGTGGTGATCAGTTTGAACCACCTCTAACCACCCTTACCATAGATAACAATGTGTTAAATACTGTATCACAATTACCAAACGCTTTCGGTAGTGACTTTATGACAACACCAATAGGTGGTGCTTTTTCAAAAGTAGATGATATGGACACCCTAACACATTTTGTAAATCAGATAAAATTAACAGGTCCTGTGCCAGAAAATTATCAAACTGAAATAAATGTAAATCCAAGACTTGGAAACGCTGCTCATAATAATTCAGATTCTCTTTCTAGGTTAACAAATGGAAGTGATAATGTCGCTGGTGTTGATATTCCATTTAAATTAACACCACCACATTTAAATAAATTTCCAACCATATCATCTCCTAACTATAACTTTAGCTCTGTTTTAGGTGGTTACAACTTATTACAGACACCTGAATTTGATGTGAATGCTCGGAGGGATAAGTCAAGGATAGTTTTCGGAGATAAGGATTTACCTACAACAGCCTTATACTATCAACCACAATTTACAGCTATGGGATTGGACAATGCGGGAATTCATAACGAATCAAATGGTGCTTCAATTCATTTGGTTAGCGGAGACAGCCGATTAGCACTTAATGGAGCTCACTCCACAATATCTATTACTAACGAATTAGGTAGATATAGTTCATTACAATATCCATATCCAACTCTAAATAATGGTAACCCATGGGGTAATGGTGGCAATAATGATTGGGGAACTGATTTTCAACCACTATATCCGGAAGCTGCACCCACTAATACTAAACAAAGAGGTACATTTGATGCGTATATATTAGGAGAT
>JACLAA010004451.1_pt1 | contig 20162 bp, 12 predicted proteins | sample 8027891 | NCBI WGS metagenome assembly JACLAA01 (sample SAMN15724900, study PRJNA655200) | protist metagenome | isolation source: fluorescence activated cell sorting (FACS) single amplified genomes of... | place: Spain: Blaines Bay Microbial Observatory, Mediterranean Sea | collected 2016-01-19 | reverse complement strand
AGGATGTATACGAATCACCCATGTTGAAGGCTCACGGGAAAGCAGTGGTTGGCGCCGTCGATGCTGCCGTACACTTACTGGACGACGTATCGAAGTTAGTCCCGATTTTGGAAGAACTTGGCCAATTTCACAACAAAAAGAATATCGTCGGGGCGCACTATGACGTTGTCGGGCAAGCCGTAGTTAATGTTATCGGGTCTGCGTTGAACGGGTTGTCCGAGGCGCAAACGAACGCGTGGGTGAGGGTTTACTCGACGATTAAATCAGTAATGTTGGCCGCGGGTAAGTAAGGCTTGCGAGAGGAGTGAAGAAGAGAGAGAGAGATTGAAGGAAACGAAAGTACCCGTATGTATTATATTCTTGCATGAAGATGCACAAAGTGAACGCTCTCACTTACAACACAAAACTATCTATATCTACCGCTACTACTACTACTTCGCTCCTGCTTTCATTTTCTTCCGAGCTAAAAAGCGCGCTCTCGCTTCGTTAACTTTCTCCTCTTGCTTGACTTTCTGTTGCGTCTTGTCCTCCTGCGCGTTCGTCGCATTCGCGGCTGTATCCCCATTTTCAGGACCGCCACCAGACGAGAAATCTCTCTCGTTTTCATAAAATCCACCGCTGAGCTTCTTCACGTCGATTGGACTTTCCAACCTCGGCAATGCGTCTTCAATCCATTCGTATTCCACTTTGCACACGTGTCTCAGAAACGGACGAGATGTCATGACCATCTCGTGATAGACAATCCAATCCGGCAACAATCCGTCTTCGTCCGCCAACGCTCGCGCACAAGACGGATGCACCTCCGTCAACGTTTTCGTTTCGAACGCGAACGTTTTGAAGCAATTACTTGCGGTACCTCTTCTTGCTATTTTAGAGATGAATCCTTTGGCAAGCGCTTTCCGGACATTCTTCGTTCTCGAACGTTCGCTTTTATTTTTGCTATGCCGTTGTTGTTCTTCTTCTTCTTCTTCTCTTTTTTCTTCTTTTCCTCGAGATCTCTTGGACGACCCGACGTTATTATCGTCCTCCAGAGACCGCAGAGAATCTAGTAACTGTCTTCTCACGTCTTTTGCAAACTCCAAGCCCCGTTCAGATAACGAATACTCTCTCGCAAAATCTCTGCGATACCGTTCTCTCTGCCAACGCTCGAAAATTCTTAGAAACACGATGTGATCTCCGAGCGCGAAAGCATCCTCGGAGACAATCTTCTGTAAAGGGTTCCCTCGGTATTCTCTGCTCTTACTATGCGAAGAGGAATCCGCAACTTCCAATCTGTCTACCGATAACATAGCCGCTATCGTCGCGCACTCTTCGACGCACCCCAATTTCTTCGCCTCGAGCATCGCCCGCGCTAAGTTTGGCTCCAAAGGTAAAGGGGCCATTTCTTTACCAATCTTTGTTATTTTTCCGTTCTCATCAATCGCATCTAACACGTATAACTGTTTCAAGGCATCTTTCAACGCGGATTCTTTAGGGCGATCGAGGAAATCAAACCGTAAAACGTCCATATCCTCCAACTCTAAGGATTTCAAGTATAAAACGACGTTCACGAGAGACGTTCTTTGGATTTCCGGTTCGGTGGCGTCAGCGAAATCGAGCTGGAAATTTTCTTTCGCGTATAAACGATAGCACTTCCCGGCTTGCGTTCGTCCAGCTCTCCCGGCTCTCTGCGTTGCCTGAACTTTAGAGATTTGTTCGACGTCTAAAGTTTCGATGCCAGTCGCCGCGTCGTATCGCTTCAATTTGACCACGCCGGGATCGACGACGTAGACGATTCCATGTACCGTCAACGACGTTTCGGCTATGTTTGTGGCGATTACTATTCTTCTGCACGTAGATTCTAAACTTTCTGGTTTTTTCGAAAAGACTCTCGCTTGCATTTCCGGCGTCAGCGCGGCATACAAAGGTATAATTTGAGCCAATTTACCTCGCATACTTTCCGAATCCATCTCCTTGACACGTTCGTCGAGAATCTTACACGCTCGGTCGATTTCACTCTTACCCGTCAAGAAACACAAAATATCTCCGGGAATTTTCGCAGATTCGTGTATTTGTAAGACCGTATCGATGGCGGCATCGAAATAAGCAATGCTACTCTTCCCGTTATTCGAAACCGTCGGGGGTCTTTCCAAAGCGTGCGAAATTTTCACCGGAAACGCTCTCCCGGGAACGTTGAACACCGGACAGTTGTTAAAATAAGCGCTAAATTTCTCCGAATCTAGCGTCGCGCTCGTTACTACTACTTTCAAACCATTCTTGTTATTATTATTATTATTATTCGACGTTAACTTCTTCAATATCCCAAACAACACGTCCGTGTTTACGGACCTCTCGTGCGCTTCGTCCAGGACTACGACGCCGTATCTATGCAACTCCGGATCCGACAACACTTCTCTCAACAGCATGCCGTCGGTTAAGTATTTAATCTTGGTATTATTAGACGTGTTATCGTCGAATCGGACGGAATATCCAACCACGCCTTGGCCAAACCTTTTCTTGTTCTTTCTACTTTCCTCTTCGTTCTTCGGATTCTCGTTATTCTTCGTGTTCTTTCTCTCGTTGTCACACATCTCCTCGTGCACGCGTCTGGCGACTGAAATCGCCGCCACTCGTCTCGGCTGCGTGACGGCGATACGGTTTAATCTTTTTAATCTTCTTCTTCCTTCTCTTTTCCATCTTTCATTCCAATTCTCGTTTCCATTTTCATCATCGTCTTCGTCTTGTTTCTGTTGTTCTGATAAAATCTCATCGATGTGTTCGTACAACATCTGCGCGATTTGTGTCGTCTTCCCGGACCCGGTTTCGCCCAAAATAACTACCACTGGATTCTCTTTTACCGCGCGGACGATTTCCTTTTCATATTGCCGAATTGGAAGAAGACTATTCATTCGCCAACTGGAAGTGTGGTTTTGTGCTCCTTTCTTCTGACGACGATTCGATTCCTCGCGAGACGAATGTCTTCACTTCATTTCATCAACACGTTCCTTCCTTTGCAAAGAGTGTAGCACATACCATATTGAGTCAGACAGACAGAGAACAGAGAACTCTTTCTGCTCTCTTCTTTTCTCTCTCTTCTTTTCTCTCTCGAAATATGGCACCGCCGTCGGCAGCTGTCCTGAAGAAAGCTCGAGAAGCGGCGGCGAAATTGAAGAAAGAGAAGAAGATGAAAGACGAAGAAGATTTGGAAGGAGATGTGTGCGGACTGATGATGCGACCACCACCTGCGGCAGCATCAGAAAAAGAAGAAGAGGAGGAGTACGATTTGGATGAAGCAGAAGCTGGTCCGACCATGCCACCGCCAAGGGAGACGACAACAGAGAAGAAGAAAGGACGGTGGGGAGACGATGATGATTCCTCGGACGAGGAAAAAGAAGAAGAAGAAGAACCGACGACGACGACCATGGCGAATGATAATAATAAAAACAACAAGCAGAAAGAATCGTATTTGGAAAAAATGATGAACGAACAAGCAGAGTTTGCGAACTTTACGGCGCAGCAAATGCAAGAAGATGGAGAAGGAGGAGAGGACGGGAGCGTTCGCGAAGACGACGCGAAACGAAAAAGGACCAAGCGAGAGGCGGTTGACGTGGCGAAGTTATTGACGCCCCCGAGCGATGATTCTGACGACGACGACGATAATGATAAGAACATGCATGGTAGAAAACACGCGGAAATCGGAAGAAGACAACAACCTAGAATAGATGCGACGCCGGAAATGGAGGACCTGGAAGATGGTCATAAAACTATGGATACCCCTCCGATGGGAGGAGAAGTTGAATACGACGACAGAAAAGAAGCCGGTCCTATGTTGCCACCGGCATCGGTGCGAGAACAAATTGTAAACGCAAACAGAGGTATGGTTGAAGAACGAAGAGCGTTACTGGACGGCGCCGTGGCGAATAATAAGAATATCAACACGAATGAATTTTCTGAATCGGAAGAAGACGAAGAAGATGGCAGAAAAATGGAATACGTGCCTCTTCTGCCGAAACCTCACGACCATAAAAAAGCGTGCAGGTCGGTCGAATGTTTCCAAAAGCTTGGACACATCGATGAAGGTACGTACGGGGTCGTTTTCAAAGCCAGAGATAAGGAAACGGGAGAAATCGCCGCGTTGAAAAAAGTAAAAATGGACAAGGAAAAAGAAGGCTTCCCGGTAACCGCTTTGAGAGAAATTAACACTTTGTTGCAGTTACAACACAAGAACATCGTGTACGTGAGTGAAGTTGTTGTTGGTCGATCAATTGATCAAGTTTTCATGGTCATGGAATATTGCGGACGGGACTTGAATCGCATGATGGATGACATGAATCGGGGATTTACGCTCCCCGAGTGCAAATGTTTAGCCTGGCAACTGTTATCAGGCGTGAGCTATTTACACGAAAACTGGGTCTTGCACAGAGATTTGAAGACAACGAACGTGTTGTTTAACGATTTAGGCGAGTTGAAGATTTGCGATTTCGGTTTAGCCCGAGAATACGGGTCGCCTTTGAACAATTACACACCGTTAGTGTGTACGCTCTGGTATCGACCGCCCGAGTTACTTTTAGGCGAAAAGAAGTATTCCTACGCGGTCGATAATTGGAGCTTGGGGTGCATAATCGCTGAATTATTACAAGGCAAACCGTTATTCCCCGGGCGAACTGAAATCGATCAAATCGATAAGCACTTTCGCATGCTCGGCACGCCGAACGAACAGATATGGCCAAAATTCAAATCCTTGCCGCACGCCACCAAAGTGAACTTCGCCGTCCACCCGCACAACTCCTTGCGCCAGCGCTTTCCGAAATATCGCGAACGCGAAGACGAAATTGAAATTGGTCCTGGAATCTCCGACGCTGGCTTTGATCTTTTGAACGGCTTATTAGTTTTTGATCCGGAGCGGCGACTCTCGTCTACGGAGGCCTTAAAATGCAGTTGGTTCGCCGAAGCGCCGAGGAAGAATAGCAGCAGAGAGTGGCAGGAATTGTTGAGGCGATTAAAATAGATTAAAGTAGTAACAGAATGTAAAATAATATAGAATAGAACGCACGATAGACGCAAAAAGTAGACGAGGAAAGAGTCGCTGCTCGTCATAGTTTTAGTTTAGTCTCTTCTGTTTTTCGTTTCCTTTCTTTCGCAACAAGAGTATGGGCTCAGGAAGTCGGACCAAAAAAAGCAGAGAAAGAAACATTCATAAGCGTCATCGTCCTCACTTTGGTAAAACAACCACGCGGGGATATCATCTCAGTGCATGTCAGACGAGAAATTCTCGGACATAGATTGGAAGGTGAACATATTTTCTCAATTCGAATTCGATGCGTGGGAGCGATGATATCCGTCGCGTCGCGCACCTACGCGCGCGCATTTTTCGTCATCCTCTTTCTCGGAGGACTGTAGAAAACCTGTATTTCTTTTACCGTACTTATTGTAAATTCGGAAGTGAAGTCGTTACGGGCAAAAAAGGAAAGAGCGAAGACGATAATTGGAATCAAACTCGAGAATTAGGAAGATATATATCTCGCGAGCGTAACTCTGGAGAAAGTTTTGAAATGCGCTCCTCGCGTTCGTCTCTCTCGCGCGTGATTGAGAGCGTAAATTTTTCTTGGAATCTTCCTTCTCTCGTGCCGCCGTCACCAATTCATCGTATGGCGAACGATGCGTTCCGGAAGTTTTGCGACGAGGATCGCTTGACCTCACCGCATCGGCCCACGGCCCGAATTCAAGATAGTAATATATCGTCAGCGAACGGGTTGTATTTATACGATTGAAACTGACCATTTTCAACCTCCTTTTCTCTTTCTCTTTATCCGTATGACCAAAACCAGATTCATCAAGTGCTCTCGAGTGATAAGGTTCAGCGCATCAACACGCCGATAGTACAACTGCACTTTCGCACCACCACACAGACAAACATCGAACAGGAGAAGTCTCAAGTCCTCGAACTTGATAAATCAGAACTCGAAACCGTCATCGCATCGTTAGAAGAAGCTAAGGAAGCACTGGCGAGATTGAACGACACGAACTCGAAGAAATAAAAAATATCTAATAAAACGTTTTAGAACAAACAAGCTCTGGAACAAGAATATACAAAAGCAAAAACAATCACGATGGCCGTCACGCAAAACAACAACAAGCAAGAATTAGCTGGCTTCCACAAAAAGTGCGCGTCGTTGAAGAAAGAAGGCGATCAACTTTTCATGAAGCAAGACCACATGAACGCCATTCGTGCGTACGGGAGAGCTTTGAGTTTAGCGTTAGCAGGGAGTCCGGAAAGATCTGCCCTCTTGACCTCTCAAGCTGCGTGTTTTATCCGTGAAAAGCGCTTTCGGGAAGCCATCGAGTGCTGCACGGCTGCTTTGCAGGATATTCCGAATGGGAAGGTTGCGTTGAAGCGCAGAGCCACGGCGTATGAACAGTTGGGTCAGTTCAAAGAGGCGCAACACGATTTGGAAGTTGCGTGGAAGCAAGACGATACGGACGAGTCGGTCAAGACCATGCTGGACAAAGTTCGCGGCAAAGCAAAAGCGGCGGCGAAGAAAAAGACGGCAGTGAGTGGATTGGGCGGATCGAGCTTGGAAAAGCGACCGCAGCAGTACACTCGCGAGCAAATCGCAGCAGCGCAGGCGCAGCAGCAAAGACAAAGAGCGTTGCAAGCGCAAGCGCAGCAGCAAATCCCAGACTTGACGATTAGATTCATGAGAGAAGGCAAGGATTCCGCGGAAGTGAAAGTACCGGTTACCGTGACGTACGTTGACTTGGTGAACCATGCAAAGAAGTCGTTCAGCTTGGAAGAGGACAAGAATATCATCTTGAAATGGTTGGATTTAGAAGACGAAATGATGACCTTGACCTCTAGAGCGGACTTGAGATTTGCGTTGCAGACGTTTGCGAACGAGCCAGAGTATAAGAAAGCCCAAGAAGCCAAAGTTAAGGACGGAGCAAACCAGGAACTTCCAGTAATTGAGCTTCGTGTTCACGACTCGGAGGGAACGGTGTCCGAGACCAAGGAGAACGTACAACCGGAAGAGTTGACGACCGAAGATGAACCGGCCGAGGATGTCATTGAAATTGACGAGTGGTTGTTGTCGTTCGCGGCATTGTTCAGGAAGACATTGGGCGAAGCTGCGCCCCCGAAAGGACCGTTAGACTTGAGAGAGATTGGCTTGGAAAAGTGCTGCGAAACGTTGGAGAAGGCGGTTGGTTCGCCCGAGGCAAAGACGTTGTTGGGTGCCGCCGCGGACAAGTTTCAAGAGGCAGCGACGGCAGCTATGTTTAACTGGGGTAACGTGCACGTCTGCGCGGCTCGTAAAATCATCGACGTCGCGGCTTTGAAGAAGAAAGCGGAGAGAGATGGAGAAACCAAAAACGAAGAAAACGAAAACGTGGAAGACGAATACGCCAACATTAAGCAAGACTTGCCGGAACTCGACGCAGAGTTTAACAAAGCAATCGCTTTGTTCCAAAAAGCGCTCAACATTAAGGGTGACTTTTTTGAAGCGTCCATCGCGTGGGGTCAGCAAGCCTTTGAGAGAGCAAAGATTCATTCGAACCTTGCCAAATTGGAATCTGACAAAAAGGAAAAGCAAAAGTTGGAGAAAGAAGCGGACAAGATGTTCGATTTGGCTCTTCAAAAGTTTGACGAATCCATGAAGATGCTCAGTCCGGAACAGCGAGACGTTGTTTTAGTCGAAGGGTCCGAGGAAACCAGCGGCGTCAAGGCTCAGATTTTAGTTCTCTGGGGCAACGTTTTGTACGAGCGATCGAGCGTCAAGTTCCTCCGAAACGATAAGAGCTGGAAGAAAGACACGCAAAGCTCCGTGGCCAAGTTTAACGAAGCCGCGTGTGCGAAAGGAGACATCGTCAGAGCGCTTCAGAATCACGCTTCCAAGGAGTGGGAGGATGAAGAGAAAGCAAAGAAAGAAGCTGGCGTGGCGTAAAAAAGTAATAACGAAATTAGATCTAAGCGAAACTAGTGTTGCATTGCAAACAACAACCTTGAAATTATAATAATCAAATATAATCTTTACGTAGAATTACAACGGCAGTATACCTGCTCACACGAACACACACTCACACATAAACACGCACACATAAATTAAGTATTCTTCTCTTTACGCCTCCGTTGGTACGTTTGAAATCACCAAATCGTTCATTTCTGGTACGCTCTTGATGACCAACCCGTGCTCGTTCGCCAAATGCAACGCACAAATAAACGCCATGTGTACCGAAATATCTTCCAGTCGTCCGGCCGGGTTCTCTTCTGGAAATTGGCTCAAGATTTCGTGAAATGAATGCTTCTGCTCCACCGTTGCGTTTTCTTCCTCTAATTCTTTCCAGATTGTTTGCTTCAACGCGCGGATGTCGACAACTTTCGTCGTTCTCGCGTAGTTCACTTCTATTTTCTCAACCTTTCGAGGCGCATCAACCAAACCATTATCACCGTCGTCGTTCCATCCACCAGCAGCGCCGACGAGTTCATTTCCATCCTCATCTCTTTGAATGTCGTCGTCGTCAAAACCGCCACCAAAGTCGCCACCGTCGAACCCGTCGTCGTTGTTCGGAATGAAAAGATTGTTGTCGTTGTCGTGGAAGTTAATCTCCGAACGCACGGCAGCTCGTTTTGGTGCCATCACCGTGTTCACAAATTGCAGTTTCAAGAACAACTTGATCAAATCTTCAGCCTCGTAGCCCAAATCTGGAGGTAACAACGTATCGCTCGTTGTCAATTCAGATTTCAAAAGTAAATCATTCGGGTCTTCCGCCATATCGAAACGCTTATCGTCCAACTCCGGTAAGTTTTCGAAATCGTACGTCAAGTCTCTTTCTCCTCTTTTCTTCTTCTCTTTATCACCAGCAGCGGAAGCTTTGATCGGTTCACCATTTTCGTCGTATTTTGTGACTTGAGAGGTTGACGCCGCGCTCGTCTTCTTGAAATGCCAATGCGACGGGCCCGCCCACGCGTGCTTCCCACCAATAGCCACGTTCGCGACCCAATCCAAAGACCCGGTATCTGCGGTGAGGTTGTTCTCGTAATCGTCTTCTTCATCGTTACCGAGACGTCCCCAATCGTTCTCGTCGTCGTTGTCGCCAAACCCGCCGGCTCCGTCGCCGAGTCCCCAATCTTCCTCTTCGACGTTGACGTTGAAAACGTCGTCTCCATCACCACCACTGGGAACATTATTTTCGTCGTCCTCGTCGTATTCCGCGAACGTGATCGCGCCTTGGTCGGACGCTCCGCCAAAGAAGTCATCACCACCTTCCGCGGCAGTCGCATTCGAGGAAGTCGTCGCCCCGCCACCCATATTCTCACTTCCAGGCTTGTTGTACGGAACACCAGTCACTTCGGCAAGCATTTCATGCACGATATCAATCGACGGCGTGATCCTTGTTCGCGTTTGTCCAACAGCAAACGCATTTACAATCTCTCTGGACATCTGCGACAAATCGAACGTCCCGGCCCCGCCTTCCAAATCGTCGCCTCGCGTGTAATCCGGAACTTCCTCGGAATCAAAGCAAATATTGCACCCTTTGTGCACGGCCAAGTTGTTCAACAACAAACCACTCGCTCCACCTTCGTCAAACATAGACGAGGTCTTCTTGAACAAAGGATCCACGTGCACGACGTCGTCCATGACTTTCATCGTGTGATTTTCCGGATTTTCCAACGTGACCACGTTCGTCGATCGCGTGGATTGTTTCTTTTGCTTCGGAATCGGATTCCCATCCTCGTCAAATTCTTCCGCACCATCACCGGAACCTCGTCTCGGATCATCCATGTTCTCTTCGTCTTCACCGTTATTCCCGGAGGCGTTTGATATCCCGCCGAGCATACGAAACGTCTCCGAGTGAAACGAATCAACTCTCGAGGCATAAATCTTTACCCCAGCCTCTAAAGTACACGACGCTTTTTGAAAGTTTGTGTTATCATCCTCGTCTTTCTCATTCTTGACGATATCGGAAATGTGATCGATCAACGCCAACGACCACGTGTTCTTCGCGTTGATTTTGTTCTCCGAGGCCAATTTGATACAGTTGGCGTACAAATTCATGACCGCATCTTGCGTCAACTTTGGTTTGTTCGTCGTTGCCGCGGCTTTTTTCTTTTGTTGTTGCTTTTCTCGTCCGCCTCCTTCTTTCACGTTTTCGTGGCCGTCGGCGTTTTCTTCGCCGTCGTCTTCTTCCTCGTCTGAGGAGGAGGAGGATAAATTCGCGACGTCGATATTCTCCAACTGCTTCTCCACGTTCTTACTCAACTCTCTCCGAAACGCAGAGACCGTTTGTCTTTTCTTCATCGACTGCTGTCTTTCCAAAGTGTCGTCGTTCGGAGATAACAATCCCACCACGGCTAAAGGGGATTTCAACGGCGTTTTTGCTTTCCTCCCTCCGCTTTGTTGTCTGTTGTTGTTGTTCGTCATTGGCGTGTTTTCCCCGTCATGATGATGCGTCGCATTATTTAATCTGTTCGGCGTTAACAGCGCTTCCACCCCGGATGACGGCGACCGAGCTGGCGTTGTTCTCACCATATCTCTTCTTCTTTTTCCAGGAGACTTTATGTGTGTGTGTGTGTATAGATATACACACAAACGCGCGCGATAAAGAGTAAAGATACAATTGTAATTTTCTCTTTTTTTTGAGTCTCTTTTTGTTGTTTTTTGTTTGTTCCCCTTTTGTCTTCTAAAACCTAAATTTTCTCTCTCCTCTCTTCTTTGGTTTTGTCTTCTTCTTGTCTTCTTGGAAGAAAGAAAATTGTGAGCACCTACCCTTTTTGAATCTTCTTTTCTCTTCTCTTTCAAATTTTCTTCTTCTCTTCATTTTCTTCTCTCTCGTGATAAAAACGTTTGATATATATACACACACACACACAATAACACACGCGACTACTACTACTCCTCCGTCGTCGTTGTTGTTGTTGTTGTTAGTAAACTTCTTCTTAGTGGTGGTGTGCTTTTTCTGCTGTCGTGATACTATCCTCGCTCAAATCTTCTCATCATCACTCAAAAGAAGAGAGTTTAGTAGAAGAGATGAATATCGGAGAGGACGAGTGGGAGGATGAACTCTTCGATGGCACCGTAGCGTGTGTATTCACCACCGCGGAGAAGAAATTAGCGGAGAGGAATATAAACAACAACAACAACAACAGAAAGAGAGACTACACGGACGCGATTTTGAAGACAACGACGATAAAAAAGTGTGCTACCGACGAGGGAAATGATGGACGCGAGAAGGATGCCTTGCAGTTGAGGGCGTCGTCTTCTCCTCTTTATAAAACGAAACGAGCGATGGATTTTGCCTCGCAACCGACGAGTCAAACGAAAACAACAACAACAACAACAACTCTGAAAGAAACGCTGGAAAAATATTACGGGTACTCGAATTTCCGTCCAGGCCAGGAAGAAGTCATCAAAGCCGCGATGGAAGGGAGAGACACGTGCGTATTTTGGTCCACCGGAAGCGGAAAGTCGCTCGCGTACCAACTCCCGGCGTTGCACGAAGGCGGGAAAATGTCCATCGTCGTTTCGCCGCTGATTTCGTTGATGCAAGATCAAGTGACGGCGTTGAATAATACGGTTGGCAATATTGCGGATGGAAGTGGTGGAAACAACGATATCGCCTGTTTTCTTGGGTCCGGGCAAACCGATACGACAGTGGAAGAACGCGTGTTTCGAGGCGACTATAAGATTGTGTTCGTGACGCCGGAGAAGATTTCGTTCGTTAGCGACGATGTCGGTTTTGGCTCGTCTTCTTCTTCTTCCGTGTTTATGCAAAGATTGCAATCGTTAAAAGCTATGAACAAAATCGGGTTGATCGCCATCGACGAAGCGCATTGCATTTCCCAGTGGGGGCACGATTTCCGCGTGAGTTACAAAAAGCTCGCGGTGTTGAGAGACCAACTTCCTGGGATTCCAATCATGGCGTTGACGGCGACGGCGGTAAAACACGTTCGCGAGGATATTTCGAAAACTTTGAAGTTGAGCAATCCTTACATCGCCACAAACTCGGTGGATAGGCCAAACCTACGCATTCAGTGTCATCGAAAAGTTGATTTTAGCAGCGATTTGAACTACATCGTGTCTCAAATTACAGCAGCCGCATCGATTCAAGAAAAACAGCAACATCAACAAAAAAGAGCTTTACCAGCTTCTTTGGCGAAACCGAAATACGATTCCTCGATTATCTATTGTGCGACGATTAAGGAAGTTGTGCAATTGACCGGCGCCTTGCAGCACAGAATTGGTTTGGAAAACGTCGCCATGTACCACGGCTCGATGACGCCTCAAGACAGACACGATGCGCATATGCACTTCTTATCCTCCGAGTGCAAAGTTGTCGTTGCAACGACTGCTTTTGGCATGGGTATTGATAAAGCCGACGTTCGAACGGTCATTCATATGGGCGCACCGAAAACGATGGAGGAATATTACCAGCAAATCGGGAGAGCTGCAAGAGACGGCATCGCATCCAACGTCTCCATGTTGTTTTCCGATAGTGACTTTTCCAAGTTTTCCGGAGACTTTTACACCAAAGGACTAACTAAAGAATCGTTGCAAACGCAATTAAACTCGACGGAAAAGTTGAAACAATACGCGATTGAACGAGAAAAATGCCGTCGAGCGATGATTCTCGAACACTTTGAAGAGACGCCTCTATTTGGCTCTCAATGCGGAACTTGCGATAACTGCATCCGGTGTAAAACGATCAAAGCGGACGATTTGCAGAGAGATTTATTGAATGAGGTCATGCCTGTCTTATTGACGTTGAAGCATAGCGCGAAAGGAAGCTTATCGACGACAGATTTACTCGACGCTGTTCTCGGCAAAAATTCTAAGAAGGGGAGTGTTTTAAATCACCAATGGCAACGGTTTCAGATTGATGAGGCGAAGAAGAGAGCGGATAAAAACTCGACTAACCAACACTTTTACAAGGAAGTTCTCGGTAGTTTAGTGCGAGCGAATTATGTTACCGAGAAGAACGTGAAAGGTGCGTACGGATCTTGGAACGTCTACTCCCTTTCGCCGAAGGCGCGGATGGAGTTTTTCGTCGACGACTCGTTGTCTCCTGCTACTACGAAAGAGATGATTTTACCCGTTCCGCAAGCGTTGTTAAACTCCGAGAAAGCTTTGAAGGAGAAGATCGAGGCGACGAAGAAAGAGTTGATTTCCGCGGGCGTGGACGTATCCACCATCCCGGAGGAGGAGTTTTTACTGCAACAACAAAACGGCGCCAACTCCGAGATTGTCACCGCAGAGTTACAATGGTTGCGACAAATCAAGTACTATCGAACGAGTGGTCAAGAATCCAGAGCAGATGGTCACTTGGAGTTGTTGCGCAGAATTGAATCGTGGAGAGACGAACGGGCAAAAGTCCTCGGATTGGCACCCACGAACGTGTTGTCACAGCATTTGTGCAAGAAAATTGCCTGCGCAAAACCTTCTACGGTGGAAGCTTTACGAGCGGTTGGCGTTCGCGTTTCTGGCGTGGAGACTTTGTGCGCTTTGATTCAACAGACCGTGACGGATTTGGAATTAGTTTTTACTCCGGCTGCTGCAAATACCGATCCTGTCTCACATACAATGCAAACGCCAACAACAGGTACGAGGCCTATCATAGCGCTAGACACAGTCACGCCAAAAACGCCATGGAAACTCGCGGAATACAAGCCCAAGAAAGGCAGCGGAGGCACGATGATTCCGCCTAACTGGGAGCAATCGTACAACAGATTCCAAAAAGGTGAACACGTAGAAGCGATCGCTATGACGCAGAGCACGGGCAAGGCTATTCAACCAGCCACGGTTCTCAGTCACCTATTCGAAGCGCTGACCCATGGGAAACAGCTAGAATTTTCTCGAGCGATAAGCTCGTTTCCGGAATACGTGAATAACAGACTTTCGAAATTGGATTGCGACGAGTTAGAACGTGCGAGCTTTACGACAAACATAGACGTCATCGAGAGGAAATACTTCGCTCAAAAAGATTTCTTGAAAGGGTTGGTATCGCATGACGTCGAGAAACCTCCAAACGAGAAGACGTTTTTTGAGAAGCAGAAAGAAGCGCTTTGGTACCCGAAGATACGAGTGTGGACGGTGCTGAAGCGGTGCGGTGTACTCTGAATAATAACGAAACTTAAGAACGAATAATTGTACATTATTATTACTAATTGAAAAAGATGCTATTACTTCTAAGATGAAAACTAACTCCCCCTATTTTGGTTCTTTGGTTCTTCTTTTTCTTCCTCTCGTCGGCTGGAAGTGTAGACCAAAAACACATTAAACGCGATTTGAACGCAGTTGATATACAGAATTCGGTCTTCCGTGGAGACATATCGAAAGGAAAATAAGTGGAAGAGTGGCCAAAAACTCCAATTCACTTTTAGAGCTGAAAGCAAATCGTTTTCTATCTTCTTTGACAAACTCGGTTTCTTCGTTTCGGAAGCATCGAAAGCAAGATCGAAGGCGAAGAGGCAAGAGATCAACACCGGTGCCCACAAAATTTGATCCGCGAGTACTTTCGACGCTACAGCGAGACCACTCGTTGGAGCGTCGGGAAATATATATGCGTCGAGGGAAGAGTACCAAATTGATGACGTCGGACCGTAAAAGAGGAAACCAAATACAGCAAAACGCAAGGTACGTGCTTTGTCCAAATCCACTAGCGAACCCCTTCTCGCGTCTGCGGATGTCAGTGTTGTCAAAGCTTGCGCGACAACGTCGGCGATACCAAACCCGAATAAAGAAGTGACCGATTTCACTAGCATTGGTGATTGGTTTAAAATCGATTCGTACTCGTTCAAGACAGTGGAAGCGGAGGCGCTGCGCCGAACTCGTCTTTTCCTCTTTTCTCTTGTTGTTGTTGTTGAAAACGATTTCCATTTCGCCTCCTTCCCAAAAGAGGAGAAGGGACACGAACGAGATTGGATCATCATCTTCGTCATCATCATCTCACAACTCATCACAACTGCGTCCGAGGTTTCACGAATTGCCACGTGTCTTGCTCGGTATCCTTTAAAATCTCTCGTAACTCTGTTAAAGTAGCCTCGTTCGTAGCTTTCATCTCTTCTTCTCTCTGAAGCTCGAGAGAAATCGCAATGGAATGCGGCGTTGAATTGTTCTTCTCCTTCTCCTTCTCCTTCTTCTCCTTCCCTGATTTTCCTGCGTTCGACATGTACTCCACTCACTTGAAGGAAAGAGAGTGAACGTTTGAATAAGAAACACTCTTCTTAAAAGTTCTCTGTTGAGAAGAAGAAGTGAAGAAGTTCCCCTAATCTTTGTTTCTTTTTGAGCGAATTAAAAGCCATCTGCTATAATCTGCAATATATTACTGAATACCAACTATATATCCTGAATAGAAAATTCTTTTCAATGATAGTTGCAAAGTTATTTTATTTTATTTAATCATTTGTATGCATAAAAGTTAATAACATATTAAAATAATTCCCCTAAAATATTTAAATCATATTATTTATCGAATGAACGAATTATTTTATTCTATTATTATGATCAGAGGTCTGCAAACTTATTATTGTATTCAAGTCACTTCCGTTTCTGGGATATTTTAGACACATTCTTTTTAAAATCTGTCTCGCAAAAATATTTAAAAGGAAAATAATATAAAAAATTTTGTTTCCCCGTGTATTAAAGATTAATTGTGCTCGATAATTTGAAAAGAATATTGAAATAAATTAATATGTCCACTGCGGAGAGGATTTAGATTTAAATATCCGGGAAAGATGAGTTATTGATTTTTCCCAAAAAAAATTCTCCAAGTTTCATCAAAAGGAAAAGAACACCATACCAACACCCACACATCAAAAAGCAAGAAAAAGACAATGAGTGGACCAATCCGCGCGGGCGTCTACGGGCCTAGGGAAGACGTGGATAAAACTTCGGTAGACTATCCGGCAGTAAAAGTTAGATATGCGTCGTACGAACAAATTGAAAAGAGAGCGCTTATTCACCAACAAGATTCGGGAGATATTACTAAAGATTTCTTGGTAAGAACTTTGTTGTTGATTCTTAACTTCTCTCGTCTCGTTAGAAAATTTCCCCTACTGACTGACCTTTATGAATCCTTAGAAATACGACGAGGTGCCGCAAATCACAAACTTTTCGCGGTCGTCGATGCCCCCGGGACAATCTGTCGATAGACACGTGCACGAATCGAAATATGAAATCTTTGAAGTGCTCTCAGGCAGCGGCGAATTTTGCGTGTGGGAGATTGGCGCCGATGCGAACGCCAAACCCAAAGAAACGTTTCCTCTGGAGAAAGACGTCGTCGTCACGGTGGGGCCAAAAGAGCCGCATTCGATGCGAACGTTAGAAAATAGTGATGGTCCATTAGTTATGACGTATATTGGTATAGTAGCGCCAGAGAAATGATGATGTAATTATTATTAAGAACTAGTATTAAAATATAGAGTCTAGGGGCCAGTCAGAGCCCGCCATGGGTACGTTTCGTTGAAGGTTCTGCCGTGTCTGTCTTTATGGGGAAGAACATCTAAAGACATGTCGTACCAAATGTGACCTGGATGTGCGTGTTTGCAGCACCATATCGAACAATAGTTGATGATTTTGTTTTCAAACTCTCTTTTCACGTTCGCATCCGCAAAGTAATCCAACTTCTTCTCGCTAAACTTTTCCATCAACTTCTTCCCATCAAACTTCAAAACCTTGTGTTTATCGCTCGAGCGTACATCGTCTAACGCTTGAAGAACCTTAACGTCTGTAAAATCTTCCAACGGTATGCTTTTTAGTTTATCAGTGGCATCAAAAACGCCATTTTTGACCCCATCTGGCGTCCTCGGATTTTCCAAAATGCTGTACTCGCGAAACGGTTCGTTCCTTCTCACCCAAGTCTCCAATTCAAAGATGTGGTCGGCTGGACACTTATACGGCAACTGTAACTGCGAACCAGGGATTGTGCCTCGGTGCGGTGCCCACCATCTGTCCATGCCGCACCAAAATTCTGGTAAGATCAACGTTCGTTTTAAACTGTTCGCGAGCATCAAAGCGCCTCTGACTTGTAACAACTGATGATTGACCAAATCGAAGTGCTTCTCTGGCGTCTCTTTTGCGGCCGTTAATAAACCCTCGGGAACGTCCAAATCAACCATCAACATTCCTCCTTCCGGATCGTAATACTCGGGAGCGTCGTACCATAACTTGAATTCTCGCAATCGGTGTCTTTTGCCCTCCGTTCCGGAAAATTGAAACGTCGCGTGGACGACGTACGGTTCCAACTTTTTCTTCTCGTACATTCTTTGAACGAAAAACGTGTGTCCAGAGGCAAACGTAGCGACGGGTAAAATGCCAAACCTCAACCCGTCGTACCCTTCAAAGCTATGATCGGGGAAAGATTTACCTCTGCCTTTACGCATTAAATCGTTGAACGCGTTTTGGTCCCAAATGTTTTCGTCCTTCTCTAAGACGTGGACCCATTCTTTGGCGAGCGCTCCCGCGGATTTGCGGAGAAGCATGATGCCAATGTTCGCCATACCAGTCGTTGTGCGTTCTAAAGACCATTCAGTTTCCGCAAAATTGGATAAAGAATCGGAACTAGTCAACACGTCCACTTCGGGAAACTTGCGAATGAACGGTATCGGATTCTTCATCCACGCGGTGTCTACGTCCGAAACTAAAATGTCAAATCCCATCTTTGTGAACAAATGAATCAACTCAATCTTCTTGCGCCCCATTTGGTGGAAGTTTTTAGATCCCCAACCGAAATCGGCGGTGGTTAAACCACTTTGCATGGCAAATGTTGGCACTTTATCGTCGATTAAGCGTACTAATAACTCGTTGTCCATCGCACCGACGAGGAAATTGTTCATCCCGCAGTCGCGAATGTGTTTCACCCAGTTCTTGACGAAATCGTAATAGTGATTGTTCGCCCACGTGACCATGACGATATTTTCGTGCGAATATCGTTTAGCTAAGGCTTCGTTCAACTGATTATCTTCGGGTCGTTTGGAAATGGGTGCGATATATTCGTTTTCGGGCATATTCTTGTGATGGTCGTCTTCAGTCGCCACAGCCATCTCTCGCGGCGCAACCACGATGTGTTCTTCGTGAAAGATGCCCGCTTTCGCGTCTTCCTCCGGTACGGTTTCGGCAAGGCGCCCTTCAACGACAGGCTCTACTAACACAGAAGGTTTTTCCTCCTCTTTTTTCTCCTCTTCCTGCTTTGCCTCCGGCTGCTTTCGTTCTTTGTGCTTACTAAACTTTGACCAGTCTACTTCTTCTCCATTACCTTCTTTTGTTGTTGTTGTTGTTGATGATGATGATATCGATGCGCTATCACTACTACCACTACTACCACTACTACTGCTAGAAGGAGTGGGAACGTCGACAACGACTTCACTGGTCTTCTTCATCTTATCGACTTCATCGATGAGTGCGATGGAACTTTTTGCCGCTTCGGCTATAATTTCCTTCGCCTTCTCGTCCTCACTTTTTTGTCCTTCCTCTTTTGCGACTACTTTCACCTCCGCTCCTTCTCTCTTTTCTTCCAATTTCTCTTGCTTCACTTCTTCTTCCAAAGCTATATCTTCCAACTCTTGAATGATTTCCTCCTCGGGTGACTTTTCTTCCTCCTTCTCCTCATCTCTCAAAAACGAAAGCTCCTCCTTCGTTGGTTCCTTTGCTCTCGGTTTCTCTTCTTCAACTGCCGATTTCGTCTTAACATCTTCCTGCTTTGCCTCCGGCTGATTTCGTTCTTTGTACCTACTAAACTTTGACTTGTCAACATCTTCCTTCATCTGCTCTTTTTCATTCTCCGACTTTGGCGGACAATTCTCCCCGTCGCATTCCTCGTACGGTTTTTGCGACCACGCGCCGTCCGGACCTTCGCCTCGCAATCGTTTCTCGTCTCTCAGTTTCCACTCTTTATCGATATTCGTGTTCATGTGAAGTAAAACCGCGTCCCGGGTTTCTTTCTGACCCATTAAATCCATCAGTAAATCCGATTCCGCCTCTTTCGAGAGCGAAGTAGAAAACGCTCTCGAAACTCGGTCTTTCAGTTTCCCTTTCGAGTTGAAATCGTACTCGTCGCTTATTTCCGTCGCTCGATATCGACTCTCCTCTTCCTCTTTCAACTCGATCCAATCGTTTTTCGTTCTGTCCGATCTGTCTCCTCTTCCTCCGCTCGCTTTTGACGACGAAGATGAAGAGAGAAAAACAACGAACGAGACGAACGACAAAGAGACGAAGCAGAGCAACACGTGTCGACTCAATCGTCTCCGAGTGAAATGGATGATTGGCCCATGAGAAGAAGAAGAAGAAGACGTACCGCCGCTCAAGAGTATGTCCTCGTTTTTTCGCGACGAAGACATCATCATCACCGGCATTCGACTTTTTCTCCTCCTCCTCTTCTTTGCGTTCTTTCTCTTGGTAAAAAAGATCAAAAGCGACGACGACGAGTGATGATGATGATGAAGATGATGATGATGAGAGAGAAAGGAAGGAGCGTGTTGTGGTGAATGACTTGACCTTTTTTCAAGAAAAATTAATTGTGAAAAAACGCATAAATTTCATTTTGCATAAAAAGACTCCACAATCCATTAATAACAACATTGATAACAACAACAACAGAGATATATAATATACGTAATGAAACGATGATGATGCTGAACAGACGACGTAGTAAAGGATTTGGACGAATGAAAAAAGAGAAAGAGAAGAAGGCAAAGAAGAAAGAGAAAGAAGAAGAAAAGAAACTGATTCGAGAGCGTGAAGAAAACTCGTCGTCTCTGTCGTCGCAAGACGAAGCGCATTCGACACAAAACATTCTCGCAACAAATGTGAAAAGAAAGAGCGAGGACTACTACGAGGACAAGAAAGACGAGGACAAAACGACGACGAGGATAACAACGGCAACAACAACGAGCGCGAATACGAATATGACGAGAAATTGCAGAATATGCATGTGCGAAGAGTCGAGGTCGATGCCGTTCGTGCAACTCGGGTGTACCTGCAAAGGCGCGATGGCGTTCGCCCACAAGGTACTAAAACGCTTTTTTTCGTCAAAGTACTACGTTTTGATTTTCTTCTCTCTCTCTTTTTCCTGCTGTTTGTGCTGACAACGGCATTCAAAATCATTCTTCATATAACCTCTTAAACTACAGAAATGCGCGAAATCGTGGTTCATTCCACTCGCGCAAGGAAAAGCGGAAGGGTTAGCGTTAGACA
>JACLAA010002572.1_pt1 | contig 20176 bp, 10 predicted proteins | sample 8027891 | NCBI WGS metagenome assembly JACLAA01 (sample SAMN15724900, study PRJNA655200) | protist metagenome | isolation source: fluorescence activated cell sorting (FACS) single amplified genomes of... | place: Spain: Blaines Bay Microbial Observatory, Mediterranean Sea | collected 2016-01-19 | reverse complement strand
CGTGCCCTCTCTTTCTCTTCGCTCCTTTCCTAACAGTTATTTCTTCTTCTTCTTCTTCTTCTTCTTCTTCTTCTTCTTCTTCTTCTTCTTCTTCTCCCTCTTCTTCTTTTTGTATCTGATGATGATTCGCCTCGAGATCATCCTCCTCGTCCGGAATCCTCAAACACAACACCGGTTCGTCTTCTTCCACTTCTTCTTCCTCTCTCCTACCCTTCACCACCTTAAAAACCGTCCTCGCGTTCACCGCGCGTTTAGGATGTGGATTCTTTCGTCTCATTGGTGTACTATTCTTGCGCGTTTAAAAATACGAGTAGTAGTTTAAGTTTAAATCACATGTGAGATCTTTTTTGTGCAAGAAACATAAATTCCGTTTTTCATTTTTGGAACCGAAGTGTTTAGGGTTGCATTTTAATTTTTTAAGTCGTCCCGCGGGAAAAGAGAGACACCCGCCCACACAAAGAACCGCTCTCTCTACGTAGTAAACAAAGCGTTTCGAAGAGAAGAGATGAGGTCGTCGTGTAGGCGGCGGCAGTCTTCCGTGATCTCGAAAAGGATGACACTCGCGACGATGACGATGATAGTCGCCGCGTTGTTTTTGAGCCCGGGTGTGTTCTCCGCGGACGCGATTAAACACCAACACTCAAAGACGAAGAGTGCCGGGGAAGCGTCGCCAACTGCGGTCGAGGAGGAAACGACGACGACGAAAGAGCATCTCCTGGACCCAGCGCTGAACACGGACGAAGTCCGCGACGCGGCCAAGCAAGTTGGACACATCACGGATATGGACGCGTATTTAGCCGCGATTGAACACAAAATGGACGTGTTGGCGGAACATCCCGCGCATAACGTACGTTTCACATCATCGTCGGAGAGATATAAAATTGGGACCGCGGGGGGCTTTCGTGACCTCCCGGGGCCCCCCGCGTTGGCGTTTTTTCTCTCCTCCTCTTTCGGAGGTCGTCTTTTTTCAGAACGATTTGCGAGCGTCTCTCTGTTCGCGCGCACGGGATTATCGTTCTTCGTTTTTTATCCATCGTTTGTCGTTTACGTCGTTCGTTCGATGATCTTTCGCGCGTTTACTGATGATGATGATGGGGCGCTCGCTTGCTTTCTCCCAAGAGATCGAAATGTTACGAAAATACTGACCGTTTCCGCCGACTTTTAAAACATCAAAACAAACACAGGTTGAGGACTATCCCGAAACCGAGCAGTTAGTCATGCACTACCAAGCGATGCATCCGGACCGAGAGCTGACGACGGAGCAATTGAAGGACCGGACGCTGCACCCGGGGAAGTACCACTTGCAAGAGGACCAGAAGAAGGAAATCGAGAAGGAAAAGTTAAGGGAGGAGAAGCGAGTGCGGATGAAGATTGAAAAAGCGAAAGCGAAGATTCGGAATCAAAAGATGAGCAAAGAGGAGATTGAGCTGCTGAAATCGGTCGGGATTGATCCGAAAGATGCGCAGAACGTCGCCATCGCGGAGGTTTCAAAGAAGATGAACAAAGAGGCGGCGGAGAAATCTGGCGATTTGAAAGACGACGAGTTGTACAAGAAGTTTGAAGCGCAGAGGTTACAGTACATGCACAAGATAGCCACGAGTGGTACCGCGGATTGGGACGATCAGTTGAAAGCGTACCAAGAGATGATGGGTGAGAAGATGAAGAATCCGGAGGCGTACGACGTCATCGCGAACGAAGGTAAATCGACGACGATGGACGCGACCTGGATCGAGCCGACGCCAGGGACGGATGAGTACAAAAAGTGGGTGCGTGACGGACGACCGAGACCGAATGAGGTGAGTTTGATCGACGCAAACGGAGGCGTGGCGAAAGCTGATCCGAAGGTGATGAAGGTCAACCCAAAAACAGGGATGACGTACGAAGAGGAGAAGCTTTTCAAGGAGATGCAACAAGAAGCGAAGAGTTTCAAACCAACCGTTGCAGAATACGAGAAGCAAAAGTACGTGCCAAAGTGGACAAAGTTGCACGATTACTCCAACTTCACGGACAAAATGCGTCGAGGGAACTTGAACACGGATGAAAACGGCATGCAGCTCGAGGAGTACTCGAGCGGCTTCACGGCGACGACCGATGGGGACGAAGACGAGAGCGAATTGGCCGGACCTAGACCGTTTCCAGTGTACAAAGGCGTGAAGAAGAACGTGAAAACGATCAAAACGGTTGCCGAGTTCTATCAAAAGATCCAAGTGTGTTTGCAAGAGGCGCCGGTGAACGGCAAGTGCTTCAAATTTTCGCAGCGCACGGGAGAAGGGACCATCGATCAGTGGGATGTTTCCAAAATCACCGACATGCGCAACGCTTTCGTCAACCGCGAACAGTTCAACGGCGACTTGTCCAACTGGAACACAACCGCGGTGACTTCCATGCAAGGTATGTTCAAAGGCGCGAAGAGCTTCAACTCGCCGTTGACGTACTGGATCACCACGAACGTGAAGGATATGGACAGAATGTTTGACGGCGCATGGGATTTCGATCAACCTATGGACTTTTTGGACACTAGAAACGTCAAATACATGAACTACATGTTCAGAGACACGTTTATGTTCAACCAAAACATCAACTCTTGGGACATGCGCGGCGTCGTTTCCACCGAGTACATGTTTTACAACGCCACGAGTTTCAACTCGCCGTTGGACAAATGGGATGTCTCGAACAATAAAGTCATGGCACACCAATTTGAAAACAGCAGAGTGTTCAATCAAGACATCTCCAAGTGGAAAGTTGGCGCGGTAACGACCATGGAACGCATCTTTTGCGACGCCCCGAATTTCAACCAAGACATTCGCGGTTGGTTCGACATCATCTCGAAGAAAGCGAACACGAAAGACATTATCAACAACGGGACAAAAGCGTTCGTCAAACATTACAGCTGCGACGACACGAGCGATTTGTCCTCGTGCGTACCCATTGTCAGCCACTTGGAAGAATCCGATGGTTTCTTCGGTATCCCGAGATACGATCCTCGCACTTTGCAAGGTTTCGACGACTTGGAGTTTGGTGTAAACGACAACTACACGATGATGTTAGTTGGACAATCGCTTCCCGGCGTTGCCGTTGCCGTTTTTGTTTTGTTCTTCTCTTTCGTCTTCTGGCATCGACGACACTGGTTTGAATCTTGCTTTGGCCGAAACGCGTGTAACTGGACGCCGTTCTCCGGAACTGGTTTGTTCTTTGCGCGCGCGCAGTTGATTTTATTTGCCTTGATTGCCTGTCTCGGTTGCTTTCTCGTTTGGAACAAAGGTATGGCGTTGCAACAGGATATTCAAGTTATCGCGGACAGTATTTCCAACTCCACCGCGGAAATGAACGCGCAAAGCGTGCGAATTATCCAAGCTTTGGACGACGCGAAAATGTTCACCTACGAGGCGGAAACCGAAGCCTTGGCTTTGGCAGACACCATCGCGAACATTTCCGAAATCGACGGGAAGATGGAAGAGTACACGGAAGTTGGATTAGTCACCGCAGATGTCGCTTTGATTTTAGCCGCGGTGATGGGCTTGAGTGGTATTATTCTCGCGCTTACCTCTCTCGTCGGCAAATGGCGATGGTTTACGTACTTGACTGGATTTCTCACGCTTTCGCTCGTCGGTTCGTGGTTGTTCTGGGGTGTACTCACCGGTACGACGACGTTCTTGGCAGACTTTCAGTACGCTTCGGCAGACTACTCCGCCTCGCAAAAATTTGGTTACACCTTCGATTCGGATTTAGAAAACGCGTTGCCTTGCATGGATGGTAAAGACGTAGTTCAACTCATGAACACCGCGCGCATGTCCATCGCCGCTGGCGTATATCTGTACAACGATTTCATTCAAATGTACGATCCGAGGAAAACCTTACCGCTCATCGATCAAGAATACGATGGCGACGCAGAAGCCGCTTCCAAGTATTGCGCGTTTGATAGACCCGGGGATGATTATTACACCGCATTTTGCGACGCTTATCGCCGCGCGTTGATCCCGTCTGACACGAAGACGTACATCAAGACGCAAAGAGGTTATTTTAACGAAACTGCAGGAAGGAACCATAAGGTGAGGATTAACGAAGTTGGCACTATGTATTCTCGATGCCAATACGACTCAACGCAAGTTGCGTTGGTTGAGCAGTGCGGTAAGGAAGAACCGGCGCAAATTCCGGCCAACCTATTCGACGCTATGGTGAAGAACTCGGAAGTGATAATCACTTTGAAGGATCAAGAGTCGGACATCATGGCGTTAGCGACGTGTAAGATGGTTGCAGATGCTTTGGAAAAGTTAGAAGACTCCGTGGACGATGCGTTGGAGTCTATGAGCATAGTTTGGGGTGGGTGGCTCATCGCGGCGTGCGCCTTTTTGTTATTGTGGGGGTCCTCTTTGATCGTGATTGTCCGGTTACAAAACGGCAACACGGGAATTGATTCTATTCTCGATAGCGAGAAGGATGCCCTCTTTTCGGTGGCTGTACCGAAATTCAATAGCTATGGAACGGGATCAAAGTCTATGACGGAGAGTATAATTAGCGGTCAACAAGTGGTGTCGGAATCGGCGACGGACGCCAAATATAAGTATAAATTCCAAGCGAAACGGTGAGTTTCGTTGGAACAACGACGAGAATACTAATAGATAACCTTTAAAGTTTAGCAACGAAACAAATTTGTATTAACAAAAGTATTTATTCAAAGAACATTTATTTCCTTGTATTCTCTCTCTCTCTCTCTCTCTTTATACTCTTCTTCTGCGCTCACATGAATTCATGGAACGTGCGACTGATTACCTCGTCCTGGTGTGCTTTTGAGAGTTTGATGAACTTCACCGCATACCCGGACACTCGAATCGTTAAATTTGGATACTTTTCCGGATGAATCTGCGCATCCTTCAACGTTTCGTGCGACAAAACGTTCATGTTCAAGTGCATTGCTCCTTTCTCGAAGTATCCGGCCAAAAGCGAACCCAGATTTTTGGTGCGACTCGCGTCGTCTTTGCCCAAACTACCTTTGGTTATTGAAAAAGTATTCGAGATACCGTCCAAACACGCGCCGTACGGCACTTTCGCGACTGAATTAAGCGAGTTTAACGCACCGGTATTGTCGCGACCGTGCATAGGATTTGCGCCCGGAGCAAATGCTTCACCCAATCTTCGACCATCTGGCGTTGCCCCGGTGTTCGATCCGTACATGACGTTCGACGTGATGGTGAGAATCGACAGCGTATGCTTGGCGTTTTTGAACGCGGGCGTCTTGCGAAGCTTTTCGATGAATGTTTGCACAACCCACTTCGCGAGTTCATCCGCATCGTCCGAGTCGTTGCCGTACTTTGGAAAATCGCCTTTGATGTCAAACGATGTAATTATCCCTTTCATTTCCTTTTCATCGGAGAATATCGGACGAACTTTTGCGTATTTTATCGCCGAAAGTGAATCAACCAACACGGATAAGCCCGCGATGCCGAAAGCCATGTTGTATTCAGGTTCAGAATCCATCAGAGCGTACAACAAGCTTTCGTACGCGTATTTTTCGTGCGAAAAATGAATGACGTTCATGGTTGACACGTATAACTCGGCGATCCAATCCATGTATGTCTCGAAACGTTTCTTCACGTCCTCGTAATCGAGATGGATAAAATTTTCGTCCGTTTGGGCTTTCTCGGCGAGCGAGTCAAACAGCTGCGCGAGTTCTACGGGCGCGATTTGTTTACCAGAGATTTCATCTTTACCGTCATTGAGAGCGTACAAGAGAATCTTGGGTAAGTTGCATCGAGCGCCGAAAAATTGGGCGTCTTTACCGAGTCGCATACCACTGACGCAGCACGAAACGGTCGTATCGCAACTCCAGTTTTCGCGAAGGAGTTTGTCGTTGATGTATTGAACGCTACTACTCGCGATTGAGATATCCGTCGCAAACTTCTTAAACGGCTCGGGTAAACACTCGTCAAATAGAACCGTCATGTTCGGTTCCGGCGCGGCGCCTAAATTTACAAGCGTTTGCAAGAAACGATAGGAAGTTTTGGTCACCATGTGCTTCTTCGAGCCGCTAGCGTCGACTAAAACGCCGGCGATGGCGTTTGTCGCCCAAATCGGGTCGCCCGCAAAAATCTCATCGTACGCCTTTGGGCGCAGGTGTCTAACCAATCTCAGCTTGAGCACCAAGTTATCGATGATTTCTTGCGCTTCGTCTTCGCTCGCGAGCACCCCGGTGCGTAAATCGCGCTCAAAGTAAATATCTAAAAACGCATCGACTCTTCCGAAAGATATCGCCGCTCCATCGTTCGATTTCACCACCGCCAAGTACGCGAAATAGATCGCCTGCGCCGCTTCTTTAGCCGTCGTCGCCGGTTTCGAGATATTTTTCCCGTATAGTTTCGCCAACCCGTCCAACAAATGCAAAGCTCTGATTTGCATCGAAATTTTATCCTTCTTCTCCATGTTCGCCTCGTTCGCGTTCGAGATATCCAACCTCGCCGCGTCTCTCTGCTTCTCCTCGATCAACCGGTCTACCCCGTACAACGCGACTCTTCGATAGTCTCCGATGAGGCGACCGCGTCCGTAGCTATCCGGCAAACCCGTCAGCGCGTGACTCGATCGTACCAACCTCATCTCAGGCGTGTACAAATCAAACACGCACTCGTTGTGCGTTCGCACGTTTTGCTCAAACACCTTCTTCGTGAACGGATCCATGCGTACGCCTTGCTCTGTCAACGCTTTCTCGACAATTCGAATGCCTCCTTTCATCTTCATCGTCCTTTCCAGCATTTTCGTCGTTTGCAGGCCGACGATGACGGAATCGAGCAAACAATCGTCCGCGATGTACCCAACCCCGTGTGCTAAAATCGTCGAAGGCGTTTTCGAATCGCAACACAGAACGCCTCCAGACGCGATTTCTTTGTTTTGTTTCCTCTCCACTTCTTCTAACAAAGTTCTCGTTTTCTCTGTCGCCGAGGAAGGCACGAAAGTGCCGTCGAACGGGTCGTAGTTTTTCGCGATCCAATTCGCGACTCCGTCTCCGACGGGTACAGCATCAGGCGAAGTTGGGATCTCTCGAGGGAGCTTTTTCGTCGGATCGTCGAACCCCATTCCGCGCGCGCTTTTAAAGGTTTTTAGTGAGGAATATTTTGTATCTTGAAATGCTTCTCAAAAATACACGAAGGAAACTACTGAGATATAAACAAATAATAATGGAAAGCACAACTTTGATGATGAAAGAAGAAGAAGACAAAGACGAAGAGGATAGTCTGTTGTTGTCGCCACCGACGACGCAAACTCAACAACTGCTGGCGTTGAAAGGCGGCGCGAAACATTCCAGAGGCAACGTTCCTTGTTCGCACGGTGAACACTTTTCTTGCCATCTCCCAGACATCGAAGATGTGACGTTAAAGAACGAGTGGGACGAGACGGAAACGAGCGTAGACTTCTCTCCGAAGAATTGGGGTTGGATTCATTCCATCGACAGCATGACGAGCGTGGACGGACCAGGGCTGAGAGCGATGATTTTTTTCCAAGGGTGTCAAAAGAGATGCGCGTTTTGTTGCAACCCAGATTCGTTGGAGGAAAACGTTGGAAAGAAGATGGCAACAGAAGAAGTTTTCTCTGCTTTGGAAACGAAAATGACGTACTATCGAAAATCAGGAGGCGGAATCACCATGTCAGGAGGGGAATGCATGTTACAGTATCGTTTTGTAGTAGCGTTGGCGCGAGAAGCGCGCGCGAGAGGTTTGACTTCCATCATCGATACGGCCGCCGCCGGAAACGATATGATTTGGGACTTTGTCTTGCCGCACATCGACATGGTGCTCTTGTGTTGTAAAAGTTCTCACCCCGTTCGATACGGAAAGATAACAGGACGTCCAGAAAACTTCGGCGTCATGCTCGCGTTTTTGGCGAAACTGGAAGAATATAAAGTGCCCACTTGGTTGAGATTTGTCTTGATGTCTTCTGATGACGAAAAATTTCAAGATATCGTTACCGACGGCGAAGAAGAGTTACTCGGCGTGGCTGCTCTCGCAAAGATGCACAAAAGGTGCGTCAAAGGAGTCGAGATCTTACCGTACCATAACTTTGGCGCGTTCAAGTACAAAGAGATGAATATAGCTTATAAGTTGGAGCAGATGAAACCGCCATCTGATGAGGTCATCAGACGCGCGAAAAGAGTCATCGAAGGCGAAGGCGTAAAGGTCCTCTTGTGAATTTCTTTCATTGATTATCATCAAATTTGTTAGATTAAGGTGTTTTCATTAAAAATGCTTTCTTCTTTTACATACACGCACACACACACACACGGGCACACGCGCGATTCGCACTACTCCACGTACCTCTGCATCTCTGTTCACTCTTTCTTTGTATAGCTTCTCAATATTTATCTGTTTTTATCTTTTTCTTTTTGAAAACTTAACGACCCATTCTCTTTCGCAAAAAGCTTGGGATGGCCGATCGCCCACCTTCCGGCTGCTGTTGCGGCGGCGCTTGCTGATTCCCCCATCCAGAGGGCTCTTGTTCTTGTCGCGGTTCTTCTCTTCGTTGTTGTTGTTGTTGTTGTCTTTGTTGCGGCGGCGGCATTTGTGGTGGCGGCGGCGCGGCGGCTCTCGGGACTCTTTGTTCGCCCGCGTTCGATTGCGAAAACGGCGAAAATCCCGTCGCAATCAACGTGATAGCAACCTCCCCGTCCGCTAATTGCATGGTCGGGTTCACCACCGCCCCAAAGATAATCAGCGCGGAGTCGTCGACTAAATCGTAAATCACCTCCGCCGCCTCGTTGACTTCGTGCAACGTCAAATCCTTCCCGCCGGAAATGTTCCACACAATGCCAGTCGCTCGATCGATGCCCAAATCCAACAACGGTGACGAAATCGCAGCCGCTGCCGCATCTCTCGCTCTGTTCTTACCAGTCGCTCGACCAATACCCATCAAAGACGACCCGGCATCCGCCATCACCGCTCTCACATCCGCAAAATCGACGTTGATCAAACCCGGTAACACGATGATATCACAAATACCTCTCACTCCTTGTCTCAAAATATCATCCGCCAACAAAAACGCATCTTGCAACGGTAACGCGCCGTCCACCGTGGACAACAATCGGTCGTTTGGAATCACAATCAACGTATCCACGTTCTGTCTCAACCTCTCCACCGCCTCCATCGCTTGATTATACCTCTGTCTCCCTTCAAACTTAAACGGCATGGTCACAATCCCAACCGTCAAAATCCCCGCCGTCTTCGCGACATTCGCAACCACCGGCGCCGCTCCAGACCCGGTACCACCACCCATCCCGGCCGTCACGAATACCATATCCGAACCTTGCAACGCGTCCTCGATCGACTTCCTCGACTCTTCCGCCGCTTTCTGTCCAATCTCCGGGTTCGACCCGGCGCCGAGACCTCTTGTCAACGTCTCGCCAATTTGAATCGTGTTCGATTTCGGAACCGTGGACGACGTCAACGCTTGCGCGTCCGTGTTCACCACCCAAAACTCCACGCCTTGGATATCCGTTTCCACCATTCTGTTCACCGCGTTCGAGCCGCCGCCGCCGACTCCGATGACCTATATTTTTTTAATAAGAGCAGCGAGAGAAACAGTGAGCAAAAGTTTTTCAGAATAATATTTTCCTTCTCTTTTTGCGAAAAGCACAAAAGCATACGCACGAAAAAGCGCTTATGCTGCCTACACAAAAAATCACGACGTTCGTCGGACTTTTGTCGTCCGACTGTTGAATATCGCGAGAGGAGGAAAGAGAGAGAGACACGATCTCCCCCGAGAGAGAGAGGCAAAAAAAAAGAACGATTTTGATCGAGAAAAACAGAAAAAACAAAACTTTTCCAATCGAATACGTTCGTGTACCTTGATGGAAGCGGCGTTGGACGGGACCAATTTCGGCGCCGCGGAAGCAGCAGGCGTCGTCGTCGACGCGGAATCGCCCTCGTTCTCCGCGCGCGGAGTGATGCTAATTCTTCTGTGAATACTAATCAGAGAATAAAAGAGAGAGAGAAAATTTGCACCATCAGTGAGTCTATTGGCGGGAAAACGAGAAGAGAAAGAAAAAGAGAAAATATCAAACCTCGACAAAATCTTTTGTGCGTACCTTTTCGTCGTCTTTATGCCGCTCTTTCGGTGAAAAGGACGACGCGAACACACCGCGGTCGTCGATGCGCAGGAGGAGGAGGACACCAACGCGGATGTCATTTTGTGTGTGTGTGTGTATAATAAAACGCGCGCTTTAAAAATGCTGGTGATGAGACGATGGATGAAAGAAAAGAGAGAGAGAGCAAAAACGCTTATTAGGGTTGAAGACCCTAAACGTTTTTCTCGGTTCCCTTCAGAAAAACGAAAGAAAAAAGCCGTTAGAGAAGAAGAAGAAGAGGAAAAGACAATGTCGACGACGAGAACGACGCAGACGACGAGAACGACGACTCTCGATGACGATACGAACGAGAACAACAACAACAGCGAGGGTGATGATAATAATAACAATGATGATGTTTTGTTCGAAGTGGACGCGATAAACTTGGAAATCACGAGGTGCGAGTTAGCGTTGTTGCGACACGAAAGATATGGAAAACGACGCGACGATGAACGAAGAAGACCAAAACAACGACGCTGGATGAACTCGAACGCGACGGTGTACCGAAAACCAAACGAGCGAGGAGAGAGAGAAGTGGTGCTGGACGAGAAGAAGTGCGCGTTTTCGGACGTACATCCTGTGAATAATAATGATATAAGACGACGACAAAGACCACGCGTTTTGGGGAACGAGATGACCACCAAAACCAACAGACACTCGCTGGAGGAGATACTGAGAAAAGCGGTGGAAGAGAAACAATCGACGTGTACGTTTCGTCCGGAAACGATCGCGAAAGCATTCACGGAGGAAGATGTGGAACGGAGAAAAGCGAGGCGGGAGCGGTTGCTCCAATCGAGATTGGATATCGTGCGCGCGAGAGAAGCGGCGAAGAGAGAGGCGGAGAAGGCGGCGTTTGAGAAGGAGTGCACGTTTCGACCGAAAATTTTAGGAATGAAGAATAAGAAAGAAGAAGTAAAAGATACGGATGATGTGGTGAGCGTGAGCGATCGGTTGTATGTGGAAGCGCGTGTGCGAGAGGAACGTTTACGAGAGCGTCGCGAACGCGAGGAAGAAGAAGTTCAAGAAGAGTTTCGACGCGCTTCAGCGAGGAAAGCGACGAGTTCTGCCTCTTCTCCTTCTCCAGGGATGCCAATGCACGAGCGATTGAAAGAGTTGTCCGAGAAACGAGAACGCGTGATGCGCGAGGCGGCAAAGAAAGCCGACGAGGCGTTTCGAGAGGCGCACACATTCAAGCCGTCAAAGATGCGAAGCACGAGTGAAAGATTAGCCGCGCTCGCGAATCGACGAAAGAAAGAGGACGATACGGGAACGCTGAAACCGAAAGCGACGAGAACAAGTGTTGATATCGAAAGCGAGGAAAGATACGAAAACGGCGGGAAATTCTTCATCTCTGCAAACTCGGAAAAAATTATGCGCAAAAACATTCAAAACGGTAAAATTGGCGAAGGCTTCCTGGAGCGACAATACGAATTCGCCTCGAGAATTCGCGCGAAACGAGCGGATAAAAATGCGTTAGACGAACAACTGTTTGAAAACGAATGCACGTTTTCTCCAAAGATACACTCGTCGTCGACATCGTCAGAGAAATACCACCAACACTACTACGAGACGCAAAGTGAACGCGCCCGCCGACTGGCGATTACCGAGGCGCAAAACATGCACGAACGCGCTGAAAATATGCGCCGAGAACGCGACGAACAATTCACGTTCGTACCAACAATAAACAATAAATCGAACTTCATAGCAAACGCGACGAATCTAGACGAACTCGCGAGTTCCAAATCTAGAGATTTGGAGAGAGAAGCCTCAAAGCGAGTACACGAAATGGAGACGTTGAAGGAGTGCACGTTTAGCCCGCACGTGAACCAGAAAACAGACGACGCGGATTTTCTTCTCGCCGTGAGTAAGAAATCCGGCAGTTACGGTAAATACGACGCAGATACAATCACGAACCGCGTGAAATCAGAAAAAGAAACGCGCGAGTATTACTTGGAACGAGCCAGACGCGAACACGCGTTTGAAGAGCGCAAGACGTGCACGTTTTCACCACAGATCAAAGCCGAAATCGGCATTACGAATCCGCACGTCCCCGCGGAAGAGATCGTCAAAGGCATCGACAAGTATTACGATAACGTCGAAAAAGCGACGAAAATGAAAGCTGAGAAAGAGAGCAGGAGGCAAAAAGTCTTCTTAGAAAACGTCTCGCAAATAGACGTGCGACATAAAATCACGAAACCGAAAGAGTTCAACTTTGCTCGAAACCAGACGCAAAGATTGAGAGAGAAGGCGGAAAAGTTGGAAAGGGAAAAAATGAAAAGAGAAATGAAAGAGTGCACGTTCCGACCGAAAATTAACGATTATTATCGTCCGACGAGAAAGAAGAATGACTTGGTTGCGGCAACAATACCTTCTTAAGACAACAAATGTAGTAATAACGTCAAGGAAACGCGGCGATGAGCGGCTTCAATTCTACTATTCTAGAGCTATTTTGACTATTGACTATTTTTTCCAACTTCCTAACGTTCTCCGAAGTGCTTCCGAGCGAATTTTTGGTCGTCTCCACGCACAACGCGGCGACTTTCGAGCCAAACGCAGCGGCGTCGACGTTTTCTTTGAAATTGAATTTGACCTTTGACGAGGAGGCGAGTTTGAATACCACGCCGGCTACAAAAGCGTCTCCGGCGCCAACCACGGAGTAAGTGCTTGTGCCGTTCACTCTCTCCGCTTTCACGTGCGCGTATCTCGTCTTACCGCTCTCGCCACAGCTAGACGATACAATCGAGCCTAGTTCGCCGAGCGTCAAAAAGACAACCTTCACGCCGTGCGAGTGCAAAATTTGCAAATCTCCAGCTAACACGTTTAAAGCCTCCTGCGCTGAAGCGAACTTTAAATGTGGATTAAACGGACAAGGCGACGGTGGCGAGCCGGGCGCCAACGATCTTCTTAAAGCGTTTGCCATCTCGCGAAGCTCTTTCGCGTTCGGCGATGTCGCGTCCACCACGTTCACTATAGATGCAATCTTTACCGACTTAGTCACGCTCGTAGGTTCGAAAAATACATACTCGTTTTGTTCATCCTTACCACTCACGACGTTCCTTAGGGATTCCTCGGACAGATTCGCATCGCACACCACGAAGCGACTTTGGCCCTCGCCGATTCGAGACGACGACCGAACTCTCCCGATAGGTATCTCCACATCCGCCACGTCTGCCACGCACGCGAATAGCTCCCTCTCTCCATCCTGGTCGTCTAACAGAGCCACCACCGTGGACGTTCTCGAACTAGAATCCATCTTCACGTCTTTCACGTCCACGCGTAACTCCCGCTGTAACTGTTCGACCATTTTTCTCCCAACGTCATCCTCCCCTATTTGAGAGTGCATGTGGACACTCAACCTGTTCTTGTTCCTTCCCGCGGAAGAAGACATCCATATTGAAACTAAAGCGCCAACCGTTTCGCATATGTTCCTCCCAACGCCTCCTGGAGTGTGCACGCACGACCCTTTCACCGAAGTTCCTCTTTGCATTGCTGTCGCGTTCGTCTTTGTATTCCTTTCGCTTTGACATTGGATATCCATAACAATCGCTCCAAACACGTGTATCGCGGATGATTCTGACGACGAGGACGAATTCGATGATGAACTCGCCGCCGCGGTTAGATTCATAAACGCGCGAGAGAAATGCTCGATGCGTCGTCGTGAAGATAACGATGCAATATCATCATCGAGTCGCTCTCGTCGCATGATGGTGGGGTCGTAGGACTCTTTTTTGTGAAGGACTTTAGGGGTTGGAATAACTCAATGAATAAATACTGAATGGTATGTCTGTGTACATTAAAAGGTGTATCGGTCGTTACTAGGCATGCATGAGTGCGTGTTCTTGTTGCAATCGGTGTTTTCATAAGCAGAGAGAAGCATTAATAGTTTCTTATGCACGGGTCTCTGCATTGCATGTGGACGTCGTCAATCGCGCGTAAAGTCTCTTCGCTCAACGTAACGCGTCCCGGTTCGAAGGCGTCGATGTCCTCCTTCAACTGTTCCATGGTGGTCGCGCCGATGATGGTGCTTCCGACGTACTGACGCGTCGCGCACCAGGCCAAAGACATGGCAGTTAATGACACTCCGGCTTTTTCGGCAATCTCGGCGTATTTCTTCGTGGCGATTTGTGAAGCTTCGTTGATGTATCGATCTTGAAACGTAGGGAATTCGGTAAAGCGCGCTTTTTTCGGTTTCGCGCCGTTTAAATACTTGCCACTCAAAGCGCCACCAGCTAACGGCGTCCACGGCAACAAAGAAATATTGTGATGACTCGGCGCGCACGTCTCCGCTAACTCCGTCTCGTACGATCTGTGCAACAAACAAAACGAGTTTTGAATGCTCACCGGTCTCGGCACGCCGAGCTTATCGGCGACTCGCACGAATTCGCACACGCCGTAACTCGTTTCATTCGACAACCCGTAACTCTTAATCTTCCCGGCATCTAATAACTCTTTCAACGCTAACACCGTCTCCTCGAACGCGACCGGCGCAAACTTCCCGTCCCTCTCTTTCCTTCTGTCGTACTCGCACGACCCGAACAAAGGGATGTATCTATCCGGCCAGTGTAACTGGTAGACGTCTATGTAATCCGTTTTCAACCTTCGTAAAGAAGCATCGCACGCGCTCAAAATGCTCTCTCTGTCCAACCTCGTGCTCATCTTTTCCTTTCCAGCAGGTTCTGTCCTCATTTTCGGAATATCGCTCGCCTCTATAAACCCAGCCACTTTCGTCGCCACGATCAATTCTTTCCTCAACTCTTTATTCCGTTCGATCCATTTCCCGATGATTTTCTCCGTGTTCCCAGCCACCCACAACGCAGAGCTCGACGGCACCGGATACAACTCCGCCGTATCGATAAAGTTCACCCCGCGAACTTTTATCGCGTAATCGAGCTGTTCGAACGCTTCTTCCTCGGTATTCTGCACGCCCCACGTCATCGTCCCGAGGCACACGTTCGTGACTTCGATGGTAGAGTTCCCGAGCGTGATTCGAGGTAACGCGGTTTTCGGGATTTGAGTCTCCGTCGTTTTTGTCATGATGACGACGATGTGTGTGCTCCGTGAAACGCGCTTACCTTCTCTCAACGACGACGATACACGACTCACAACAACAATAGCTCGCTTTTTTCGCAAGTGTGAGCGTGTTCTCTTCTGAAGAAGTGCTGCTAGTCGTATTATATCAGAAACGCCGGCGGATAAAGTGACGTCAAAGCACCACACGTTCCGCAATAAATACTCGCGCACAAATACACGCACTTAAAAGCGCTTTTACTCTCTTTGTTTCCCGCACCGAGAGCACGAGAGGACGATACACTCGATATACGTCTGCGCTTCCTCTTCCCGGTCTTCCTCTTCCTGGTATTTCTCCTCCTCGCGAGAACGAAGAAGAAGGAAAATCATCATCGTCGACGACGGAGATGACGGCGACGACCGAGATGGAAAAATCAAATCGAGAAACCGCCTCGCTGTTCTCCCGGGTGACGTTTACCTGGGTGAGACCGTTTCTGAAACGAGCGCACGAAAAAACAAGGTTGGAACACGAGGATTTAGTGCCATTGCCGGAAAACTTGTCGTGCGTGACAAACGCGGAACGGTTTGAGTTTGAGTTGAGAGATTGTTTAGAGAAGGAGGAACGAGAGGAAGGAACAACAAGTAGTTTGGGAGCGACGAGAGGAGAGGAGGAGAAGGAAGAAGAAGGCGCCGGAAAATCGAGAAAGAAGAAGAAGAAGAAGTTCTTACCAACCATCACGAAACCGATATGGTCGTGCTTCGGGAACATGATTTTAACCGGCGCGATGTTTAAACTCGCCAACGACGCGATGCAGTTTTTACCGCCCGTCATCTTGAGCGGCTATTTGAAGTACGTGGCGGGAGGGGAGGATAATTTTTTACGACAAACGTTCACGACGGAACAGATTGGCGACACGGAGTTGGGGATTTTGTATTGCGCGCTGATGTTGTGCGTGCAAGTGGGGAGAACTTTGTGCGAACAGCAATACTTTTATCACATGCAAGCGAGCGGGATTGTGATTAAAGGCGCGTTAGGGACGGCGGTGTATAGAAAGACGATTCGATTGAACGCGAGTGGGAGGAGCGGTTCGACGACGGGGGAGGTTTTGAACCACATGCAATTAGATGCGCAAAGAGTTGGGGATTTGATGTTGTTTATTCACGTCATTTGGAGCGGGTTGTTTCAAATTATCGGATACATCGCGTTATTGTACATGTACATCGGATGGTCCGTGTTTGGCGGGTTGTTTTTGTTAATCGCGCTGATACCGTTGCAAAAGTTTTTTTACACGTTAACGTATAAGTTACGAAGCGTGCAGACAAAATTCACGGACAAGCGAGTGAAATTAGAAAACGAAGGTTTGTCCGGAGTGAAAATATTAAAGTTGAACGCGTGGGAGGATTCCTTGGAAGACGAAGTGAAAGCGTCGAGGAAAGAGGAGATAATTTACGCGACGAAAACCGCCAACGTGGCGGCGGCGAATACGAGCATCATGATGGCAGGTCCAGTCATTGTGTCGGTGATTGTGTTCATGTTATACTCTGGTGTGATGAAAGGCGAGATGCGTCCGGATATTATATTCCCGGCGTTGACGTTGTTCTCGCTCATTCGGTTCCCGATTTTGTTTTACCCGAGGTGTTTGGCGTTGTCCGCGGATGCTATTGTTAGTTTGGATCGGTTACAGAAATATTTCTTACTTTCGGAATCGAAACCGACGACGACGACAATAAAGTTAGAGGAGTTAAACGAAGACGATAATGGCGAAGATGTGAAGACGAAAGAAATGTACAAGAAGAAGGGCGACGTTGTTGCGAAAATCAAGAAAGGCGCGTCGTTTCGATGGAGCCGCAACAACAGCAACAAAGATGCAGAAAAGAAAGACGACGCGTCTCCGCAAGGCGTTGACGGCGTCACCGCCGGAGCCGGATTTACGTTAAACAAATGCGATTTTGAAATCAAACGCGGCGAGCTCGTGTGCGTTGTCGGCGCGGTTGGTTCGGGGAAGACCGCCATCGTCTCGGCGCTTCTCGGCGATATGGTTCCCGAAAGTAGCGGCGATGAAAAACAAGATTCAGATGAAGTCATCTCCATAGATGGTACCGTCGCGTATTGTTCTCAGTCCGCGTGGGTCCAATCTGCTTCCGTGAAAGAGAATATCTTGTTCGGTAAACTACACTCGGAGAGGAAATACCACGACGCTTTAGACGCCGCGTGTATGTTGACTGATCTCAAACTCCTCCCAGATGCCGATCAAACGCAAATCGGTGAAAAAGGTATCACTTTGAGTGGCGGCCAAAAGCAAAGATGCGCCATCGCGCGCGCGGTGTATGCCGATGCCGATTTCGTCATTATGGATGACCCTCTTTCCGCCTTGGACGCGCACGTCGCCAAGGACGTGTTCAACAAATGCGTAAGGGGCGTATTTCGGGAAAAGGCGGTTTTACTCGTCACGCACCAGTTGCATTTCGTCGAGCGCGCGGATAAAATCTTAGTCATGAAAGACGGAGAAGTCGTCGAGCGTGGAAGTTATAAGGAACTCATCGAAAACGCAGAGTGCTTCAGGCAAATGATGGAGTCTTATCGCGGAATGCAAGAGAAAGAAACGGCAAAGGCGGAAGAACAAGACGCCGGGGCGTTTGCTTTGTCGGAAACGGACAGAGATCAGATGAAACGCGTAGTTTCGGAACAGAAACTCAGTACAAAAACAGCGCAAAAAGAAGAACACCGCGAACAAGGCGCGGTAAAGAAGAATGTCTACGCGACGTACTTTCTGGCGTTGGGTGGCACACTACCATGCATGTTTCTCATGTTCATCACCATCATTGAACGGATGATTTCTGTGTTCACGCCAATGTGGCTTGCATTTTGGACCGAGTACAAGTACGGCTTGAACGATGCGGAATACATGAGCACGTACGCAGCCATTGGCGTTATATCTGCTTTACTTTCGTGGTGGCGCACGTTCGCGTGGTTAGTCGCGTCTTTGCGCGCGGCGACGACCTTGCACTTGAAACTATTCCACTCGGTGTTGAATACGCGACAAGCTTTTTTTGATACGACTCCTCTCGGTCGTATCATTCAGCGATTCGCAAAAGACACGAACGTTTTAGATAACCTTCTCGGACAATCCGTCAGTTCATTGACGTCTTTTGGTTTATTGTTGTTGGGTACGATGATTGCGATGGTTACGATTATCCCAATTCTCGGCCCTTTTTTGGTTCCAGTCTTTGCGTGCTACTTTTACGTGCAGTACTTCTTCCGTCCCGGCTATCGCGAAGCGAAACGGTTAGACGGCACGTCCGGGTCGCCAATTTTCGAACACTTTGGTGAAACCATTTCTGGCATCTCCACCATTCGCGCGTTTGGACACCAAGCGCGCTTCATTCACGAAAATGAGAAGCGCATCGCGTATAACCAGCGCGCGGATTATACGCAAAAGTGCGCGTGCGATCGATGGCTACCAGTTCGTTTAGAAGTTATCGGTATTTCAATTTCCATCATCGTCGCCGGTTTAGGCGTTTACCAACGCAAAACCACCAGCAGCGGCTTGATTGGCGTGACGTTATCGTACGCCATCGACATCACTGGCGTGTTGTCTTGGTTGATTCGCTTATTCTCTGAACTCGAATCGCAAATGGTTTCCGTCGAGCGCGTTGAGGAGTACGCGCAGTTGCCTTCCGAGGAAGACACGGCGAACGATTCCATGGACAGCGAGAACGACGGTAAACAAATAGTCGCCATCGGCAAGGTTGAACCCGACCCGTCGTGGCCGCAAAGTGGTGGCATCGTTTTTCAAGATGTCGAAATGCGCTACCGTAAGGAACTCCCGTTGGTACTGAGCGGTGTTTCGTTCGAAATCGATGCTGGTTCGTCGGTTGGTATTTGCGGACGTACCGGCAGCGGTAAGAGTTCCTTAATCGTCGCCTTGTGGCGACTCGTGGAGCCTTCGCGAGGTAAAATTCTCATCGACGGCGTTGACATTTCTTCAATGCCGTTGAAATCGTTACGATCCAGAGTCACGTGCATCCCGCAAGATCCAATCTTGTTTTCAGGAACGGTTCGCGATAACCTCGACCCGTTTCTAACGCACAACGATGAAGATTTATGGTTTGCGTTGGAACACGTTCAATTGAAAAAGTTTGTCTCGACGCACGAAGACGGTTTAGGCTTGATGACCCCGGTCAAGGAGTACGGCTCCAACTTTTCCGCCGGTCAACGTCAAATGTTGTGCTTAGCCCGAGCGTTATTGCGCGAAACCAAAATCGTCTGCCTCGACGAAGCTACCGCCTCGGTCGATAACGAAAGCGACTTGATGATGCAAAAAGTAATCTCGCAAGAGTTCAAGGACAAAACAGTGATGACCATCGCGCACAGAATCAACACCATCATCGAATCGAACAAAGTGCTGTGCATGGCCAGCGGGAAGGTTTTGTCCTACGATACACCGTCCAAGTTATTGGAAGATTCGTCGAGCATATTTGCGCAGCTCGTGTTGGAAACCGGCGAGGCGTCGGCGAAGAATTTGAAACAACGCGCCAACGAGTTGGAGAAACAACGACGATAGTAATAATTAGTTAGTTAGGGGATTCTAATACAAATAGCTACACTATATACTTCAACTACGACTACTTCATTTTACCTTTACTCTCCTCGTCCATAATCTTCTGTCTCTGCTCCATAAATTTATCCAAAGCCACATCTACAGCCTCGCGTCCACTGAGAATCAATCGATTCACCATCTCCGGATCTCGCTCGTGTTTGCCTTGTTCGAACTCTTTCCTCGCGCTTTCCCGGATGACATCTTTCCAAACGTGGCCTTTACTATCTTTCCAAACGAATAAAACAGACGCTCGAATGACCGCACGATAGAGCGAGAGTGCTTCTTTTCGGGTGGTGAGTAACGCGGACTCGACGTACGCGTCGTTTTGTTTCATCGCTTCGCCTCGCTTTCGGTCCTGCGTAAAAACGTGAAGGAAGAGAGAGAAAGAGAAAGGCGGGTGGTGAGTGAGACAATTTTGAACAATAAAACGCGCGATGAAAGGCAAAGAACAACACCGAGAGGC
>JACLAA010006839.1_pt1 | contig 20178 bp, 15 predicted proteins | sample 8027891 | NCBI WGS metagenome assembly JACLAA01 (sample SAMN15724900, study PRJNA655200) | protist metagenome | isolation source: fluorescence activated cell sorting (FACS) single amplified genomes of... | place: Spain: Blaines Bay Microbial Observatory, Mediterranean Sea | collected 2016-01-19 | reverse complement strand
AACAACAACAAGAACAACAAGAACAACGCTTCTTTAACATCGGCACGGAAGTTTTAATCCATAGCATACTCAGTAAACCAGAATTAAACGGAACAAAAGGAGAAATTATGGAGTACACGGGCGGGTTTGATCGAAGGTATTCGGTGAAAGTATTCGGGAACGTCTTGGCGTTGAAAGAGGTGAATTTGATTGATTTTAACACAGACGGAGAGAGAGCGATGGAAGTGATGTTACAAATACGCGCCGCGGAGAATCGAGATGGTGACGACGATACTACTAAGAAAAGGAAAGAGATGATGGGAAACGAGGAGGATAACGTGATGTTGCCTACGCACAGAAATGATGACGTCTATGGAGAAGATGACGATGAATCACCCTTGTATAGAAGAATGGCGCCGTCGCCGCCGCCGTCGGAGTCGCCTCCGGCGAGAAGGATGGTACCGCCGCCGTCGCCGTCCGCACAATTTACGCCGACGAGAAGTAAATACGCGCGAACGTTACCGTATGCGCACCCCGCGTATCAAAGTGGGAAAAGCAAAATGTTTGGTAAAATCGCGTGCGTGTTAGATCACGACTTTGCGATTAAAAATGTCGGTAAAGCAGTCATGCAAGGTTTGGACGCGCCGAATGGGATTTCTGGCGTATCGAAAGACTATAAAAATCGATTGCGATGTACGTCGCGAACTTTATTGCCTATCCCCGCGAGCATCACGTGGATTCGGCATCCGGAGAAGGAACTGAGATCGAACGAAGAGTGCAGATTTATGTTGCAAGATTTGACGCAAATGCAAGTCGAGGAAGATCCGAGATTATACTGGTCGATGCGCACGACGTTGGTTTTAAACGGCGAAGAGTTTGTGAAACTCCTCGAAAAAGAGGAAGAAACGGAACGCTTGCAACACATACAGGACGGTTCTTTATCGGATGTTTTGTTGAAAGCGAAACGACGCTCGGACTCGGTTGGTATTCTCACGTTGTTGGTGTACGGATTAGAAGATTACGTCTTGAAACGAACGAGGAAGGAGATGGCCCAGGTCGGCGCCAAAGACGCGTTCAACGATAAGTTTGTTTCCGCGATGAAAACGAAATTAATCGTTCGATCGGGCGGGTTTGGGAATCTAGGAAAGATTCAAGTCAAAGTAGTCGAGTGTTTAAACGAGCAAGCGGTCGTTGATAACATCATCGGCATGCACAGATGGTTAGCAGATCTTCCGTTTAAGAAGAACCACAACGCGATATCGGTAGGCGTCGTCGCCACGGTGGACGAGAAGAAAATTAAAAAATTGGACCATTTGAACGTCTCGTGGGTGAAAGCGCTGGCAGCGATATCGGGACTAGCCGAGGAACACGCGCACGTCGTTGCGAACCGTTTTCCAAGCGCGAAGAAGTTGATTGAACATTTCGAACGGTATAAAGACGATGGATATGGTGGTGAACACGTCATCGCCGATTTGAATAAATTTTCAAACAGACACCGCGACGGAAGGCAAAAGATTGGAATTGGAGTCGCGCAAAGGTTACGCGTCATGTTCAGTCAGAAAGCGAGAGCTGGTGATATATTGTAAAAGAAAGAGTAGACTTAGACGCAGAGTAGTAGGTAGTAGTACTGGTAGTAGTCGTAGTAGAATGCTTTTGTAAAAAAGCTTTCATTTTATAGCTCTCTAATACATTTTCAAGGTGAATCTGCTATATGGGCGGCATCTAACAATAATCAAACGATTTTATGAACCGGTCCGAAATCGTCGTCTAAATCGTCGTCGTCGCTCCAATCCTCAGACCATTCAATCGGAGGACCCTTGTTCGGCGTCGTGGTTTGCGACGAGAAAGCGCTTCTACTTCCACCACCTGCACGCGGAGCCGGACCTCGCATCCAGCGTTCGTATTTAAACTTGGCGTACGCGCCGAGAAGTAAAATTGCAAATACTGCCACGAGAAAGGCAAACATTTGAACGTTGTACATCCCACTTTGGACGTTTGACATCATGTTATTAAAGTCTGGTAAGCCAGCGGGCTTGCGAGATGACGAATAGGAATCATCGCTGTAATCAGAAGAGGAAGTGTAATCGTTCGTGTCCGATGCTGGTTCTAAATCAGCCTCGACTTCCTCCTCGTCCCGGAATCCACTCGCACCTTCTCTTCGAGAAAAAGACGACGTCGACGAAGATACCTCTTCCCCTTCTTCTTGTTCTAATTCTTGTTCTAATTCTTGCTCTTCTTCCATCTTTTCCTCTTCTCGTTCTTCCTCTTCTTCTTGAAGCTCTTCACGAATGGCTTCTTCTTCTTTCTTTTCTTCTTTCTCTTCCTCTTTTTCTCCGCTATCGCCGCTTTCGGCAGAGAAGTCCGAGTCAAACGATGAATCGTTGGTGTCGTCGATGGTGCCCTCCTCCTCCTCCACCTTTTTCTCCTTCTCCTCCAACTCTTCTTTCTCTTCCTCGATCATATCTTCTTCTTTTTTCTCTTCAAAAACTTCCTCCTCGCGAGTAGATTCTTCCTTTTCCTTTTCGTTCTCCTCCTCCTTATTAGGTGTTTCTTCGCTGTTGCCGAGAGCGGCGACTGCGGTCAAATCTTCTTCTTCTTTTTCTTCAACTGGTCGTTCTTGCGGTTTCTCCTCTTCTTTCACAGAGGAATCGTCGTAATCCGAAGCTTCTGTGCTTTTCTTACTGTTTCTGTGACGATGGGTCGTGGAAGACCTTCTCGAATGCGTCGTGTTGCGATGACGATGTCTTCGCTTCTCGGTCCCTGAAGAAGACGCGCCGCTCTCATTATTATCATTATAATCATCCGTAGTCGTTTCGGTTGCGCCTCCAAAAGATACATCTTCATTTTCGCCATTGCCAGTGTCGCTTTCTTCAGTCTCTTTCGATTCCAACTCGTCTGGTTTCGATTCTACTTTTTCCTCCTTCTTTTCAACCGGCATTTCCAACTCCTTCGTCGCTGCATCTTCTTCGACGATTTCATCGTCTCTCTTCATTGAATCTTCCTCTTTTTCGACAGATTCTGACGCAGGCTCTTTCATTTCTTCAACAGTTTCTCCACTTTCACCATCATTTGACGAAGACGAAGATGACGACGACGACGTTTTCTTCTCTTCACTTACAGCTTCATACACATCTTTCAGCTCGACGTATTTTTCAGCCTCTTCGAGCGTCTTTTTCGCGCCGTCGGCTTCGTTTGTCGAAGCTGGTTCTGTCATGTCGTCGAAACTTTCCTCTTCTTCTGAAACTTTCTCGTCTTTATCCTCGACGACGGCGACATCGTCCGCCTTTGCGGCTTCTTCGTACAACTCTTTCTCCGTTTCGCCGACTGACGGCGTTGACGAAGTCATCGACTCTTCCGTTTCCTTCTTCGATGCCTCTTCCTCGGAGGAAAATTTTCGAGACGACGACGATGACGACGATTCTTCTTCTTCTTCCTCTTCTTCTTTTCTATATGACAGCTTCCCTTCTTCCTTCTCTTCTTTCTCTACGGCGTCTTCGGCGACAACCGACCCCGGAGCGGTCTCTTTTCCTTCATTTTCATCTTTTAAAGAAGAGGTAGAGCTGTCCGGCGGAAGGTCAACTTCTTGAGTTCTCTCGTCCTCTCCTCCCATCATCTTTTCGTATTCATCTCCAATAGTCGATGACGAAGAAGCAGAAGAGTCTTTCGATATCGTTTCTTCTCTTTCTTCCCGAATGCTCTGTTTTTCTTCTCCTTCTTCCACCGATCGAAGATAATCTTCTTCTTTTTTTTTTTTCTGCGTTGTTCTCTTCCTCACCGCACCTTCATCGTCTTCTTTATAGTTCGTCGACGAGTCAGCAGCATTACTCCACTCGTCCTCTGGTGATGATGTTATTGGTGCTTTCAGAGACTTCTCTTCCGAGACCGCCGGTACTTCTTCTTCTTCTTCTCCTTTTGCGACTTTTACGACGGCACCACTTTTTTCTTCTTCTTCTTCATCCACCGACGACAAAGACGTAAACGACGACGACAACGAAGAGTCGTCGTCGTTTACATCTCTTCCTCTTCCTTGCGCGGATGTGAATTCGTTAAAAATGGTCGTTAAAATCAGCGCGAAGAAGACGAAGAAAAAAGAACGACGACGCATTTCTTTCTTTCTTTTATCGCTCTTTGTTGGTGTTTTGTTGTTTTGTTGGTGTTTTTGCGGAGTGGTTTTGTGGTGAATTTACAAATTTTACATCAAGCAAGTGTGAATGAAGGTATTGTTCTTGGTATTGGACAGCTGCTCCGTGTCTCTCATCATATAACTTTCAATAATATTGCTAAACTTCTTCGTCGTGTCTCTCGCCTCCTCCTAGCTAGTGCATGCTCCTTAAACTCTTTTCTATTCGTTGCCTCAAACTTCCTCAAACTCGCTTTCTTTTCAACGGCGCTGGATATTTGTTCGTTCCAACGTTGATTTTCTCCATGTCGCGCGAAGCGAACCATTGCGGACCGTAAAACTGAAGCATTTGCGTGCCTTTCGGGATGAATTCCGTCGTTTTATACTCTCTCCCAACGATTCCTTCGTCTCTGGTATCGCCAAACATGCGATCCGTGCACGTCACGTTCGATCGTTCTGCCGGCCCAGGATTAGACATGTATTGAAGTTTCGACGATACGGGGCAGTCTTGCGGGTCAATCACTCCGCCGCCTTGCCAAAACGACAACATGTAATCCTTTCTCAATTTGTTCAACTTTCTGACCGGTTTCCGGGTTCCAAAGTACACCATTTTGTAATTCTTTGGTAAGTCAAAATTGGCGATCAAGATCTTACCAATCCCGAGAGGATGTTCTCTCGTGGAAAACGCGTCGTCTCCAACCCGTAAATGTTTCGAACAATACGGCACGGGACATTTTTTTTGTGCCTTTTTCTCGCACGGCGTACCAGATTTATCTAACGCCCAGCAATACTCCGTGCCGTAATTTTGCAATCCATCCAAACGCATGCGACGATGAGGTTGCTGTTGTTGTTGTTGTTGTTGTTGTTGTTGTTGTTGTTTTCCTTCTCTTTCTTCTTCTTCTTCTTTGTCCGTCGTGTTGTTGATGTTTTTCTTCTTCGTCTTCATCTTTTCCGTCAAATTTTGAACCGTCGTCGTCGTATTGATAGTCTTCGTCGATACATCTTTTAGGGACAAAAATGAAGACAATTTTGAAGACTGGCCGTGAAGCGCAATCTCTCCACCGCCACCCATGTTGTGTTCTTCTTCTTCTTGTTCTTCTTCTTTGTTCAGTAGTTTTCTTTCTTTCTTTCTTTGAAAAGACTGATTAAATGAGGAAATGGTTTGAAAATTGTTTCTCCCGTTCAGTCCTAGTTTTCTCGATTTCTCGAAATGGATTTTACAAAACGCTTTCTGCTGCTTTTAACAAACAAGACGTGATGAAGTTTTGATTTAGTTTATACTATGCTACCATTTTGGTACAGATATCTATATTTGTTAAATGGATTATTAAATGAGTACTACTATAAAACTAAGAAGAAGACGGTGGCAGCGGCGGTGGAGGGGGCAAGTCATCTACGACGACGCTTTGGTCGGGCGGAGGAGGTACGGGAATTTCTGGCGGAGGAGGAGGCGCCGGTGCAGAATTCATATCCCCAACTTGAATGCCCTCAGGAACGACGTATTGCTGTTCGTACTGTTGATAGCCGTACATTGCCATTTGCTGTTGTTGATAATAATACGCAGCAGTGGCGGCATCCATCATCGGCATCATCGGCGCGCCGTAACCATTGCCAAGGACTCCTCGTTTTTTATCGTTGGCAATGTTTACAACCAGAGGTTTCGTGCACCCTTCGACCATGTTACCGTGGACAGCTACAACCGCAGACATCGCTTGCTCTTGATCCATCATTTGCACAAAGCCGTACCCTTTGGAGAGACCTGTCGTGTGGTCCAAGACTAATTTCACACTTTGCACTAAACCGTATGGGCTAAACAGCGTTTTCAAATCCTCCTCTTCGTAATGCGATGGTAAGTTTGCCACGTAGAGTTTTGCCTCTTCGTTTACGTCTTCCTGCGCGGTATCACCTCCAGACGCGTTGTGAATTGGGACTTTCGGCTCGTTTTTAATGCGCGTTTCTACCACTCGTCCTTCAATAGTCATGCCGTTCGTATGCGGAATTGCCGATCGAGCCTCCACCTCGGTAGCGAACGTAACGAACGCAAATCCTTTGCACGATAATTGTTTATCGCGGTCTGGAACAACGTCACACGCCGTAACGCGGCCGAATTTTTCAAAAATCGGACGCAATTGTTCATTCGTCACGTGCGGCGGTAAATTCGCCACGTATAGCTTGTTTTTATCGTCCGGATTGTTGCCGCCACCACTGAACGGCGCCGCGCCAGCTTGTGATGCACCTGCGCCCACTCCAACGGATGATGCCGGTGCAGCTCTTGCGCCGGCACCTAAACCAGAAATTTTAGCATTCAAGGGGTTATATTGATCTACTCCTCCAACCGCGTAACTCACGCCAGCTTTTCCTCCGAGAGAGCTCGGGTCGACGCCGATTTCGGACAAGAAATCTGAGTATTTGTCTTCTAAACCGTTTCCAGTGCCGTGAACTCTTTCTATATCTTTCCTGTACATCTCGTCCGTTTTGGATTTAATATGATCCGGCAATTGATACAAAAGTGCGTTCTCTTCTTCTTGCTGCAATCTTAACTCCTGTTCGTCGACTTCTCTGAGCGTACCGTTCATAATCGCGAGTTGTCTCAACTGCTCTCGTTTGTGTTCGTTCATATTTTCATCGACAGGGACGAGTAACTTTTCAATCATCTCGCAGGCTCGATCAATATCAACCATAGTATCGCCTTCGACCAAAACGTGTAAAGGTTCGTCTACGGATACGTCTTGCTTCCCCGAGCCTTCTTTCGCGGCACCTCTTCCGCGGACCACGATTTTCGTATTGGTTTCCATTTGCATTTTTTTCTGAGTGTTCCCGCGTGGACCAATAATCAACCCGAAAAAGTTATATCCGGGGTGTTCTTCAACTGGGATGTAAATCTTTCTTCGTTTTCTGGAGGGAAGATAATCCGCTGGTGGTGTGAACTGAGGGCACCTGCGAGCGATTTCTTCGATTAAGCGTCCACGCTTTTCTTCGTATTTGTCTCGATTCACTTCAGATTTCGAACTCACTCTGTGACCATGCAAGTCATACACCGGCGGTGCGTCGTCTTTCGGTTTCGTCATGTTCTCTTCCACTTCTTTCGGAAAGTGTTTGCTGTTTTTCGTTTTCAACACGTCCCGTTTATCGAGAAATTCCTTCTCGGAGAACGGTGCGCCAATCAAGCAGTTTCGGTTGCAAGTTTCTAAGTCTTTGAACATGACTTCCAACTCTGGATCTTCTCGAGCATTTTTCGGCATGGAACGTACACCCAACAGAGCGGCGGGAATCTGAACGCGTAAGCCTCCGGATATAACGATCGTTCCTGGCAACGGTGCGTTGCGTTTCACTGCGACGTAATTCGTGTCATTAGGTGTTGCTTCGTTTGCAGTCGCTTCTCCTCTCGTCGCCTTCTCTTCCTCCTCGTTTGCGGTTTCCCATCGACTTTTACGCTTTCCCCGCTTCTTCTCCGAACTTGCTGTTGTTGTTGTTTTTGTGTTGTTGTTGTTGTTGTTGTCGTTCGCGTCTTCTTCGGTCGTCGTTGTCTTCTTCGCAGGAGTCACATCAGCATCATCATTCTTGTTGTTTTCATCATCGTTTCCTTTTTCTTCGATCGGCGGCGAATACGCCGACGACGAATCTTTTTTGTCTTCTTCTTCGACGGGTTTTCCCCATCGACTTCCAAGGGCGATGAAAACTGAGGGTGATGACTTCGCCATGATGATGATGACGACGTATCAATCTCCTCAACTTTTTTGATAATAATACTACAGTCGATGATACACCGACGCCCGTGAGCGATGATGATGGGAAAAATGAAGAGAGAGTCGATGAGAAGAAGAAATATGTTAAAATCTCTCCTCTTTCGTCTTTTCCAAAAAATCAGAAAATGTGACTTCCACTTCATAAAAACTCTCTTCTTCTTTCACATCCGTCGTCGTTTGCGCAAAAAGAGATGTTTTGGATGCGACGAAGATGCGCGCGTTTATTCTTCACCACCAGCACCACCACATCCATCACATCCACCAATTTTGATCATCTTCTTCTCAGAAAAAGAAGGAGTATTCAAAACGCGACGACGACGAGTAGTCTATTCTGTCACGCGAGTTATTATTATTCGTCCTCGGCATCAACATCATCAAATTCATCATCCATACAAGAAGAAATTGAAGAAAAACCAACAACAACAACAACGAATAATAATAATAATACAAAAAAGAAGAAAGAGTTCCAACGGAGGAAAACAAAAGCAACGACAAAGACGAAAACAAAGTACGAAATAGAGCAGCAGAAGCGTGCGAAGGTGGTAGATTTGAACTTGGATTGGGGTGATAAAGTGTACAGAGGGAACGCGACGGAATACGCTGGAGTGAAAGTGACGAGTAAATTGGTTTGGCCAATACCGATGCACGCGCTCGCTCAACTCAACCCAGAACTCGGAAGCGTGTTGAACCTATCCCCGCCGACGGAAGAAGAAAAAGCTGAAGCGGATAAATTTTTATCGGTTTTGAAAAAGGTGCCAACCGACGACGAAGATTTCGTGCTCAGAGAGTTTGATCAAGTCGGTGAAGAGGCGGAAGTTGAAGTCACAGGGTCGACAAAGACGAGAGCGAAGAAAACGGAAGCAACAAAGAAGAACGAAAAGGCGACACGGGAGATGGAAGGAAAAGTTCAGACTGAAAAGAGGAACGCGCTCTTTCCTGCGTCTATGCCGTACGCGCACTTATTTGAGGCGCTTTTACTTGAAGCGAGAGAACACTACCCAGGTGGTTCAAGGTCCGAATCGACCAGGCGGCAACTCACAAAGTCGCTGCTACTTTTGGTCCCTCGAGAGCTTCTCGAAAACGTTGCGGAAGAAATGGAAATCTGGATTCGACCTTCACCAAAACAACCGAAAAGAAGCGTTGATGCTTTTCGAATCGGGCAGAAGCGACTCAACTTTTTGTACTGGTTGACGGAACATTGGAGGAAACCAGCGGTGAAAGGGAAGGATCTCGCGGTTACAAAAGGAGAATTGGCCGCTTTAATTTGGAGCCAATACCTAGCAGCTTTAAAAGTCGTGCGAGGCACGAACGACGCAAAGCTTCTCGCCGATATTTTAAGCGAAGATAATGAAACTGGCGATGTAGAGGTAAATCGTATTCGCACGGGTGGCTGGGCAATTGGATCGCAACACAGAGCGAAGGAGTATGTAGACAGACTGACAGGTAAAGCGTCGACTCCCTCTTCTTCTTCTCCTTCTTCTTCTTCTTCTTCTTCTTCTCAAGAGGCAGATGTCAAACACATAAGCGACGCGACTGATCGCATGGACTACCCAGATTTGTTCACGCCGGATGAAATAGTTGAAATATTAGTAAAGGCACGCGGGAAAGATGTTATGGCCATTCGGATTCGCGAAAAGTGCTCCTGGGCGGATTGGTTGATATTGTGTACAGGGAAATCCCCTAGACACATATCTGATTTATCGCATGCGGTAATGTTTGAATATAAAAAACGCGTCGCAAAAAATGCAACTACGTTTACCAGCGAGGTTAAACCGTACATCGAGGGTGCGAAAGCAGATATGAGTGGTGGTGGCGACGAGGAATGGAACGCCGTCGATTGCGGGAGCTGTGTCGTTCACGTTCTCAGCGATCGAGCGCGCAGATATTATGATATCGAAGATCTGTGGGCGAGTGGAGACGAAGTCCTTCATAACGGAGATGAATTATTGACGATAGATACTATAAAGATAGACTAAATACATGTAATTATTAGAGAACTATAATAATCTATATAGGTGTGGCTACATTATATAATCTCGCGTACTTCAATGCGCACGCGCAAATATTATTCCGCGAAAGCGCGAAACAAAATATTCTTTGCGCCAATCGCGCATTGCGACACACGTATCTATTTGAATTTATATTCTTTGACGATACCATCGTAATCGAGCGCCTGTCCGACATCTTTTACTCTCAAATATGCGTCGAGGGCAGCTGTGGGCCTCGGTGGCCATCTTCCTGCGACTGTATCTGTAATTTTGTACAGTTGGCACGGCGTATCGTTACCCAGCTCATCTTCCGTTACTCCAGCGGCGATATCTAATTGTTGCTTCAGTTGCTGTTCCAAAAGTTTACTCGCGTACGCGACATCACCAAAACTTCGTACGCCTTCAGCCGATTCGCTTTGACCGAAGCCTCGGCCTGAGGTGCATAAAGTTTGCCACTCGTATTCTGCTTTATCCAGATCTCCCGTGCCCCAATGGAAAGCGGTTAAAGCTGCGCGCATATCCCAAAACTCCGGGTCCTTTCGAAGTATCGTTTGAGCGGTTTTCACGGCTAACTCGTCCATGCCCGTCTCAAAAGCCGCCAAGGCATAGTTTGCCAAGGCTATTTCTCTCATGGAATCGTCCTTCGACGCTTTGAGGAAATCGTCCATGGCGGACTCCCAATCTCCAACCGCCCCTTTGGCGTTTCCGAGGTTATTCAATACCGAAGCATCGGCAGTTTTGCCTTCCTTGACGTCTATTTCAATCGACCTCTGTAAGTCTTCAATCGCAGCGCTCCATTGACCAGCTTGCAAGCGAAGTGTTCCTCGATTGGACAACGCAGCCGAGTTGTTCGGCGCTAACTCGATAGCTTTAGACCACGCATTTTCTGCGTCCTCATACGAACTTGCATTCATAGCCTGATTAAACAATTGCGAAAGTTTATTCATATCTACAGAGCTGCCATTAATCGCAGCGAAAGTTTCATTTGGTGCAGAGAAAGAGAACGCGAGAAGGAACGCAGATATGGCTCCCGTCGTCATCGCACTTCTTCTGCCTTTTCGCGATGTAGCGGTGGGGAGCTCGCCGGATGATGCTGCGAATGGGTACATCAACTCTTCCGGCACTTCCTCTCGGAACGGTAGCCCTGCGCGAGCACCAACTTGTAAACACTTTTGTGCAGCGACAAAAGTCGCCAAGCGTAACGTTTTCAGAATGTCTGCACCACACGATAAACCTTTCGCCACCGTGCCGATGAACGCGTCTCCCGCGCCAGTCGTATCCACCATGTCCTCGCTACTGATACGTGCAGCCGGCTGAAAAACGACTTTAGCGCGTTTACCTGAACCGTTCAAATTGTAGACTCTGTCACTAATGAGCGCGTGCTCGGGTATATATCGATATGATGATGATAATGATGATGATGATGATAATGATGATGATGATGATGATGAATATGGTGTACCAGATTCCTCACTTTGCTTTCTCGATTGGAACGCTCTTTCCATCTCTTCGATAATCTCGTCCACGCTACGAACAAGCACAGTTGCGCCGGTGTCGGTATTAACACTCGCATCATCAAAAAGCAAAGCGACAGAACCTCTGGAACCAAGCGTCGCAATTAAAAGTTTACACCGGTCTGAAAGTGTCGAATTTGCCATCTCCGTCAACGCGGTTCCGAACGAATTCGTATCGTTGGGGTGTTTTTCTTGCGGATAACTTTTTGAACACACGCAAAAGTCAGCAAGTTTCAACAACGCATCTAAATCGTCGCCGCGAAGTCTCTCAGCTTCGACGTGTATTTTAATCCCAAGAGAGCGTGCTTTTATAGCGATTCGGAGGGCGACGTCCGTTAACCTTCCGTCAAAGTATGCCAAGCCAATCTCGCGCGGCGACGACGCGAACAAAGCGTCGATATCCGCATCCGTTACTTCAGAATTCATCAAAGGTTCGTTGCTTGGGGTGTGTATGCACGTGCGCGTCGGGTCATCGTTCGCTTTATCTTTGACACAAATGATATACGTCGATGGCGATGTTCCGCCGTGCACGACTTTACTCGTATCGAACGTGTCACCTTCTCTCTCTAAAATTGAAATTATATCTTTCCCAGTCGCGTCGTCACCGATTTTCGTAAATAAGATTGACGACGAGGAGGCTTCCGAGAGTCGAGACACTGCCGTTAACGCGTTCGCACAGTTTCCGCCGACTTCCATGACGAGCGTCTCGCTTCGCGTCTTCTCATCTGGTTGAGGAAACTTTTCGAGTCGCGCGAGAATGTCTAACCCACAACTCCCTACTCCTAGCACTGCTTTTTCTTTTTCACAACATCCTCCTTCTAACAACGTCTCATTATTATTCAGTGATACCTTTCGTCGTCGTCGTCGCGTTTTGGTGATATGGACTCGTCGTGAAGACGGAAGAACTCGCCGCCCGAAAGATGATGAGAGTGTTGGTGACGACAAAAAGTTCGTTACCATTTTGTTTTTTTTTGTGGACCAAATTGTGGTTCTGTTCTTTGTTCTTTTTGTCTCACCACAAGTTACATCGTCAACGTTTTCTCAACAAATAAACACATCATATACTACTATGCTCGCGATGATGACGACGACGACTACTACTACCTCAAAAACGTTGCTGCAACACCGCCACCAACAACCGCATAACTCTTCTGCGTTGTTATTGTCTTGTTCGAGAAGGCAACAAGACAAAAAGCATCGTCTTTTTTCAACAAAAAGCAAACGTCATCAAAATAATAATCAATTCGTCACGACGTCGGCGTCTGCGTTCGAACGAAGATACGTCTCATCCACGGCTTCTTCCTCTTCACCATCCACATCTACAAAGTCTATGATGTGTGATTTGTTAACCGACGATGAGTCCATTAAATGGGCATCTGCCAAAGCGCTCGTCATGGAGCTCGGATTCGATGACGACGAGGCGGACAAAGTCATGCAAAAAGGTTTCGGCTGGGGCAAACAAGATTACTGGAGAAACGAGAAAGTGAGAGAAATACCAGACATGGACGAAATCGAAAAGCGAATTCAGTTCATCGAATCGCTCGGCGTAGCTAGGGATAAAATAGACGTCATTGTCGGTAAACTTCCGGAAATATTAGCGATGGACATAGACGGCGTGATGAAACCGGCGGTGGAGCACATCGAGAAAAATTTCTTCATGAAGCGAGGAACACCGGCGTTCGCAAAGTACGTCATTCGCGTCCCACAGGCGTTAGGTAACACGATCGATTGTGAAGGAACGTGCGTTGGCGATTGCAACAGGTGTTGGGTGAGAGTGTAAATTGGAAGAAGAAGAATAAGAAGAAGAAGAAGAATACGAGTACTCGTATCTCATCAAAATGCATCAAAAAGGGAAAAGCGGAGCGAAGGAGAGAGGAAGAAAGAGCGCAGAAATAGCAGAAGAATATAAACACGCGCGCATTAATTACCATTATCATCTTTAGTAACGAGTAGCAGCATTCTTTTAATTCACGACGCAGTAATTTGTACACATTGACACACGCCGTGGAAGATTCTTCTGTTTTTAGTTTGACACGACTTTGTACGAACTGCTGCACAAAAAAGATTCGAAAATCTAATTTAGAACACACTAGTGACAGCAAAACTCCACTTTTTTTCTCGTTGCGCGCAAAAACACGAGAACACAACGAGGGAGAAGGAACACTTTGACGACTGTCTCTCTTTATCTCCGCGTCGTCGAGAGTGCGCGTGTGTGTGTGTGTAATAGAGAGGAGACGAGAAAGGAGTAAAAGAAAAATCTTTCTTCTCTCGGGAGACCCGACGAGGGAGAGACAAGAACGACAAGAACACACCCGTCGTATTAAAGAGAGTCGATGATGTCCTCGTCTATAATACTCAACAACAGTAACAACAAAAACAAAAACAATAATACTAATAATAACAACAACAACAGCAGCAACAACAACAACAACGACGCAGGAGGTAAGACGTCGAAGTCTCCTCTCATTGTCCCGATGAATAAGAAAGAAAAAACGCCCTCGTCTTCGTCTCCATCAGGGACAAACAAGAAGGACGACAACGAAACAATAGCATTAGAAGAAGAAGAAGAAGAAGGAGAAGGAGAAGGAGAAGAAGAACTGCCCAAGTTAAAGCTGCACGAGGAGATGATGGAGATTTACAATTGCTACAACGCCAATTGTTTAGCCTTAGAAGCAGATCCTGAAAAGAAGGATAACTGGCAAAGTAGCAAGAAATATCCTGGCGAAGTGCTGTGCGTGAAGTGTTCCAACGATGAGAAACGAGAGATTGCCACAAAGAAAAAGTTGGCAAAAGAGAAGAAGCAAGCCGAGGCAAAGGCGCGGACGACTCGGGCAACATCGAAGCGACCGCACTCACCGCTTCTTTCAGATAAAAACGAGAATGAAAAAAAGGAGAGATACGACGACGAGAACATGGAAGGCGAGGAGGAAGAAGAGGAGGAGGAGGAGGAGACGGAGGAGACGGAAGACCACGTGCCTCTGAGCAAGTTAGCGGTATTAAAAGGGAAAGAGAGCACACCCCTGCCCCTGCCACGACAGCCGACTGCAAAATCAAACAAGAAAAAAAGTAAGCCGCAGTGGCTGAAAGATTGGTACAGCGAAGAATGGTGGGGACGCGGTGATAAGAAGAAGTTCAAAGTATATACGTACGAAGAGTTGTTCAATCCTGAGAGAAAGCCAAAGCTTTCTATGAAATATCTCGAAGTCGTGGAGGCTCATATCGATGCGTTTTCGAAAAATCCTAGATTTATACGCCTCGGTTCGCTTCCAAAGCAAAATAATTTCGCCAACGACAGACCTCCGCCACCGACGCGTGCGGAAGAAAAGAAGAAGGGACCGGTTGCAATTCATAGAGTTCGCTCGTCTCATGGTGGAACACACAAAAAACCGCAGTATCATCGCAGAGTCACTCTCGCGGAACTAATGGATGCAGAACTGATTACCGCAGGATTGAACGTACTCTCGATGGAGTATCGCGGTAAAGAGTACAAAGCTAACATCACGAAGAATCGACAAATTGCTTTCCAAGGTAAGAGTTATAACGAACCGGCATCTTTTAGCTTGGCCGTGAAGCGTTTGGCAAGTCCAGAAACGAAATTTTCAAACCCGTGGACTCATCCCGGTGGCGTGAAATACAAAGATAAGTACGGAAGACTCCAGTTCCTTGGCACGCTCCGCGAAAAGTTCTTCTCGATGACTGGGAGGAACGATTTGTTGGGTTTGCCCAAGGCGGACTCGAATCGAATGAACGATGTTCAAACGAGAAAATCCAGAACAATCACAGTCACTACGAGCGCAAAGTTATCGAATCTTGCGCAAAAATCCTCTACTGATAAGGGGACGAGAAATATTATGTTGGTTGGTGAATCTCTGGTGAGGAAGAAAGCGAGGAAACAGGTACCCAAGTTATATGCTCCCGTGACGGATACTTCGATGGACAATATGTGGTTGGATTCTCCTTCTGACCACGGTATCGAGCGAGATCACGAGCAAGAATACGACGACGACGACGACGACGACGACGACGACGACGACGACGACGAAGTATTGATGAAGAAGAAAGAGGGCATGGATAATGATGTCATGACGACGGACGAGGCGGTGGAAATCGCCGTAAACCATCGCGACGGATCGCTCATCTATACGGCGGAGAAAAAGAGGAAAAACGTCGTTCGTCCGAAAGCTAACTTCTACAGGCGGTTTCCAGATTTAACCTGATCTAATCTAGGGAAGAAGTCAATTTTATAGCACAACTTATACTAGCGCTCGCGTGTAAAACATCATAAAGAAGAAATTTGTCTGCGACTTCTCCTTTTTCAATTAAGTCTCTCTTTGAATTTGTTGGGACCTTTTTTTTGTTTTGTTGGGGTTCCACTCAAGAGTTGAAACGAATAAGATCTCTTTCTCTCTCCTCACTCACCCTCACACGTGTAAAAGTTAAAGAGAACATCCTTATACACACGTAATACTACTAATAAGTATGTTACGAACGGTCGCTTCTCGCATCGCTCGTCGCGCCGCCGCGTCCGCGTCTTCCTCCTCTGCTTCACCGCGTTGTTTCGCCACTGCCGCCGCGCAAGGAGGCAAGGGCGATTTGGTGAAGGATTTCTTCGCCGATTCGCAGAGAAAATTTCGCGCGTACGCAGAAAAGTCAAAGACGAATCCATTACCTTTAGACGGCGACGACGCTAAATTGAAAGCGTACGTCGAAAAGAACAAACAGATCATGGCAGAGGTGAGCGTTTTTCTTTATATCGCACCATCATCATCATCATAGGAGGAGGAAGAAGAAGAAGAAGAAGAATTTTTCTTTCTTTCATTATCATCTTCTTCGCTCTTTTCCTCCTCCTCACCCAAAAGTTTTGAATGAATGAACGCACGCTGACTCTCTCTCTCTCTCTTTCTCTTCTTTTTCCTTCGTAAATTATAAAACAGATTGGTATTCCGTCTGTGACTGAGCGCATCGACGATACGATCGATGCGGCTTGGGAGGAAGCGACTTCGGTGAGACAATATTTGGAATACACGAACGAAGTTCGACAAGCGATGGGTTTGGAAGATCCCACCGGGGTGTACAAGACGCTCTTCCAAACGTTGGACGACGTGGAGAAGAAAATAGGCAAGGCGCTCACCTCGAGCGATCCACAATATGCTCAATTCGAAGACGCCATTGATAAGGGTATGAGTGAACTTCTCGGGAAGAGCTTGGATGAATTGGCTGATGCGGCTGATATCGCGGACGCGAAGGAAGAAGCGTCTCGATTGAAAGCCGAAATGGATGCCACGAAAGCGAGAGCGGGTTAAATAAAAAGCCTTTTCATATACGTGTACTAATTTTTCTTACGTCTACTCTTACATCTAATTACCCATCTTTCGCTACATAATACTAAACGTTACATCATCGTCATGTTTTGTTTCAGCGCCTCCATCCAAACGACGGTGTTTGGAACAAACTCGTCGCTGATTTTATATTGCTCTAGAACTAAAGACAAGCGTTTTGTCGTCGATTCTGAAGTGTGGTATGCCTTGACTTGATGAAAGGAATCTCCTCGAAACATGACGAGTTTATTCTTCTCAGGTTTGATTGATAAGTGGGGCTTTAATAAATCAGACTGTTTCAAGTCGCCGTTTCCGTATCTCCATCCTTCTAACTCGCCGCCTTTCATATCCGCGGCGACGTCCACATAAAGCACATTCACCTGGTGCGCCAAGAATTGATGATCGGCTTTTAGTCCTTGTAAACCAACCGTCTGATCTAAGTGTAATCCAACGCTCGTTTGGTTGTTCTTCCAATCGTCATAGTCCGATAACTCGCACAATAAAGCGTTGAAGACGTACGCGTTAGTTTCCGGAAGCCGCATTTTCTCAAACAAGTCCCCATAGCAGTCTCCGTAATCTGGATGATTCAAAAACGAATCTACGCCTTCCTTGTTGAATTTGACGACAAACCCTCGAGTTTTGGAAAACGAGCCACTGCTTAAAGCGGACGGTATTTTCAATCGAGGATGATTCAAAGTGCATTTTCGAATTTTTTCGTATTCGAGAAAATTGAGAAAGTTCTCTTTCACCTCCATCAAAGGTTGGTCTTCCGTGCACGTGATGAACGTCTTCGGACGAAACTTATAGCGAATGAACAATCGCACGAGAGTGACGAGAACGATGATTAACGCCAAGTGTTGTTCTTTCAGAAACCCAAAATATATTTTATTCCCTTGTTGTTGTTGTTGTGATGTTTTATTCTTCTTCTTTTCGTCTTCTTGTGCATCATCTCCTTTTCCTTTTGCAGGTGCAGGTGCAGGTGCAGCGTCCACCCCCATCGCGGAGACCCTCTTGGGATGAATGTCCTGCGCGTTCTTTCGTTCTCTGTTGTTGCCGTTTTCGGTCGCCGTCGTCGTCGTCGTCATAGTGGTTTTTTGTCGGCTAGAAATATTCCTTTTTTTTTCTTTAAAGAAAAGTGTGCAGCGTGGAGCTTTTTACTTAAACTCCTCTTTTATAACTCATTTTCACCATTTTATCGAAAGCACTAATACTAATACTAAAAAGAGTATTAAAAAAAGTAGTCACGCGATCGATGAACAGCGCGGTTGTCGGCGAGATCAGCGGTGGTGCGAGACATCGTCCTTCTTCTTCTTTCAATTCTTCTTCTTCTCATCCATTGGCGCCCGTGTGCGTCTTTTCCACGTGTTCCTTGTGCGCGTTTCTTGGGTTGGTGGTTTTGGATTTGGTGAAAAGTTCAACGACTTTTCACGTTTTCGTCGCGTGCGTGTGTTTATCAACCTGTGCAATGACGACTGTGATTGATCCTGGTATCGTGTTGCCGAAGAGGAATACTTCCGCGCGAGCGAGTGGAATAGAAGAAGGAAAAGGAGAAGTTGATGCAGAGAAAGAAGAAGACGAAGACGAAGGAGAAGGAGACGCGACAGAAGAACGCAGTAGCAGGAATACGAGATATTGCGAAACGTGCAAGATATTCAAACCGAAGAGAAGCTCGCACTGTCGACAGTGTAACGTTTGCGTTCGCGGATTTGACCACCACTGCGGCGCTCTAAACAATTGCATCGGCGAGAAAAACGTGTTGTTCTTCGTCGCATTCATAGTAACGGAGGCGTATTTAGCCGTGACGTTCTTTTGGAAGGCGTACGAACGCTTACATCTTCTCGGATTCCCGTTTGATTATCATCCTTCCCTGAATAGTAATACTGGGGTCCTCGCGACGCTTTTCATGATGTTTATATGCGTTCATGGCTCGTGCATGTCCTTGTTTTCGTGCTTCCACGTCGTTTTGTACGTGCAGGATCTCACGACGAAAGAGTTGAGCGATTACGTCAAATCGAGAGGAGGGTATCGAGAGATCGTCGCTTTATCGTCCACATCTTCTTCTTCCGATTCTTCCCACAAAACTATGTGGAGACTAGATTCTTCAGGCGTTCTCAAAAGAATACGGAAAGCGGTTTTAAACGTGTCGGAGCTCCGTTTAAAGTCGCATACTATGATGGAAGTAAATAGAATTCGCGCGTTCAATACTTTAGCCGCGCTCGAAGGTACTTTGTAAAAAAAATATGAAATTAGACTGTAGAAAAATGTAACGTAGCGTGTAGTAACAAGCAGCTTTGTAAAGAAACTCGTAGAATGTATGCCACCGAATTCTTTGAAATATATATTAATAACAAAGTATTGAGACTAATTAAAGGATGATGATTGGATGATATTTTGTTTGGTCAACGAAGAACAATTTTTATCGTCGCTCGAGCGCTGGCATCGCTCGGTTCACCGCGGCTTGCGCCTCCGTCGTGACTCGTTGAGCAAAAGCTATCGGGCGTCGTAATTGCCTTCTCAAACCTCTAAACGCGTTTTGCTGCAACGCACTCATCATTGACACCGTCAACGACGCCGTCTTACCACCTTTTCTACCTGCTTTTTGATTTTTCTTTTGTTGCTTCGGTTTTTTCATTTTACCTCTTCTCGAGCCGTCCTCGTTGTACACGTCCGCGTATTCATCCTCCATGTCTTCCTCGGTTCGCATTTCGGATAAAGCCATAGCTTCCTTCTTTTTTCGAATCTCCGGAGCTACAGTTCTTCGCTCTTCGGAGCACTTGACGTTGTAATACGACCAAATTCGTTCCCAGAGACGGTTCATCGTGCTCACCGCGCCGGCAATTTCCGGTCCCATTTCTTCCTCTGTCGGCGGCGTGTACAACTCAGCAGCTGGACCAGGCATCGTCCACTCCGTGCCCTTTTTATACACGATCGGATCGTGATGCATCAAATAATCTGGATCATGTTCAACTATTCTCAAGTATACTTCTGAATTTGGTTTCCTTTCAAACATTTTCGCTCTCGCCGCGCTGTCGATGGCGGTTTCCATCGACGCGATCGATTTGTCGAGAGGACACTTGCGCGTGTATTGACCTAAATACTGATCGTATTTCCACTCGCCGTATTCAACTGCACCGTTCATATACGCCGCTACACCGCACCCAGACTTTTGATTTCCTTCAAATTCGCCCAAAAACATGAAGCCGTCGCCGTGATATATACCCGGTCCAGACATTGCGCCTTGGTAGAAACCGCCTTCGTATCTATCCCCGTCATCGAAGCTCATCACGCCTAAGTGTTCGCACTGACCGTAAATATCAACTAAGCCTTCGTAACTGTCGTAGTAATGATTATCGAATGAGACGAGAAAGGAGAAAACAACGGGTCAGTATTTTTGAGGATTTCTAATTTTATTTCGTGTTTGTTTGTTGTTTCCTTGTTCGTGGGAAAAAAGAGGTCTTCCTCTCTCTCTCTCTCATTTTATCTCTTTTCTTTGATGGCTTTGCACTTCCTTCA
>JACLAA010000001.1_pt1 | contig 20195 bp, 10 predicted proteins | sample 8027891 | NCBI WGS metagenome assembly JACLAA01 (sample SAMN15724900, study PRJNA655200) | protist metagenome | isolation source: fluorescence activated cell sorting (FACS) single amplified genomes of... | place: Spain: Blaines Bay Microbial Observatory, Mediterranean Sea | collected 2016-01-19 | reverse complement strand
GACTGGTCGTCGGGGTTGCAGACGGGAGCGTCGTGGGCGTGGCCGACGGCATCGCGGACGGTGGCGGCGTCGGCGCAGTCGGCGCCGGGATGGGCAGCGGCGTCGGCGCGGGCGCGGGCAGCGGCGTCGGCACCGGCGAGGGCACCGGCGTCGGCGCGGGCGCGGGCACCGGCGACGGCACCGGCGAGGGCAGTGGCGTCGGTGATGTCAGGAGCTGTCTGCGTCCACCGGCGCTTCGTTCGTCGCTCCCGCCGCGAGCAGACGCACGGCAACTGAGCGCGAGGACGACAATCGCGAGACGCGCGAGTGGGTGCATCGCGAGAGAGCTTCGCAGACGCATCTCTGACCTGCTCGTATCCAGAGGGCCTGCGCACCTTTCGCAGGTCGGATACGGTGGCAGGTCACGCGAGCTCGACGCACACCAGAGGTCGCGCGCTGCTCGTGTCGCCGCCGCACGTGTCGTGTCACGCCCTCGCGCTCAGCTCGGGTCTCGGGAAAGACTCGCCGAGCGGCTTGCCGGCAAGATTCATGCTGATGTCGCTGCTTGTCTTGCTGCTCTCCGTCTCTGGAGCGCGCGGCGAGTCGGGAGCGCCGTGGCCTTGCGAGGGCGGTTCCAACTTGCGCCATTCCGCCTCGCCCTTCGTGCACGCGCGCACGCCGGATGCGCCGGCGGTACGATGGAAGGAGAACGGCTACCTGCGCAGTCCGGTACTCGCACCCGCGGTGGTGGACGCGGCGGGCAAGGTCTACTTCGCGACTAGCAATCCTGCGGAGGTCTACGCAATCGCAATCCGAAACGACGAGCCGGATTCAGAAACGAGCGACGTCGAAGGGCGTGAGCGCTTGTGGTACGCCATTATCAGTGAGAAGGGGTTCGTCGAAGCGTCTCCTGTGCTCGGACAGCTCGACACAGGGGAGAACGCGACGCAGCGCGAAATCATCTTTGTGTTCGTGAACGAAGAGTCGGATCCGGAAACTCGAGAGGACAACAGCGCCATTTTTGCGTTCTGGTGCGGCTTCCGCCGCGCGCGCGCTAGCCGGTTTCCGTTTTTCTCACGCTCTGCGTTTGCCCTCGGACTCAAGGACAAACAAATCCGTCGGCGCGTCAGCGACCAGCACGATCGACGCACAGTACGAGGCGAGGCTTGCTTGGAGGTTTCCGCCCGATGAGGCCGAGAAGGGACTTGGGCCTGCGTACGGGTCGGGTACCTTCGACCTCGACCTCGACGGTGAGCCCGTGTTGTACTGGGGCACGCGCTGCCGCAAGTTCGATCCGACAGACCGGCGTTGCGCCAGCAAGGTCGGCGGCGAGAACAGACTGTGGGCCATCTCCGCGCTCGATGGCGCACCGAAGTGGAACTTCACGTCGCGCTTTGGGTTCGGATCAACCCCGCTCGTCGACGGAGCATTCGTGTACGCGCTCTCCTTCCGCATGCTCTACTGTTTGAACAGGCACAACGGGACCGTCGTCTGGGAGCTCGACATTGTCACGAACCGCTCCGACACGGCCACGCGAGCGTGCTTCGTAGAGGGCGATTTGAACGACGCGTCTGGGCTCAGCGAGGAAGCCTCGCCTTCACGTGGGCTGGGCGACGACGTGCTCATCACGTTCCAACACTGCGTAATCGCTGTGCACACCGGCCCGGATGCGAACAGGGATGGCGTTGTCGATGCGCGGGATACAAGCGAGGAAGGGGTCGCTGCGCGCATCCGCTGGAAGCACACTCTGACTTACGAGCCAATGATCAGCAGTGGGGTTGCCGTGCGCCGGTTCCTACGAGCCTCAAGCGCTGGCCGTGAGGTGGAAGATGCCGTTTATGTTGTCGGAGCTGAGGACGGTCAGGTCCGTGGCGCGGGCGCTCGCGATCGCAACGTGCCTTGTTCCTCACACGAATGCCCACACAGATTGTCGCGTTCGACCGCAATGGGAAGCGCAGCGGCAGTCGAAACGGTCCATGGCGCAAGAGCCCGACCATGCCGAACGGCGCAGCTATCAAATCGCCCCCTCTCGTGCTTGGTGATGACACGATCGTGATTGCTGACATGGAAGGCACGATCATCGCCCTCGACGGCGCAGTCGGCTCATTGCGATGGCAGGTGAACTTGGAAGATGCATACACAGGGTTTTCCCGACGCGGGCCGCAGTTTGCGGTCGATGGTCGTGGCCGTCTCATCATTAACCTGATGGCACCAGAAGCTGGTGGGATCATAGCGCTCGGCGGTGACGGCGGCTGTGCCGCCGGTACCGAAGCCAATTTCACTGCTCGCACACAGTCCGAACTCTGCGTCAGCTGCGCCATTGGCGAGTTCCAGCCGCTCACAGGCGCAGGCCCCGGTACCTGCGCCGTTTGCGAAAAGGGGACCTGGTCGGACCAGCCCAAGTCCACGTTTTGCTTTCTCTGCGCATCGGAGCGATGGTGTAAGGGTGGGGACGAATGCCTCGATGGTCGAGGAGGCGCCGCATGGTGCGCACGCGCCAAGCTCCGCACTCGCAGGGTGTTTTTGCCAATTTCTCTTCCGCTAAAGTGGTCGACCCCCCTCCCCTCCCTTGCCCTCGCCAGTGCCGTGTGTGCAGAACAATTTTATTCGCTTCGCGGGACGTGCAACGAATGTCCTGAAAGTACGCTGCTTGCCTGGGTCGTCACGTTTTGTTTCGTGATGGTTTTGCTCTTGCTGTGTTTCAACATTTTCCTGTGGGCGGCCTCGACCGGTTACTCGAACAACACGTGCTTCACGCGCGACCTTCGAAGCGACGACGACGGCGACGACGGCGACGACGGCGACGCTGAAACGGCTGAGTGTGAGCTTCAAGTAGACGTGCGCGTCTGTCCAAGCTGGTCAGTTGCTTGTTTCGGTCTGTGTTGTTTGGCGGTGTGAGCCCCACCCCGCCCCTAATAACCGCGCTCGCCCAGGCCAATTTTGTCTGATTTTGTGCTGGGGAGATTCGAATCTTCGAAAGTCGTCAAAACCTACCCTTTCAAGGCGACTCCCCAGACCGACTGGCTGATGAAGGTGCGTCGAGGCATACTTCTTCAGGGCAACATACAAGCTTAGGCCGCTGATTGCGCGCCTCGGCCGCCTCGGTCTCCTCCTTCTCAGGGCACTTTCGAGAAAGAGGAGGCGACCAAAGAGGAGAATGACGATGAAGAGCAGAACCCCACAGGGGGGTGTGTCTCCCGACTCTGCGGGAAGAATGCCAAAACTCCGAAGGCCAACTTCATGAGTGGCTCGGGCGTACCAGGTAGCACTTGTTGCGGCGTTGTGCCTTGCTTTCCTTGACACGAACCCGACGCCCAACCCTCAGAAATTGATGGGAAGCCCGCTCCGGCATGGGCTTTTGCACGCTGGTCGAAGATGAACACCGAGCAGATCGACACGACTATTGCACAGATCGACGCCACCGACGTCTCCGAAGAATGCGAAGGGAAGGTGTTGCTCATCGAAGGTGTTCAAGCCACGCGGATCGAGCAGGTACGCAACGCGGCGCTCGAAAGCAAGGCGGTCGGTGTCATCATCCTCGACGACGATCCAGACGAAGTGAACACCCTACAGGCCGCCCCCCAAGAAGTCGTCGGCATCCCTGTGTACGCGGTGTCCCGCAGCTCGTTTGGGAACCGTGACCTTTCAGGCACGCAGGTCAAATTTAAAGGTAAGCCGATTTGTTTTTTGACGGAACGGCGCTTGACAAGTTTGACGGAACGGCGCTCGCGCAGTCAAGCAAGACCTGCGACGCTGGCCCACAGAAACGGTTCAACATGCCAAGTTTTTCACGTACCACTCAGACGAGCGAATCGAAGGCATCGGGTTGGTCTCCATTCCCGATGCAAGCCCGACCGAGGAAAAACTGGTCGTGCAAAACACGGCGGAGCGAGTGCTTCCGACACGCCTCTTCAACCTCATCTGGGCAACGCCGGTAGATCCCTTCGGGCTCACACTGCTCGGGACGTGCAAAAGCCTCAGCCGCTCGGACACGCTACGCTTCTTGACGCTGGGCGCCGCTCAGACTCGTTGGGCACCGCTGAGATTGGGCGAAGTGATCCTGCGGCAGGTGCCCGGAAGACCGAGCAAGTACCCTCCCATCTGGCGCGGCATGAGAAAGGAACTAGGTACGAGCGCGTTGATTGGCGCTGGATGACATTGACCCTCATTTCTCGCGTGCCATCAGCTATCCACGAAGACCCCGACATGCCCATATCGATATCGCCGGAAGACTTTGAGCTGGATCGTGGCGCTTCCTACAAGAAGGTGGAGAACGCCATCGTGGAAGAATTCGATGATGCATCACAGTCACAGGAGGATTACAAAGGCAAGGTGGTTCTTATCAAAGAGCCCGCACAGGCGCGCTTAGCACGAAAGAAGAGGGCCATCGGCGTCATCCTAGCTGCCGACGGCGACGAAGCAGCGGATGACTCGGACGACGATAAAGAGCCGCTGGACATCCCCTTCATCCGGGTCTCGCAAAAGCTCCAAGACCAGGTGAAGCCCGGAATGTACGTCTCCCTCCAAGAGCTTCCGACTTTTCTGTTCTACGACGAAACCTTGGAGAGGTGGACGTTGGGCGAGCCCGGAGAGGAGGAGCGACGCCCCCGAGTTCTGGAAGACAGCGTGGCACTAGCGCGCGCGCAACATCCTCTGTCAGCGGCTAACCTGGACGCAAAGCCTGACAAAAAGCTCGCCGGTCTGCACATTGAGCGAACTGACGAGGTCACTCTGGTCGGGCGGTATGCGGTCACCGCACACGTCTTTGGCTCGCTCTGCGTGACAGCAATAACGTTCACTCAGCAAACCATGCTGACGATTGATTTGAACCTCCAATGGCCACCACAGCTCGTAGCATTCATTGAGTGGCTCACTTCGATTGTGTTGCCCAACGTGCCTGTCCTGCTCATCGGTACGTTGACAACGTCCCCGTCCGATCTGCTCCATCACGCGTAAACTGCACATTGCGTTGACAATCGTTCCTGCTCCCAGCGCCAGAGTGCGAGGCAAACTTTGATTTCACCGTGATCTGGTACCTCCAAGCGTTCCTTCCTGCGCTTGTCGCTACTGTGTTTGTGATCGTGCGTTTGAAAGCCGCTGTGCGCGGCGAGAGGCAGGCGCCTCTCGAGCACAAGGCCGTGAGCGACGCGCTCGCTCTCAAAGCCATGGCTGACGGCGATTGCGAAACGAATCCGAAGATTGCGAACCCCACCGCCGACGACGAAGAAACCGCGATGCTCCGTCATGAAAAAGCAGGCCGCACCGCTGTGCTGCTGGACGAAGCGGGCGTCGAGCTCACGCAGCGCGACAATACGTTGCATACGTTGCAAGGCAAGATCAATCAAAAGGTCCGAGAAATCCTTGAGATTGCGCGAGACCACAACGGTTATTGCGAGAATCCGATGGGTCAGGATGTGATGGACGGTCTACAAGACGACCAGGATACGCACGAACTTCTCGGAGTCCTCGACGAGTTGCGACGAATCTGCTCGTCAAGAGCAGAGGCAGTGAGTCTTAGGACGTTCGACGTATGGCGCAAACGATGGAAGGAGAAGCAACGTCTCACGCAACACAGACGAGCGGCCCAGGCGCACGGTACGGAGCTTGCTTTGAAAAATTTCACGCAATCTGTGCTCGAGTGGGACCGCGACCGGCACGTGCTCGACGCCGGCTTCGATGCGACAATACAGTGCGTCTGCATGATCTTCATGTTGCTGTACGTACAAGTGATGTCGACAATTGTCCAGCCGATGGACTGCACGCTGCAAGATGACGGGAGATGGTACCTCGACGCATACCCAAAGGTGGTCTGCTACGACTATACGATCGAGGCGGGCTGGGTTTTTCTGATCTACCCAGCGTGGGCCATGTTTTTCCTCTTCGGCCTTGGGTACCCCTGCTTCTTGCTCTTTGCTCTCGGCGGGGCGAACACTCCGGACGTCCGCGAGAAGTGGCTCGAGTCAGATAAATGCCAACGGCGCTATGGTTGGGTGCGTTGTTCGGCGCCGCGTGCGAGCCTCGAGAACACTCGTGACGTCTCCCTCGCTCTGTCGCTCTCCAGGTGTACATGCGTTATGACCGCGAGCACTATTTCTGGGAAATCTTGGTCGTGCTCCGAAAATTCCTCATCGTGGCAGCCACGATGGCCTTCACTCACAAACCCGTCCAGCAAGCTTGGGCGTGCATCGTGTTGAACGCCGGCGCTCTTTACATGCACGGCCGAGTTGCGCCATTCCTGAGTTTCGATGCGCTCGTGCGGTTGGAGACGCACCGTGAAATCAAGCTGAGCACAAACGATCGCTTCGAGATGTTTGCTCTCACGTGCAGCATCTGCCTGCTCGGGCTCGGCATTTTTGCGACACAGCACCCCGAGTCCGACCTGTCCATCGTCATGATCGGCGTGCTCAGCGGAGTGCTCTTCTGGGGCGTCTTCGTCACGTACGGCGAATTTAAGAAGGAGTCCGAGGCAAAAGAAAGGGCGAGAACGACGCAGGCGCACGCGCGCATCAAGGAGGGTGAGATTGCGGGGATCCCGGGCCAGGTCTTCGGCGTAGGCTGAGCGGCAACCGTAAAGTCGCGCTCAACGCCGGCCGGGGCCTCGGCATGGCGCCATGGCCAGCGCGCTACAGCGCCTGGCGGACCCCGTATCCCTTGCGGTTCCTAAAAGTAAATCAAAATATGGGTGCACTGCCCCTACACCGTAACGTTCACTACACTAAACACCGTAACGTCCACTTCACTAGACACCGTGACATCCACTTCACTAAACCCGAATCGCTGACCGATTCTGCCCCGTCGTCATGTTCGCCTGCCGTCCAGCTGCAACAGCCCCGTCCGCGCCGTCGCCGACCAACGACACGACACTGAGAATGAGCAGCACGAATTGCGCAAGGAGCAGTCCCACCGCAACGAGAGCAACCATCGTAGCCAACGCGCGTGAGTGCGCTTCGTCGGCGCCATCTGCGGGCGTCCCGTGGCGCTCGGAAGGCGACTTGGCGGCGGGCTGCTCAGACGAGGGCGTCGCCGGGCTCCTCAGCAACTGAGCGCCAGAGGCTCGACGCTGCCTTCTGGGCGAGATTACCTCTTTGGTCTTGTCCTTCTTTTCCGTCGCGAATTCCTTATCGATGGTCTGTGCAAAAGCCACCATGTCCTCCACAGATCGCACGAAGTGCTCGCCGTCGCGCAGCGAAGTCTTTGAGTGGCGCAACCAACGCTTCGCCCAGCGGTGCCCGTCCGGTGATAGCGCGTACTGCTCTCCGTCTCTGTGTTTCAAGATCCGCAGGCGAGTAACCTGCATCTCCCGCACCTGATTAGGCATGTACCATTGAACTTGCTCGACAAAGACCGCACACCGCTCGCGCCAGCCATTGCGAGCACCTTGGAGCTGCACTTCCAACGCGCCCGTATCCTGCCCGCCCAGGTACATGCGCAGGGAGGCGCACGCGTATCGCACCAGCGCCGCAAACATAGGTCGCACATCGCGTAACCAAAACGTGGGCTGCAACACTCGCCCAAGGATTGGTAGATTCTCCACGCACTCTCTCTTAGCGCCCGTGAAGAGATAAGCGAATATCGTGACGACAATTGCAATCACGATGAAGGCGTATGTTGAACTCATTTCCTCCAGGCGACCTGAAAGAAACTGCGCGTATAGCGCGAAAGCAAAAAATAGATGCGCGCGCGCGCGCGCGTGTGTGTGAGGTGAGATATCGGCACACATTGCTGCAAGAGAGAGGGGGAAATAACGGTCGCAACGCGACGCACCATTGTTCCAGCGAAGCAAACGAAAATGTGCGACATGAGACACGCGGTGTCCATCATGTTGAGGCTCTGCTCGAGGTATGGCAGGCATGCTTGGTGGAGCACGCAGAAGGCGAAAAGCACGCCGAACGCGACGGTGACTTGGTTGAGAGGCTGCTCGTATTCTCCAGCCGCGGTGCTCGCGACAGCCGAGCCTGAGGTGAACATTTGCACCACGCCTACGCTGAGCTTGCGAAACATCAAGGTCACTTCCCAACCAAAAAATAGGGGGAACCCGTACTCTCGCTGCGTCCCAGCCCGATACTTGAGGAAGAGGTAACCGAATTTCGAGCGAAACGCTGGCTCAGCGCGTGTCTTGTCGTCTTGCACCTCGAGCGCACACCAGCACACACCCAACGGGATCAGGGTAGCGTACGGCAGTCCTAGAGAAAGAGCGATGGAACCAAGAGGGATTCCATCACCAGATGCGCGAATGGCGATGAACGTGAACGCGGCTGCAGCTGCAACCATGTGCAAAGCCAACACACCGAGTACGACGTACTTCCCGGCCGACATCTTCCGATGGTCCTTCGCCCGCCGATCCTCCCGGATCAGCCGACCGAGCCATCCCAGCCCGCACAAACATGCCGCTGCAAGGCACGCAGCCAAGCACACCATCAGTGGCCCGGCCGATCCCGTCTGATCGGCGTACCGCACCCCGGTGCCCAGCGTCTTGTCCGGAACGCAGTCGATCGCGGGCATCGCGTCGAGCGAGTGACGCCCCGTCTCCTGCTCGCTGCAGTCGATTGTTTCCAGGGCGTCTTTGGAGAGGACTAGGTGCGCGAAACTCCCGACCATGACACCTGCGCTCAGGTACTTGTCTTTTCGCACCCCTGCCGCTGAAACGCTGCTGGTGTCTGGGTCTGGAATCTCCTCTGGGTGTTCTCGGAGGTGTCGCTCGACCTCGTGGACATCGGGCTCCTTGTAGACGTCCGGGGCCTCGGTTCGCGCTGGCTCGCTCGCGTCGAGGCAAGGGCGGTTCCCAAGATTGGCTAAGGAAACAATCTGGGCGCAAAGAAACTGAAAAAAACGGATCTCGGTCATCAAAAGCTCTCCTCGCTCTTTGGTCTGATGCACGTCGCAGATGAACGCTTCCACTACCGGCTTCATCTCTTGCCGAAAAATATCCTCAGTCATCATCTCGGTCTTGGGGCGGCGTCGCTCTTCTTTCCACGCACGCTCCAAGATCAGCTGCTGCCGACAGCTGCAGTTCGCGCAACCCATCAATGAGCGTTGCGGCGTGACAAAAGTTGAGTCCCTCTTCTCCCAGCCGGCTTTGAGACTGACTGGCTCGATTCGCTTTTCAAGGTGATCCGCGGCGATCATCCCAGCCTTGATGATAGTGTTCATCCAAGTATCTTCGTTGAGTCTCTCGCTCACGCACCGTGACAGGGCTTCGACGGCCTCGTCACTTACGCTCGTCTTGGCGAGGTCCAGAAGCTCCTTGTGCCTGAGCAACCTGTCGATTGTGCGGTCGCGGTCGCGCGATTTCGCAAATAACTTGTTCAAATTCGCTTCGAAGCGCGTGTTTGCTTCTTCGTTGCGCCGTTCCCGTTTGCGCTCGATCTTGTTTCGCAGTTCGCGAAGCTCGTGGATAGTATTCTTGAGCTTCGCAATTTTGAGCTTGTCCAAACGCTTCGGATGCTCAAACTTGAGGAGTGCCGAGTGTCCATCGTCAAACTCCTCGACGATTGCGCCCCGAACGTGCGCGTCGCTGGTAGGACGGCACAACTGCTTGGCCCGCACCTGGCCGCGCACCCGAAGAGTACCTCTCTGCACACTCGCGAGAACGAGCTCTTCTTCGTAGCGCTCCAGGGCGCCGTCGTGAAGTTGAGCGAAAGGGACCCAGCACCGGTTCGATCTCACGGTTCGCATTCGGTGTGGCATGACAGGCAGCTCGTCGCCGCCGTCGTCGAGTTGAACGCCGTACTCGACGCTTACTCCGCGAGGTCTGCTGCGAATCGTACCTCGCAACCACCTTGCCGAAAAAAGGTGCTTTTGTATCTCAACTTGGTCTCCGACGTTGTACGCTGCGTCGAACTGCACGAGACACGATTCGCGCCGGTGCTTGATCACCTTGGCACTCTTGAACTCTGTTCCGTTCGGGTACGGCCACGGCAGACGCAAGGTGTCGCCAGGCTGGGGCCTCGTCGTGAGGACTTTGTCTAGCATCGCCCATTCGTGCGCCGGTTCGTCGTCCTCAGAGTCTTTGTCCGGACCGAACAATTCGCGGTTCGCCCAAGGTCCAAGAGCGGGACCCATGTGCGTGTCTGCGTCGGCCTCGACGTCCGAATCCGAGACGACGCTTTCTGTGTCTGAGTCGAAATCTTGATTATCGCTGGCGCCGTCACGGGTTCGGATAAGATGGCCATCGACAGACATTTCCACTAGGCGGGCGTCCTTGGCCTCCACGTCCTCAGGCTGCCCATCACCGTCGTCGAACGTTACCCGAACTCGCCTCTGAGATCTTACACCCTCAGGCTGCCCATCGGAACTCGCCTCTGAGATCTTACCCGAACGCCACCTGCGCTCGTCAGCTTGCACTACCTTCACCTCGATCGTCTCGCCTGGCAGCAGGTTTAGCTCGTGCCGCGTCGGTTCGGTACCGGCGTTCGCTACGAAGGTACGTCCACTGACGCGATAGCGAAGGTAGCGAACGCGAACGTCGTACGTGCCGTCGCGATTCACCTTGGAGACGCGGCTCGCGTACCACCGCGTGCCACCTTTCAAGCGCGTCTCCACCCGATCGCCTTTGTTGTAGGGGATCGGGACAGGCGGGAGCTCATACTGGCTCGCAAACTCCGCGATCGTTTCAAGCACTTCGTAGCCGGTTTTGACCGCGCCGAAGCCGAGCATGGAGCTGATCAAGAACCGTAGACGCCCAAGAGTCGCTACGAGTGCCAAGACGAGCTCACACCCCCAGAAAACGGCCAGTCCGACAAATAGGTGGAGGCAGAGCGCCACTGTTGCCGCGAAAAGTAAACGACCTTGCCGGAGTCCTTCCGAGAAGTCGACGAACGCGACGCCGCCAAGGAGTACGATGCCGATGAAAAGCAATGTCGCGACAGGCGGTGGACGGGCGGTCGGAACCAAAACGAGAACCAAGATCACGAGAACGACGACGCTTACTTTAGCGATGCTTCTGAGGTGTTGCAAGCACACATGCTTCAGCTCGAGCAGCTTATCGACGGCGTACTGCTTCCAGTCTGTCTCGTCCTCTTCGCTCTCATCAACCCGAGAACGCCGCGCGCATAGCTTGCAGATGCGAGCGTACAGAGCCGAAAGATCTTCGCCACACAGCGCTGTCCATGACCGAAATAGGAGCCGGATGGCGCGGAAGATTTTGCGTCCCAAAGTCTTCCGAAAGCCCCCCTCATTCAGGGATAGAAAAAAGTCGGGGAACATCTGAGTGCAGGAGGTCATCAGGTTCACATTCGCACTTTTATCGATTCTGAGCGGCGTAGCCCGCATCTCGTTCGCAGCGGGAGTAGAGCTTCGCACGCGTTCGACAGGAACTGTGTACTCTGCGGCGGTGTCATCTGCACGGTTCTCTCTCTCTATGTCCGCGGCAAATTTCAATTTCACCACTGGGCACGGAGCCCCGGACGCGCTCGAGTTCTGGCTGACTTTGGCAAGCTCCCAAAGCGAGTTCCAGACGAATGGCGGCGTCTGGATTTCAAGATCCGCGGCGTCGTACCAATCAATGACGCCCGTCGGCCCACGAATTTGGAATTTGGCACGTCCATTCGGGGCGTGGTCGATCGCCACGACCTCTCCGCGTTCGCCGAGCCGCAGGCTGCCTTTGCGGAGTCCCAGCATGCTCCGCCGGGAGAGCCATACAGATGTGCCCACTTCGACTGCGGATGTGCTCGTCTTCCCAATCGCCTTGTGATGTGTGTTTCGAACTTTAGCTGGGCTCTCTTCGATGACGCGGTCCACGGGGCGTTGCGCCATCACCGTGTCGCCGGGCTTCAGCGGCTCCACGGCGCGGCGAAGCAGCACGTTCCACTGCTCGTGGTTTCGCCAGTCCTTGGCGCTCTCGGTCTTGATCGGCCAGGGAAGCCGCGCTGTTATCGGCAATTCCGCTAATTCCGCTGCTTCACTCTTTTCGTCCGAATTCGCGCTGTTATCGGCAATTCCGTCTGACAACTGCGCCCGAATTTGCGCGGGTAGGATCACGTGGACCGTCACAGACTCCAATTCTGACGGCTTCGCATCGTCCCACGCTGTCTCAAGCGCCCCCTCTTCTTCTTCGCCCATCACGTTTGTGGATTCCTCTTCATCCTGTCCTTTCAGATTCAGATCCACCTTCGTCACAACGATTTGTCTCCAATGGGCAATTTGACCAGTCTTTGAACCGCCAGTGTTCGCTCGCTCCCTTTTTGACCAGTCTTTGAACCGCCAGTGTTCGCTCGCTCCCTTTTTGCCCACCGAACCTGTATACTCCAACTGCAGCACGCCAAAGACTAGTAGCCTCGTCAAGTGACTTGGAACTGCATCGTCGAACGTCAACATCGAGTTGGTCGGACCGCTCTCACTCAGACGTATCATAAGACGGGCATCGCCTATATAGTGACGCTCGACAAAATTGGGGTTTTGGCTGGACGACAACTCGTCGTCTTCGTGATCATCTTCAGGCTGCAGGTTGGGGGGCTTTCGGAAGACTTTCGATAGACGTTTGTCGACCCAGCCGATCAGCACCAAGTCAATGGGCATGCCGTTCTGCTCGTCAGGCTGTGCCGCCTCGCCTCCCTTCTCCTCGGCGCCTGTTGACTGCTCAGTCTCGTCTTGCGTGGTGCCAGCCGACAATTCGGTCAATCGGATCTGGACATGCTCGGGAGTCCACTCTTGCAACGTTCGCTTGTTTCCTGCCTCGCCGAACTGAAGCGTCACTTCCCCCGCTCCCGCACGAGTGCTGATCACCCACACCGGCGCACGCGGGCAGAACCAGCTGTTGAAGAGCCAGTCGTGCAGCGCGACCATCGGGAGCCTCCAGGCAGCGAAGAACACGAACATCATAGCGGAATATACAGTGTCCATCTGCGCGACGGGTGCGGTAGAGAACTCCGCCTCGCTGCCGCGGTGGTCGAGGCTACCGCGCTGCCCACCCAAGCTACTGCGCCGCTCAGTTGTTTCGTCGCTCTCCTGTTTGTCCCTCTCCCTCTGCATGATCTGATCGATTGAGACGTCGCGACGCATTTTGGACAGCATAACTGAGATGTCGACCAACTGAGAGGGTAACACGACTCGAAGCGTTCGGCGCAAGAGGGCGACAACCGTCTGTGGCGAAGTCAAACTGACCGCGGAAGCAAAGGCTGCCGCCGTTGCCAAGGCGCCCAAAACCATTGCGGCAACGATTGTCGCGGCCACGGCGGCCGGCAGATACACGACCAAAGCTTTCACAAGGACCGTAACCACACCCCATGCTCGTGTCCTGCGGCTGTTCTGCCCGTCTGTTGTCAGCTCCCCTGACGGCGGCAGGGGTGGCGAGAGCGAAGGTTCGTCCTCTTGCGCGCCTGTTGCCTTGCCCTCTATGTCAAACCTCAGCTCAAGACTCTGCATAAACCTGGCGCGGCCATGGGTGACCACCGTGACGCAAAGAAGATACAAGTGGGGAGGTATCAGCGCCATTCCCAGCAACGTGAACGTCAACGCGAGGCCCAGCACGTGCGGCACGTTCAGGACTGCGACGACACCCGACAGGCAAGTTCGCCCCCTTTCGGATTCAATCTGCCACGAAGCGCCAAGTCGCTCGAGCTCGCCCCGTCCACGGATGCGAGACGTCTCGCTCCGCAGCACCTGCTCGAACGCGCACCGCAGCCGTTCACACCGCCGGCTGATGTCGAGGTTTTCCCACGTATCGAGATGAAGTAGAGCGAAGCCTCGCGTCTCGTTGCCGCACTTGATGCACTTGAGGTGGTCCTTGAGCGCGCCACTCATGGCTGACGGGTTCGTGCTCTGCCCGCGAATCTTGCATGCCGTAGCGGCGTTCTCACAAATCACGCACCCGCACGGAGACATGCGCACAAGCGCCGCGCCCATTGCGCACGGCGAAATGCCAAGCGCGCCGCGGAACTGGACCATGATTCCCTCGCTGAAGTAGAGAAACGAGAGGACGGCGCTCAGCACGACCGGAACAAACATCATGAAGAGGTATTTTTCTGCGGCGCGCGCGTGGGCGTGAGTGTTATGAGAGCCTTCGCAACCCCAATCCCCGCCCTTTCAACCCCCGCGCACCGTAGTACGATATTCGCATTGTACACTCCGGCTGAAAGACGCTGCGGGTCGAGAGACGGTCGAAGCGGACGCGAGAGAGAGAGAGAGAGAGAGAGAGAGAGAGAGAGAGAGAGAGAGAGAGAGAGAGTGAGTGACGACGGGCCGCTCGATCCGCCCTAGGCGAGTTCTTCACGCACTCGATATTGATGGAGAGAAATGCGAGCCTCTCGAAAAACTCGACAATCTCATCAGGCCAGTCGATCGAGAAGTACACGAACGTTGACGTGACGGTGACGAAACTGAAGAATATTCGCGGCGCGCCGAGGCCTTTGAGATACGTCGCGAACCGCGAGAACGCCGCGAGGAAGCCCAGCAAAACCAGCGCAAGCAGCGTGAGCTGCCACCACTGCGTCGCGGGGCACTCAACGCACCACTCCCCGCTCTTGTAATAGCCAAACTCGCATGTCGCGCATAGCATATCCGTGTATCCTTCAGCACAGCGGTTCGGATGCTGGATGAGTTGACCTTTGTCCCTGTAGCAGTCGGATGGGCTGCTCACGCACATGAGCTCGTCGTCGCCCAACGCCACCTGCTCGATGCGCTCCGGAGCAGTGATCCCGCCCTCGCACGCGCCAGGATTGTCGCCTTTCGGCGCCGGTGAGCAGCGTTCAATCACGCCCTCGACGCTCATCTCCAAACGGTAGTATCCCCGCGTCGCATATGGCATGCTGTGAAACGCCCACGGAGAATACATGGACTCCTCGTCGCAGTCTAGGCTCGTGTTGGACGACGCAGCCGCGCTACTGGTATTGACGACGGCTTGGCATTCCGTCTTCTCGCTCCGATAGGTTCGGACCAGCCACTTCTTTGCTTCCGGGTCTTCGTCCAGGTCCTCCTTCGGCGGCTTCCACGATCCACTTATCCGTTGCGGCCACGATGGTGGCGCATAAATGCTATAGCCTCCGTCGCACACACTGCCTGATCCAGGGCACGGAGAACAGCACATACCCGGCTTGTCGCAAGTGTTCGACTTGGATCGTTGGATGCTCGACTCTTGGCGCGCATCGCGATAGAAACCCGCTCTGCACAGGCACGCGTCCATCGAGACTTGGCCCTCAACCTCCGTCGTGGCCCACATTTCATCTCTCTCGTACGCTGTGTTCTTGGGGCAGTCGTTACAACTCGATGACCCCGCCATGCCTTGATACTTTCCTTTTGCGCACGGCGTACACTGCGTGCTTTCCTCGCATGCATCGTCGATGTCGAGCTCCCGGTGGCACCCATCGCCGGTCTCATCAAGTTCGTCCCCGTTCGCACGAGACTTGCGATCGTCGTATGTACCCCTCGCACACGGCTGGCATTGGTCTGCGGGCGCGAGGCACATGAACAACGGAGACGAGAAAAGCGCGCGCTCGCGCGCGCGGCTTTCGCACCGAAGTAATTGGTGGCGAAACTGCCTGCGCCGCACGGCAGTGAAACGTATTCGAGTCCGTGAAGGCTACTGATCGCTCGCTGGTTCTGCACGAATACGCCGTGCGTATCTTGGCCGTTGAAAGAAACCCTGAGCTGCCACGCGTGGGAGTCTTTTGTAGAGACCGGTAGCGGAGGCGGGTAGCACTTGATGTAGACTTGGCCGGTGTCAAGCCATTCTACACGAGCGTTCTCACGGCCACACACGCCGTTCTCGTTACTCACAGTCAGCCCTTCGACGTGCTCGACACGGTCACGCCACTTGGATGCGGGGTCGTCGCATCCGGGCTCGATGCAATCGTCCTCCACGATGACATTATCAATCGGATCGTGAGTACGTGGCGCAAGCCAGAAGCAACACACGAGATGTTCAAGGATGTACGACGCGCTGGGAATCGTCCCACTTGGCACCGCCTCCACCCACACGCGCGATCCGTCGTCGTTCAAGCCGGATGCCGGTCCGTATTCTGGCTGGCCACGCGCGCCCCCGCGGTATGATAGCTCAAAGTTGTCGTACGTAAAGAAGCGCGACTCAGTCACGCAGCACGCGCCGCAGCCGCGAACGGTGGAATCGAAGCCTGTGGCGTGGTAGGAACCGCGACATCCACAAGGCAAACCATCTCCTTCGTCGTCACAGCCTGCGCGCACGCAGTATCCCCCAAGTGGGCTCGTGAGGCCCGCGGGAATGAACGTGCAGTTCGCGTCACTCGCGTCGACGTCTGCTGCGCCGCCAACGGGTGGCCAGAACGTCTCGCCATTGATTGCGAGCCGCACGCGCAGCGGGCCAGCCTGGAGGGGCGGCGACGCGCACTCGATCCACGGATTCGCCGAGAGGGACGGCGACGCCAGATACCCTGTCGCGAGCTCGACGAATGACCCGTGGACAGCCTCGAAGCGCACCACAATCTTGTCACGTGTGGAGCTCGCAATCACGGCGGAGCTGTCCGTTGCGTCAAAATACTCGTGTGCGTTGAGCAACGGCAATGCTGCCGGAACAGGGAGCACCACACGCGTGCCGCCCGTGACGACACCGACAAGCGGCGCGGTGCTTGTCGGCTTGAAGAAAAGGTTCGCGTCGTCGTACACGTAGTACGGATCGGCCAGATCGGCGCCGGTGACGGCAATGAAATCAGCGCCATTAAGCGCGAGGCTCAGGTCGACGGCCGCAAGCGCGTGCGGCGCGTAGTCGGTGCCGCCACCGTCGACTGGGTCGGCGGCTCTGAGCTGCGCGGAGGTGAAGGTATTTTCCCCTGCCTCAGCGAGGACCATCGCGCGCTGCGGACACGCATCCGGATACACACAGAGCTGGATCATCGGCACCGAGAACTCGAACGTGAAGTTTGTCCATGGCTCCGCCACCGGGAGGTCAGCCGTGAACGGGTAGTGCGCGCCCGTTGCGTCGTGCGCCATTCTCGAGGGCACGCCGTGCCATCGCAGCGCACGCGGCTCGAAAACGTGATGATACGCGAGGCTCGCGCCACCGGCAGCTGCGCGAGGGCACGACCCCTCTCCCTCGGCGTCATCGGCGGACGAGGCCGTGTAGTCTTGGCTGAGCTCAACGACGACGTTGTAGCCGTCCTCGAGCGCAAACGGTTCGGTGAGCGAGAATGTCACCCACTGGTCGTCGCTGAAGACGGTCGTGTTCGCGATGCCAGCCTCGTGCGCCACGCGAACATCGACGCCGCGGGTATAGGTCGCACCGAACGAGGGAGAGACTCGCCGGGAGAATACGTCGCGCAGCAGACCGCCCTCGACGTTCTGGTCGAAGAATTCAAACTGGCCGTTATCTTCACCGGACACGCCAAGCACGAGGTCGCGCATCGTGTCCTTGCCCAGCTCGACCTGCTGATACACGGCAATGCGCACGTCCCGTAAAAGCGCGCCCGCTGGCGGAGCATTTTTCACGCGCAGCTGGATGCGATCGATCATGCCGACGCGGCTGTCGGCCTTATCGCAATCGGCATGCTTCCGGTTAGCGTCGGCACAACGCTGCGCATAGCTCTCGTTGTCCAGCGAGCGGATCTCTTCGGCAGTCTCGTACGTGGGCTCGAGCTCGGTCCACAAGTACAAGGCCTGATAGCGGAACGCTGCCGCATCGCATCCAAACGGGAGGCCGCGGCGACCGTACGCGTGGCCGAGCTGCGGGAAGTTGCTCAGGAGGCCTAAACCGTTGACGATAAGACCCGGCACGTCGACGCTCGTGATATTGTGTGAGCTCTTGGAACTGCGAAGGGTGAGCCTCAGTTTCAGGTCGTCAGTCGGGAAGAGCGTCGAGCGCGCGACAACTTCAGTCAAGCGAATTTGTGTGCTTGAACTCACACCGCCTGAGGCCGGGTACTTCTTGTCGAGCTGCAGATGCTCGTAGTAGACAAACTCGTCGACCGCGGGACGAGCAGCGGACCAAAGACTGCTCACGCTTGCCGCGTCAGCTTCCCGCCACTCGGTTCGCAAGCCGCAGCCCGTCACTTCGAGCCGAAGGAAGCAGCAGTCAGCACATACCCTTTTGTGCTCAGGCGCGCAAACGCGATCGGAGCGTAGGCTGCTGTAGAAAGGCGGGGTGCGGCATCGCAGCGTCGAGGCGTCGAGCAGCACCGAGTCCACCGAATCGATGCCCGCGGCGTTCCAGCGCGCGAACGCGGTGCCTTCGGGCCCGGGGAAACGCGTCGCGCTCCCGGGGCGATACCAAGTGCAGCGAAGGTTGACGCCGTGCTCGATTGCGGCTGTGAAATCTCCGCTGATAGTCACGTTTGTGCCGCCGCCGATTGGACCTGAGCGAGGCCGCACCTCGCTCACCTCAATGGTTGCGTCTGAAGTTGGGATCGCGCGCAACACGACTGAGTCTATAGCCCATCCAGCGAGAGCGGCGTCGGTCCCGTGCTGGATCCAGCGGAAGCTTGTCGCTTGGGCGCAGGCTTCCAACGGAATGGTGAGTGAAAAGTTGACGAACCGCTCGGATATGTCAACGAGCTCGCTCTGGTCAATCTCGGTGGTCGTGCCGGCGTAGAGCTGTAGATCTCCATACGGCGAGATTTCTGCCATGCTGGTGAAGTGAGTCGCGTCGTCGGTGGAGAATTCGAGCGACACTTTCGACGCGTTTGTCCACGCGGATTCTGTGACTTCTGTCGCGCATGCATCGGCTCCCGCCCCGGGCACGAAGCGCATCGAAAATTCAAGAGTGCCGTTGGCGCGCGCAAGGCGCGTGTCTTGAGCCTGGGTCTGTGCCTCGCGAACTGGGTTTGAAAGGCTCGCTCTCAAAGAGTCGAAGGTGAGAGCTTGGTACACGTGGACCCCGTCTCTTGCCCCGGCCGTACACGACGAGCTCACGTTGCCCCCTGAGATCCGTGCCCAATTCGCCCAATGCACGCCATGGCGAATGGTGTGGGTGACCACGAGCTCATTGTCAATGTAGTCAAAGTCCTCACGCAGCAGATTGCAGCGTTCGCGGCTCTCGATGGTGATAGGCGTGCCATCCACAAAATTCTGGCCGTCTGCCGAAATGTGAACCGTGCGCGACGCGTTCAGGGGCGGTGGAAGGCCACCGACAACCTGCGAGGGGGCTTCGGCGGCTAGCATGCGGCTGGCGTTTCTCACGGCGCTCGCCACAATCATTGGCGATCGGCCGACTCTCACCCACAAGTTCGCACCATCGGCCGCTGTCACCGCGTCGTATAGCTTGCTGTTGCTTTTGCTGGTCGACGTAAAATCATCACCCGATAGTGTGAGCACCTCACCGCCATCAAGCGATATTCTCGACGGTTCAAGATTGCGGAGGACCGGCTCGCGGGCGAGCAGTGTCTGGGCCGCTTCCGCCGGTTGCCACCCCTGTGCGTTGATTGCGAACTCGACGTCGATTTCCTGCGAGCTACTTACGTCCCGCGGGGCCTCGCATTGCACGACACCCGCACGCCCCGTGGCTTCAAGCGCGCCTGCCCACTCGGCACCAGGCTGACTCGAGAAGTTTGAGCCAACCATCATCCTTGCAGCGAGCCAGCGCACCGTCGTTCGGCTCGTGGTCGTCGGCCCATCAGCACCGAGAAAGAAATACAGCTCGCCGATTGCACCCTGTGAGAAGCTAGACGTCGCAACGAGCTCGCCAGCTTGATCAAACGCGCTTAGGCGTGCCTCACCGACACCGACTTCAAGGCGCCAATGGCGGCTGCTGCCGCGGTTTCGTGGTACCGGCGCGCAAACATCTTCAAGACACATGTGCCCTGTAGACGTGCACCCGCGCACGCGCAATTCTCCAGAAGGCCACTGCGAGGCAGGCGACGCCGAAACGTACGCGATGACCCCCGACGTGCAATTCGCCTCGCCACTGCTCCCACTATCGTCGGTGGTCGCACTCCACTCTACGGCGAAGGGTACAGAGAACGCCTCGGCCGTTCGCGTGAGCACACGGTGACTACTCGTATTGGCGTTCAACCGGCCAGTGAAGGCGATGCCCTTACCGGAGTACTCGAACGGCAGCGCCTGCGACGCGATGCCGGCGTACGTCCAGGCGAAGGGGTCCACGGTCTCAAACTCGTCTACGAAACTGAACACGGCAGACGACAGTGACATCGTTCCACGCCAGAACGGGTGTGTCGCGACAATGTCGTGCGACAGCCCACCGCCGAACAGCACCAGGACCTACACACAGGTGTGACAAAAGGGCCTTTATCAGGACTCGGTCGACATGGAACGCGCGCGGTGTGAGAGGAGGGTATCGCACCGTGGCGTTCTCGTACGGC
>JACLAA010006043.1_pt1 | contig 20236 bp, 13 predicted proteins | sample 8027891 | NCBI WGS metagenome assembly JACLAA01 (sample SAMN15724900, study PRJNA655200) | protist metagenome | isolation source: fluorescence activated cell sorting (FACS) single amplified genomes of... | place: Spain: Blaines Bay Microbial Observatory, Mediterranean Sea | collected 2016-01-19 | reverse complement strand
TTTATTTATAACACAGTATGCCTGCGTTAACGAAGAGATCTCTGGCGACGCGTTTAGCGCGATTGGAGAAAAAGTTAGGCGTCGATATCTCACAAAGCGATGATGATGACATCGAGGAGGAAGATGCGTTGAAAAAAGAGGTCGAAGAAAAAGAGGAGCAAACAGAAGTGAAAAACATCAGGTCGTTGAAAGACGTGCTCGAAACGCACGTCTCTGGACTGTCCGCGGATGGACTCGAATACGTCTGGTTCGATACGTCCATGCCTCTTTGGACGAGGTTTATCATTGGAACTGTACTTTTTGCCAGCTTTGGAACCATGCTGTGGCTGATTAACGAAACCGTGCTCGAGTATCGGTCCTTCCCGTTCGCGACGAATATACAGTTTCGAGAACGAGCGAACGCGAGATGGCCGGCGATTATGTTTTGCCCGAACCACGCTGAATTGAGCAAAGATAAGATGGAAAAAATTGTGAGTGAGGGCGGTATGGAGAGGTATTCAAACGGCGCGAACGTCACGTTCATGAAGTCGATGGTGAGAAGGTGCGAGTTCTTCGGCTTGGAGTGCGGAGAAGACGAAATAGATAAATATTGGACGGTGGAAAATTTAGGAGAGAGATACGGTATTTGTTTGGAGTTCAACTATAAGGATAAAGTGAACGACAAGTTTTGCGCCGAAGATGAGAACGGAGACACGCACGAGACGGATTGCTTGTTCGGTTTGTACGGAAATCAGTACGGTTTGAACGTCTTTTTGGATCCGCTTCTGCGGTTTAACTCGATCAACGAAAGTGATCCGTATACCGACGCGACGGCGTTGTACGACGCGAGCGATATCAATAAGAGGTACCACGGATTGTACATCGAGCTGCACGGGACCAAACACGATGCCATGCCTACATTCAATTCCGTTTTGAGCGCCGTCGGTCAAGTATCGTTCATATCGATGAGCGAACGAGAGACGAAGCGACTCGGGAAGCCGTATCACGAGAAAGAGTGCAGTAAAGATCCACTATATTCCAAAGCCGTTTGTATCACCGCGTGCGAAGAAGATATCCACGAAAAATGTCAGTACGATACAACGAAAACGCTCGAGGAAAATCTGCACGGCGATTCGAAATATCACGAGTGTTATAACACGGAGATGGCGTCCCCAATCTGCCAATGTGACGAGCAGTGCGAATCGGACGACTTTATACCAATCGTGTCGACAACAGAAGTGCACCCGAACGCCTCCATCGATGCTACCATGAAGCCATCGCCGGATTTGAACGAGTACGCGAACGTTCACGTGTATTACAACGCCTTGAGTTTGGAAGTTATCGAAGAGTTACCTGTTTTCAATTTTTTCGTCTTCGTCGGCGTGATATTCGGTCACATCGGTTTCTTCACCGGTTTCAACTTGATCTCCGTTTCGCAAATCGCCGTGTGCATTTTGCACCTCTTGAAAAGAATCGTTGCGAAGAAATATTGAATTTGTAGTACTCGACACATTCCAACGAACTCTTTAAAAAAGTCTTACATACTAAAACACTTTCGTGCCCCATTTTTATAGCACACATCATAAACTCTCTCTCTCGATAACGACGATATCAGTATTATTAAAATACTACTACTACTGCTACTACTCATAATGACGCGTGAGTAGACCTGACTTTCTGTGCTCAAACACACCACCACCGCGTCGTCGTTGGGAAGAAGAAGTAAGACCAATTGAAAAGTAATAAAATGAAATTCGAAGCGGACTTGTCGGTCGTGCGAGCGGCGAGATTATTGTTGAGAAGAAGAAGAACAGATGAAGAAGAAAAAGAAGAAGAAAGAGGGACGGATGAAGGTGGAGATGTGTTTTCTGCGTTTTGTGTCGTCGATGATGATGATGGTGATGCGTTTGAAGAGGAGGAGGACGGCGTTGAAGATGATGATGATGGAAAGAAGAAAAAGAAGAAGAAAACGATGTGGACCGGGAGCGAAGACGGGACGATCGTCCGGTGGCAAAGCGCGTCGTTTACGTCGTCGTCGGTAACAAGAACAACATTTTTCTCCTCGCACAAGGAGACTGTAGTACAAAGCGGCGACGAACTTAAGTTTCAACCGACGCACGTCATGCGCGGGCACGACGGCGCGGAAATCGTATCGATGTTTCGTAGCGCTTCCTTTCGCGTGACGTCGATATCGAGAGACGGCAGCGTGTGCGTTTGGAACGGGAGAACTATGCAATGCGAGGAGAAGAGACACGTGGATGATTCGCAATCGACGACGCGAATATTAGATTGCGTTTTGTTGGAGATGAAGGGGGGGTTGGAAGTTGTCGTGGTGGCGACGTTGGACGCGGGGGTGACGGCGTACGACGCAAAGACGATGAAAAGGATCTCGAAGGTTTGTATCCACAGTGGCAGTAGCGGTGATGATGAAAACAGTGACGACGATGCGCTGGTGGTGAATTTAAAACTTGGTGCGCCAGAAGGCGTGCGATGCGACGAGATTTTAGCGACGTTTGACGACGGCGATGTCAAATTGATCAACGTGAAAGAGGAAATTGAAAAGCAACACCAACAACTCGCTAAGAAACAACTCGAAAAAGAGAAAGTTATCACAGCAGCGGTAGCAGCGCCATCGTCAACAGCAATGGCAGAGACGACTGACGAGACGGACGGTGGAGATGCAGATACGAACCAAAACAACGCCGCGCAGACGAGATTTGCCGAATACGCCGGTTTAGGCGGAGGAAAAAGAAGGCGATTTCAGAACATGCCGCCGTCGACGAGTACGAATGCGTCTGAGTATGGTGCCCTGAGAAGTGGCGACAATGCAGTGGTTTCCTCGCAAACATATTTATTCAGAGAGAGATGGATGATGATGAAGAAGAAGAATACGACGATGACGGCGCAATCTAATCCCAAGAGTGGAGATACTATCAACGTCAGTAGGAGTAGTAGTACTAGTAGTAGCAGCGGTAGTAAACACGACGTAGGATTTAGTTTAATAGCGTTTGGACTCGCAAACGGTATCGTCGAAGTACACTCGATGGATGATGATGATGATGATGATGATGATGATGATGATGATGATGAGAAAGAGGCGTGCTCTAGTTCAAGCAACCATCGTCACAAAGGTGCGGTTCGGTGTCTCGCTCAGGTGAAAATTCCCTTTGTGAAGAATAGCGATGCGATCGCCGACGAGTTGCTTCTTTTTGCGAGTGGCGGTGATGACGGGACAATGAAACTTTGGAAGGTCGAGAAGAGAAAAGGTCAGCGAAGTCTTGAACTCGTCGCGCAGTCTCGGCATCACATCGCACCAATAGTTGCAATCTTACCGCTCGAGAGTAATAAAGGTAGAGAACAAGAAGAAAAAATAGTTCAGTTCATGACGATATCAGAAAATGGCGACGTTGGCATTTTAGGAGTCGCCGCCGAAGAGGCAGGATTAGTATATCACACCGAAGACGACGATGATAGTAAGAACAACAGGGGTATTCCGTTTCGAATCGCGGAGTGTAAAATATTCTCGCGATTCGAACCGGACGATGATTTGTGCCCCTCGAAACTGACGCGAGGCGTTTGCGAAATTATCCTCGACGAGAAGATGCATTTGCTTCGAATTTTATACGTTTCAGGAAGTGTAAAGATTTGGGATACGCTCGGAGATGAAGTTTTAGAGAGAGAATTGTACAGTTCTTCGTCGAGCGTGGAAATGTGGAAACAATCGAGACCGTCGGGACCACCGGAGATGAGGTTCGCCGGCGGAGGGAAATTTTGGAGAGTGCGTGAAAGCGCGTCTTTATCAAAAATAGAATCGCCAAACTTGAACAGCTGGTTTCGCGAAGACGTCGTGCCGCTAGCTTCGTCCAACGCGCCGTTTCTTATGAGTCTCGCGAATCTTGGGAAAATAATGGCGAATAGTTTGTCGCAGCAATCTTCAGATGCTGCCACGTCTGCGTTATCGGTCGCTTTTCGAGTAACTAACGGGCGGCAAAAACGAAACGTGATTTTTTCGAAAGTTCGCGTTGGACGTAACAACGACGCAACGACGGTGGTACTTCTCGATGACGATAAATGCGACGACGAAACAAGTTACGATGATTTCATGGAAGCTACGATTGCTCGAGTGGCGGTTGAGGCTGCGACTTCTTCTTTCTCATCCAAGAGGAATTCTGCGATTGAATCTATAGGGATCCAAGAACTCACCGAGATGCAAGCGAGACGACTATTCTTCCGATGCGTATCTCTTTGGTCGAACGAAACGCCGTGCATTCGAGCAGCGTCGAGAAGCATCGCGAAAGCGGTTCTCCACAAATCTGGTATCTCCGAAGCGCTACGTTTACCGGCGCCGCCCGAAGCCGACGAGGACGAGCGAGACGAAGAAGAGAGAGGCGACTTGTTCGACAGAGCTGCTGCGAAAAATGGCAAATCAGAGGAGGAGGAAGAGGTTGCATCGTTTTGGCGCGCGTTCTTCATACGGAAAGAGGACGAAGCTATCCTTTCGTCTTCGAGTGCGAAAATACACAAAGGCGTGTTTGGTCTCTTCGTATGCGCGGTTGGTTTACTCTCTTCGGACGAAAGCACGAGTGATGCTCGAATCGCAGACGCCTGGAAAGGCGCGGCTATTGCGCATCTCTTGAAGTTTGTCGCTCACGCGGGCGACAACGATTCCACGCTCGCACACTCGTTGGCCTCGTGCATTTTACGAAGCGGTATTTACGGTGACGACGACGAAGACGACTGCAACGAGGACAATTACGCCAGCGTAAACGGGTTCAACAACAAAGATTGGTTTTCGTGCGTCCGAGATCCGAATCGCTGTCTCGAAGATGCTTTTAAATCGTCTTCCTTTGAAGTCTTGACGGCTTTGGCGTCCGCCTCGCCGTCGTTTTACGTAGCGCACGTGATGAAACGCTTCCGCGAAATTCCAGCCGATTCGCCTTTACACGTGACATCCATCGATGCTTTAACTGAAGCCGTTTTACAATCTTCCGCGAAAAGATGGACGTTTGAGCCACACGTCGTTTCTATCGCAGAAATGCTGTCGTTATGCGTGAGCAGTAACATCAGCGGCACGCTCTCCAACAGCGGAGGGGGCATGCAAATGGCGGAAATTTCGTTAGCCGTGCAACTCTCGCCGACGCCCGCACAGGCGCCAACTACGCCTTCGAGTTTACGCAAGACGTGTAAACGCTCGGTTGTCTCGTTAGCGTTAATGCTCGCTAAGCGTTGTCGAAATGTTGCATTCCACGAACCGACGAAACGCTTGGCCGTAGGTCTTCACGGCGCCGTTAAAGGCGGATCGCTCCTCGCCGTCTACGATTTATCTGTTGGACAAAAATGGCGCACGTTGGAGGACGACACCGTGGACAACGCGGCGGAAAAATTCGCGAGCAGCGCGGCGAGCGGCGTCTCTGGCGTCGTCGAAGCGTTGGCTAAAGAAACCTTCGGATTAGGCATCGGAGATTTACAGCGACAAAGTCCGGCGAAATCAACAAACAACTTGAGAAGACACTCGCAACAAAAATCGAGCGCGAGTTCCTCGAACGTCATCTGCTCCACGCTCGGTGCCGTCGCGTTCGACGAGGAGGGCCACCAGGTAGCCGCCTACCTCCACGAACGCTGTTTCGTGTACGTCTGGAACGTCAACCCGAGCTGGCGTCACGCCTTTGCGCGCGGCGTCGTTCCTCTCGGCACGTCCCAACGCATGCCTTGCGTCCCGCTCGACGACTTGGATACGACGAACACTGCTAAACAAGAACAAGAACAAGAACAAGAACAAAAGCGAATAAAAAACAAGAGCATAGCTTTGCGATGGAAAAGCAGCAACGAATTGCGGTTGCAGCACGGTAGATTGGACATGGTCTATCGAATAGGTGCCGATTATTAGAAAACATCTCGATGCAAACGTTGTTGTAGCACAGTCCTCTTTCTTCGATTTTGACGAGAATATTTCTTTTTTTCTCCACTTTTTATCTCTCACAAAACACGCTTCTTTGTCTCATCGTCGTCAGCGCTCGCAATCATCAATACGAACACCACGCGACGAGAATGGGATTCAGAGATTCAGCGCCTTTATCCGATTTGAAAGCGCCTCCTTCTCGTCCACCTCCTCCTGACAACACCAACGACGAAAAGAATCATCGTCAGAGTTTTTCTCATCATCAGATCGGAACGACACCTATACCTGCTGCTGCTCTGACGAGGAATAGTACTGCTGCTGGATATTCTTCTTTGCATCAAAGTTTTCCTGCGGCGGCGGCGTCCTCGTCGCACGCGTCGTCGTTTGGTTCTGGATTTCAGCAGCAGCAGCAGCCGTCGTCGTCGTCGTATGCGCCGGTTCAACACCAACACCAACACCAACACCAACACCAACACCAACACCAACAACATTTCATGCCACCGTCTCCGGTACCGCCGGCATCCGTTCATGGCATTGCGTCTGCGCAGCAACAGCAATTACCGGCGGCGCAGTTTTTCAATCCGAACTCGCAGCAGCAGCCGTTCATGGTGCCACAACAACAACAACAACAACAACAACAACATCCTTCTTTGACGACGGCGTTGAATAATCAACCGTACCAGCAGCAGCAAATGCCAGGAACGACTACCACAACCGTTCGCGGGCGCGAACGGTACTGCTCTGGGGGCGCGTGGGTTGGCCCGGCGCCGGCGTGGCCGACGCCACCGGCGACGTGTTCCGTGGAGACGTGCGATTTTTCGCGAGTGAAGCCAGAGTACGCGAAATGTTGCGAGACTTTTAGGAAGAGGTACGAAGGGTTGTTTGGTGGTAATAATAGCGATAGCAATAGCGTGTCCTTCGCGAAGAAGAAAGAGTTGGAAGTCGTGAGTAGAAAGATTGGAGGTTTATTTTATTTGATGGGGAAAGATATCGCGGAGGAGAACGGCGCGGTCACTCAGGAGTTGGGCGTAAAGTTGAACGATTTAGCCGGCGCGTTAGAGCGCATGGATTTTGGAACGGTCAACGCGGTGTTGTTAGATATAGGCGCGAAACACTGGGAAGAGGCCGTGTATTGGTACCCTGGCTTGAAACGAATCGTGAAGCAGTAAATATAGTAGTTTACACGTATATATAACAATGTAGATGTTGTTAGCAGCGGATATTATAGTTCTAAACAAAAAATGTGCGAGCGCGAGCGTTCATCATCAAACTCTTCTTTTTTGCTTTGCGCAAATGACGTGTGCTGTTTGATGATGAATGGTGAAGCGATGTTTCCATGCCGTGTGTGTGTGTGTGTATGTGTGTGTTTCTTCTCCTCTCTCCTCTCTTCTCTTCCTCTTCCCTCCTCCCGTCAATATTTTAAAGCCGGGACGCCTGGAAAACCTGGCAAGTGCAACGCTTTTCCGTTTTGCGGCTTTTCCAAGTTCAAAACGAAAGGAACGAACGCTTTTGCCCACTGCGTGTACTTTTCTCTCTCCGTGATGCCGTGTTTTTCAAATTGTTCGTCTCGAAGTTTATCCTTTTGCACGGGCTGATACTGGTTCTGCGGCGGCATCCCACACGTCATACCTGGTAAACAGCCGGGATCGATGGACGCGCAAATCACCTCTTCCTCCGCCTTTTCACCTTTAAAATCTCTCGCCAACATTTTCGTCGCGGCTTGTATGCTCGCCAGGGACACTCGATATGGCGCGACGGCGTGCACGCACGGCGGATGAATCACCTGCGTCACGTTCACAATCTTCCTCGGTCTCACGTGACACGAACACTCCTCCGGCGACCTGAGCGACATCCACCCTTTCCCTAAAACCTTCTCGTCGCCGCAAACCATCGTCCCGGCGAACGCGCTTTGGACGTTCAAGACACCTTTCATATCATCGCACGATCGAGCCCAATGTTGCGGCTTTTCCGACCACATTCTCGGCGCGCACGACGTTTCGTGCATGCTCTCCGCGACCGTTTGCGGTAACTTCCCCACGTTCGCCACGACGATATCCGGCGTTCGTCCGTGCGTGAATAAAATTTTATCTTTCCACTCCCCCACCGCCACGTGCGATTTTAAATCCAAGCGTTCAATCGAGAGTCGCTCGCCGAGAAAGTACGAGGCGAATTGGTCTTGCATCTCGATCTTTGCCGATTCAGACGTCGTCGCGGCTGCCACGAAAAAGTACATGTCCGCGTAGTTTAGAAACGCGTCCGTGATAAACGGTCCTATAGTAAAAAAATTCGTCGTTTAAAGTCGTCGTTTACACAGAGAGTGACAAACAGAGAGAGAATGGGAGAGAGAGAGATGGAATGCGTTACTAAAAGGTATCATCAGAAGGAGAGAGAGAGAGATGGAGTTAAAGCGCTTTTTTTTCTTGTCAATCACATTCTCTTGGGAAAGAAACGACCAAAATAAAATCACCTAATCCGTGGCCGGCGTCTGCGATTATCGCGAGCGCAGAACACGGTTGCTCTTTACTATTTTTCGATTTTGCTTTAGTGGTTGCTTTCTTGGTCGTCGTCGTTGTCGTCGCAGAGCACGAAGAAAACTGTTGGCGCAGCGCGAGCAGCGCTTTTCGTCGTCCTCGAAGCATTGCGTTTGATATCTGACGACTTTTTTTCTGAAGGGGGGTTGCCCTCTTTCTCGGATCTCTCTTTCTTTGCCACGTGGCAAAAAAAAAGATTCAAGAAAAATGACACTCGCGCCAAAACTTCCTCCTTCTCCCGAAAATAAAAAACGTGGTTTTCCTCTTCGTTGTATTCTCTTTTTGCAAAAAAGTGTTCGTCCTCACAAATTTTATTCTTCTTGAGAGAGAAATGCCCTAATGAGAGGAGCGGCAACAACAACAACAATACTTCTTAGAATAACATATCGAACGACGAAAACACAAAAAACTTTTGTCGCTGCGAGTCAAACTGCTTTTACCGAAACGTCGAGAGGAAAAAGAAGAAGCAGAAAAGCGAGGAGTCGCGTTTTGAGCGCACTCATGTCTCCCAATCATCCCGGGAAACGCGGCGTGTCGCAGGCGAAAAAGCGATACGTGCGAAACCCAAATTTACCTTTTGTGAGCAGAGAGTTGTTCACGAAAGCGCGCTTAACGGACGACGAGGAGAAACAGTTATCTGCGGAGTCGTACGAGGAAGTTTTAAAGGCGAAAGCGAACGCGATCGAGGGTTTATTGAGGCCGTTTTATGATGGTGGTGACGAGGATGAGAAGAAGAAGAAGACGAAAAGCAGAATCGAATTCGAAGTGTTTGCGAGTCCAAAGCTGAAACATTTTCGGCAACGAGTACGGTTCGGCATCTGCGAACAACAACAACATCGAGAGCAACAACTATTATCAGAGGAAGAAGAGAAAGGAAAGTTCGATTATTGCATCTTTGAGCGGTCTGAAATTACGAGAATAGAAACAAAATTCGACATCGCCTCGGAGTCGTTGCAAGCGATTATGAATAAACTGCGCGAAGCGTTGAACGAGGACGACCGATTCCAGTCCTTGAGAGAAGGTCGGCTCTCGGCGGTGACGTTTCACGAAAACAGGAAGAGCACGGAGTGCGTGGTAACGTTGTGGAGAGGAGAGCCGTTTCGAGAAGATTTTGCAAAGGTGAGTGGTCTGTTAGCGAAAGAGATTGGGGTGAAAGCGATTGTCGGGAGGACGAAAGGCGATAGGAGAGTGTCGAATGATAGTACCGAGGATTTCGTCGTCGAAGAGATGGAGATTAAAGACAACGAGAGTGGCACGGGCAGAGTTTTACGATATAAACAACCGGAGGGATCGTTCTCTAACCCAAACGGCGACATCGCGGAAATGACTGCGAATTGGCTGTGTCGAGCGATGGAAACGGATGAAATTGCAGCGCAAACGGCGAGGTCGTTCGTGGAACTCTATTGCGGGAACATGAACCACGGGTGTTATCTCGCAAAATATTTTCCGAGAGGTAAAGTCATAGGCGTAGAACGAGACGAGAACTTGTGCCGAGCGGCAGAAGTAAATTTAGAGATGAATTCAATAGAAAACGGAACGATTATAAACGCACCGGCGGAGATTGTCGCCAGACGATTCCTCTCCCGCCTGCGAAAGAAGAAACGAGGCGAAGAGAATATCGAAGACGAGGAGTACCCGTTCACGGAAAAAGATTTTCTCCTCGTGGATCCTCCAAGAGCTGGATTGGATGAAATAACCTTAGATTTAGCGAGAGAGTTTAAAGATATAATATACATATCTTGCGACGCGAGAAGTTTAGCGAGAGATTTAGGCGAGAAGAAATTGAGCGAAACGCATCGAGTGAAAAGGCTCGCCGCGTTTGATCACTTTCCGTGGCACGCGGATTTCCTAGAAGTAGTTTGTCAGTTAGAAAAGAAAGAATAGAGAGCCTTAAAATACTATTTCTACATGAGGCCACGGCCTTTTGTTCTTCGTTTTTGTTTCGTCGCTAACTTTTGTGGAACGTCACGATACCAATTCACCAACAAAGTGTTCCTCTCTCCGGCATCTTCTAAAGCCTTTTCGACGCTGTGATAACTCGTTTCGTGCACTTTAAAAGCATACATGCTATTGTGTCGAAAACCAAACTTCTTTTCGCAAGGTGCGGCGTTGTTGTTCTTCCTGTCTCTCTCTTCGAATTGCTTCGCCGTGTGTACGCACGTGCCGTACTTACTTTCTTGCTTCTTTTCGTCTCCTCCGTGAAGCCCCGGGAAATAAAATTGCATCGTCGCCAACTTCTTCGGCGTATCTGGGTGTACTCCAATCGCGTACCCGTTCTCGCCCATCTTGTCCGTTTGCAACCTAAAATCTGTCGGCACGTTACCAGTAATCATTTTATCTCGCCATCCCTCCGGCAACTTCAACTTATCGTACACGAGATTCTGAAATCGTTCGCTGAACAAAATCTGTTCCACTCTTCTCCACGTTTCCTTCGCGCTCTCGAAATCCCTAAACCCAGACTTCTCCACTCTATTCTTTGGATCGATCACATCGTACCCGCTCAACTTCCATCGCAAATCCGCGAATTGATTCGACCCCGCCGCCGAATAACTCTTGCACTTTGCGAGCTTCCAATCTCCCGCTTCCGAACATCTTCCTTTCTCCGTCGGTTCCATCGAAGCAATCAGAGGAAAATCAGACAGCATTTTTTCGTATAATTCCGGAGGGAACACGTTACAAACGTAAACGATTTCCTCGAACGGATCGGATGTTGTTTCCGTTCTTTTGAAATTTTCCAACACGTAGTCCAAATCTGTCTCGAAATCCACTGGATTCACTTTATTCACGTCGTCGTTCGTCGGGCAGGAGACGAGGACATTTTTGAACGACGACGACGCTTCTTTTTCATCAAACGAAGCGCCCACTTCTACTTCTACTTCTACTCCTTCTCTCTTCTTCTCGACGTATTCATCGTCATTCTCTAGACGACTGGTTTCTCCTAGGGGTGATGATGAAGTTGAAGTTGAAGAAAAGAAATCCAATTCAGAATACGTAAAAGTCACGAACGCCAAGAGGAACACGAACAACATCTGCACCGATAAAGCTTTCGAAGAAGGGCTTTGCTGCTGTTGCGACTGTTTAGACCTCGGAGAGATGAGCGTGGTGTTTAGCGCATCTTCCAAGACGTCTTCTTCGGGAAGGACGTTTTGGTGATGATATCGGTTCCGAGAGTGCATTTTTGTGAAGTGGAAAGGAGACTAGTAAAATACGTTGGGTGACGACGACGATCAAATTCGATCGTCTCCGTTTGAAACGTGCGAAAATAACAACACGCTACTTTGTCTCTCTTTGTCTCTCTTTCTCTCTACTCTATCTCCATTTTTCGTTGCAAATCTTCCTCTTCTTCTTCCTCTCGTTCTACATTTTCTGGCGTCGCGAGCGATAAAACCTCCGAAATCCTCTCCCGGTGAGATTTCAAAAGGTCCCAGTCTTCCCATTTGACGCGCATGCCGTCGAAGGCGCACGCGAATACGTGTTGATTTTGTTGATATTGAGGAGGAGAAGAAGGAGATGAAGAAGAAGGTGCAAAAATGTCTTTCGGGTACCGTTGCGAGAAATGGGTCAAACACACCGTCTTTGCGTTTGATTCTCGACCTACTCGCAACGCTTCCTCGGTCGTGCAATGTTTCTTCTTCTTCGCGTGCGACCATAAGCTATTTCCGAACGTCGCTTCGTGGATTAATATGTCAACCGCGTATGCAGCTTTGGCAAAATCTTTAGATGGCGTGCAGTCGCCGCTGTACGCGACGGAGCGTTTGGTGGTGAATAATCCGCGGAGGATAATCGCGAAGGCTTCCGGACAGTGCGTGACCGGGACGGAGACGATTTGTTCACAGTTGATGGTTTGCGCGACGTATGCGGCGACGTCCGGATGCTTTGGTTGCAATGATGAGGAGCTACCTTTTGAAAGAGGTGGAGGTGGCGGAGGAGGGTGCGTCAAACCGGGCTTGTTCATGATGGAGATGTGGAACGGGCCGCCGATGCCGCCGCGCGCTTGCAAAGCGCTCGATTTCACAAACGTGTATTTGAAACTCGGAACCTCGATGGTTTCGAACCACTTTTGAATTGGCGTAGGGCCAACGATAAGTAAAGGAGGTGGTGGCGTAGTGAGAGTAGAACTCGTCGTCGACGACGATGCCTGTTGTCGCAAAGCCTCGTATCGAGCGTCGAGAATAGCGAGAATACCAAGACAGTGGTCCGGATGGTGGTGGCTAATCCAGATCATTTTCAATGTCTTCAGCGCGTTTAGACATTCCTCGCGACCTAAATACCGTCGCATGGCGCCTAAACACCCTTCGCCACAATCGAGTAAAATCGACGATTTCGATGCTCCTCCTTCTTCTTCATCGCGCAAAAGAATCGCGGATGCCGCTCGATACTTGGACGGTTCAGCGCATCCCGTGCCTAAAAAGATCGTTTCCGGACCGCCCAACGCGCTCAGAGGAGCCGCTCGGCCTTTCTTCGGGTGCGCGGGATACTTACCAAACGACGCCGGTAATAAAATTTCTTCTTCTTCATCCTCTTCTTCTTCGTACACATCGCCACCGCTGCCAAAAATTTGGCGTTTCGCTTTCCTCGCGTTTTCTTTGAACGTATCGAACCGTTCCAAGTTTTCGAACACGTCGCGCAAGGCAAGTTTAGGCAATTTTGGATCACCCGTTCGCTCGTTTAGCATCTCTTCACCTCGTGTTATCGCGTGTCGATTCTTTTCACCGACTGTATTTCGATTGGAATAGAATGCAACCTCGTCGCATAATCCAAGAGTAGTAGATGTCGTCTTCTTGGAGTCGTCATCTCCTTCTTCTTCTTCGCGAGGCGGACATTTCGATGTCGTCATCAAGGTCTCCGGTAGTGGGAACACGGATGGAGCGGCGCAGTGCAAACGCGCTAAATGTCTCATTGAAGATCTGAATCCAACCTCGTTGTGACTTTCATCGCCGCCGCCGCCAATCGTGAATATATTTTTGCGATCGATTTCAAAGCCCCCCTCCTTGACGTTGTTTTCCTTCCCGTCGCGTATCAAAGAAGAAGAGGATGAAAGAAAAAACAGTCCGCTGATGTTATGCTTACGCATGCTATTGTTGCTCAATAGGCACTTACACAGCGCGTGTTTCGATTTCTTCACGTCTTCTTCGGTGCAGTTCAAGATGAGAATTCGAACCGGTTCGTGAGTATTTTCGCCGCCTTCTCTCTCGTTCAAAAACTCGTCTTCGTCTTCCTTCTCCAAGACTTCCAAAACGTACCCGAGCATCCGTTTCGGCGGCGGCGGCGGCGGTGGCGGTTTACTGCTACATTCTCTCGTTTCTTTTCGTTTCTGTTCTCGTCGTTGCTCTATCATTCCTTCTTCTGTTTCTTCTTTCTCCTCCTCCTCCTCTTCGCTACTACCGCTACTACTACTACTACCGCCGCTGCTCCCATCCGCGACGCCTCCTCGTTTCCGTTTCCTTATCCGCATCTCGCGCCTCTCTCGAAACCGGCACAGCGCGCACACCTCCACACCCTCTGCATCGTCTTCAACAACATCCATCAACGGCCACACAATCACGTCGCTGTCTTGGTAACACAAATTCTCATCCTCTCCCGCGTCTCGCTCTTCGCCCGCCAAGGAAACGCCGGTCACTTTCGGATGCTTCCATTTCGCCACCGCGGAGAGACTTCGAAGAAGAAAAAGAGAGAGATAAAACTCGCGTCAGTACCAGAGAAAAGAAAGAGAGAGAAAGAGACGCGATAAAACCGCGAGAACGAACGAACGAATGAAAATCTCGCGCGACGCGCTCTCACCTCTCCACGACAGTTTCCACGCCTCGTTTCCCAACCACCGCGCATTTCTCGTGTCCATCCGCACTTAAGCGTAAAATTAAAGAGCACACGCCGGCTAAACTTTCGTTCATATCGTCACCGAGTGCGAAAATCGCGGATAAGCCTTTCCTCGGTCGCGAGTACGTTTCCATGGTCACTCGAGAGAACGATTCCGGACAGTTGAAGAGGTACTCTCTCGGGAACGAATGTGACGATGCATTCCCCCCGGTCGTCTTGACGAGCAATGCGTTGCTCCGTCCAAAATCGTACGTGAACGACGCGCAAGTGAGAAGAGGAGGACTACTCGCGTCGTCGTTTTTGCTTTCTTTCGTCTTCATCTTTCGCGTCGTCGTCGTCTCTTTATCTGTTGTTCTTCATCCTCATTCGTATCTCAAATGCGACACTTTTTCTCGAGAGAATTGGATTCAATTCATCGCGTTAAAGAACGCATCGTAAACGGTCGCAATGAGAGACTCCGTCGATACAGACGATCGGGAAGACTTTTACGTCCGATACTACGTCGGCCACGAAGGTAAATTCGGCCACGAGTTCCTCGAGTTCGAGTTCAAACCGGACGGAAAGTTACGGTACGCGAACAACAGCAACTACAAAGGCGACAAGTGCATTCGGAAAGAGATGTGCGTTTCGCAAGCGGTGCTCAAAGAACTGAAACGAATCGTCACAGACTCGGAGGTGTTGAAAGAAGACGACGAAAACTGGCCGGAAGCGGACAGAGTTGGACAACAAGAGCTCGAAATCGTCCTAGGAAACGAACACGCGTCGTTTCAAACCGCGAAGATTGGGAGCCTTTTAGACGTGCAAAACTCGAAAGATCCGGAAGGTTTGAAACAGTTTTATTACTTCGTGCAGGATTTGAAGTGCTTCGCGCTGAGTTTACTGAACGTGCACATGAAAGTGAGACCTATTTGAGGAGTCTTTCGTGAGAATGACGATGATGTGCAGTAAAAGGATCTGGTGTAGTTACGCGAGAATATCGTCAAGTCGTCGTCTTCGTCGGGACGCGCTTTTGAGCCGCGTTTGGTATAGCAATGCAATTCTAGTCTAGTCTACACTTCTAGGTAGTAGTTCTACGCGTGCGTTTATTCCGTGCAGGTCGCTTCTTTCGACGAAAGCTTTCGGGTAGATTTTATTGAATCCTCGCGGTGAACCACACGTCCTTGTCGCACCTCACGTGCACGTCGGTCACTTTTGTCCTCGACTCGTCCTCAAAAGTAGTCTCGTTGCTCGAGCTTATCTTCCGGCCCATTTCGAAGTACTCGTAGTTCTTTGCGTTGTCTTCTTTCTTGTTGTTTTCGAGGTTCCATTTCAATCCGCTCGTCCACACTTTCGTCTTTCCGTTGAAGGGAAAGATCCCCAACGATTTCGCTGGAACTTTAAATTTCAACACCGTGTACCCTCTTCGTATCGGGAACGAAATCTGTATCCCGAGCTTTTCTTCCTCTTTCGCTCCGTTATCGTACGCGTCGTAACACACGTAACTCGGACCACCTTTCAACAAGCCGGGCGCTTTCAAAATCGCCGATATGTTCGCAAACTCGTGATCGAATCTCCCGCCCATGGCGTTGAATATCACCACGTCCGATACGACCGGGTCTCGATAACTATATTTACCTCTCTCGAGAATAAAGTTCAAGCACTTCTCCATATCGTTCGTATCTTGGTCTCGACTGAGGTCGATCAACTCCCCTGAAACTATTCCTTCTTTTTCTCCACCTTCCGCCGTAGCAGCGGCGTTAGGAGTCGTCGCGCCCGCATCATCATCAAACCGCAGTTTCCGCAATTGCTCTCGGTTCACGAACGGTACATTCTCCCGCTTTTCTTCTTTCACTTCTTCGACCCACTTTTCTTCTTCCCCTTGTACGAAAAGAGAACTCTTTTGGAAAAGAGTTCGTCTCTTCTTCTTTCTCGTTTCCTCAATCTGGTCGTCTTCATCTTCCTCTTTCGACCGCGACGACGAATCCATATCTCCAACTATATAATCCGCTCCAATCCTCCCCCCACAACTTAACGCCTTAACGAAAGCGTTCCCGCCGAAATCAGCCGCAATTACTGGCACCCCATCGTTCCTCCACAAAATATCGCTCTTAATTTTCAACTTTTTCGACTCGTTTCCATCGTTATTCAAAACTAACACGCAGGTCATCGGTACCGGGTTCGGGGAACTTCCGTCCCGAATTTGCTTTTTCTGGAAAACCATCTTTTCGGATTTCCGCTTGATTAACTCGTTGAAGTCTTTGTTCGTCGGTAAGTCGATCAAGACGGACGAACAGACGAGCTCGCTCGATGGGTACGCGCTCGACGGTTGAGGTTGGTCGAAGTTCATTTTAGCAGCAATAGCAGCAGCTTATAAAAGTTGTTCAGAATCAGTTCATTTGTTGTGAGGAGTTTCGTCGAACAAACAAGAGGAAAATACGCGACGAGCAAAGGCGCACACGTTTTCTTTCAACTGTATGTATGTGTGTGTTTGTGTGTTGTATATATTACTCTGATTCTTCTTATTCTTGTCCGTGAATGCGTGGCAATATCTCGCCGTGCTCGTATCGCCAACCTGGTGGGAGAGGACAGTTGTTGTCGAGAAGGTATTGTAAACATTCGGGTTGATTTTTCTCGCGAGCGACTCGTATGGCCGCAGAGTTCCAAGGCGCTTTGGCGGTTTCGTGCAAGTACTTCAAACAGTCTAAGTGGCCGTTCTCGGCTGCCAACTTACACGCACAAAAAAGTCCGTCTCCGTCATATTCATCAAATTTACGTTCAACAAGATATTCGAGTATATGAAGATGACCATTTTCAGCCGCCCAAGCGGCAGTACCCGAATCCCAAGGCGCTTTGACTTCTTCGTGTAAGTATTTGAGCATCTCGAGATGACCTTTTAAGGCAGCATATGCACACGCACTCGTATCGACAGGACACTCATTTGCAACGCAATACTTTACCATTTCCAGATTACCTTGTTCTGCGGCCGCATTAATCGTATTTTCATCCCACTCACACTCTTTCTCCTCTCGCGCCCACTTGAGCAACTCGAGTTTATTCGTTTCAGCAACTTGCCAGCAGAAATATGGTTCATCTTTCAAGTACCTCGGCCACAACGATTTATGCTCCCACGCAAACTCCAACGTAGATATTGATGACATCTCTTTGACTATGAAACTCTTCTTCAAATCTCTTGCACGAGACGATCTCTTCACCAACTTTCTCGTCTCCGTATTCACCTCGTAAAAGAATTTGAGATCCGTCCCGTTGAGTTTACACATCACATGCTTCTCCACGATATCGCGACACGCGCCGCCATTCAGCAACGCCTCTCTGAACAAACGCCATAACGGCAAAGGTTTATTCTCAAGCGCCGCCACGATGCTTCGCGCGCGTTGGAGTCTCTCGTGTTCCTCTTCCGTCAAGTATTCGGAGGACATGAAGAGATCGCTTTTTTAATAACGCCAATATTTATTTTTTCCCAAGCTTCTTTTTCTTCTCTTGGAATCCCCTATTTTTTCTTTCACATGCTGGTCATATTTTAAGCGCGTGGTTCCCCGCGCACACGGGCATTTAATGCGAAGAGCGACGAAATCAAAAGAGAGTTTGAGAGAGAGAAAGCGAGCACACATACAGGGTTGCAATATTTCAAAGAGGCACGCGCTATACTTTTGATTTTTTTATTACATTTTCGATTTCGCGTACTCGGCGCATCGTCTCCCGCTAATCAAGGCACCGTCAAACGTCGCCGCGTCGCGATGATCGCCAGCTAAGTAGACGTTTTTCATCGCGCCGCTTTCGCACGTTTGCTCGAACGCGGTTTTGGAGCTCCCTTTTGCCGATGGGGTTTGTATCGGTTGTGCGAACGGGATGCGGTAGACTTTTAAGAGTTTGAACGAACTCGTGATGGACTCGCCGAACCAGTCGGAGAGTTCTGATTTAACCCGGTCGCCAATTTGTTCGTCTGAGAGTTCACTCGGGACGCCAATGATAGAGGCAGAACACAAGTGTTTCCCGTTTGGCGCGTAAGTTGGAGAGACGACGGACGGGAAGCAACAGTTGTTGACCAACGTTTTCTTCCCTCCTCCTCCTTTGTATTTCTCGCCGTCCAAATATAACATCGCGTTTTCCGCGTCGTACGGTTTGTCGCAGGAAAAGTACACGCACGTAGTCCCCACGCCTTTTTCTCTTTGCTTATCTTTCGTGCCGAGCAATCGATCGCACTCCGGTCCTTCCACGGCTAAAATGACTTTTTTACCTCTAATAATCGTCTCCTCTTCTTTGTTCATCATTTGCACGCGCACTTCTACGGCGTCGTTTAGATTTCTAATCTCCTGGACTTTTGCATTCGCGTGCACGTTCTTCTCGTCTAACCTCCCAACCAACTGTTCCGCCATGGCCCCGATTCCTTTCGCGGGTAAACAATTCTCGCCCAACGCCAACGACCGCATGACGAAATCGAACAACCTCGAATCCGTCGTCAACTCAGGATTGAAGAAAATCCCACCCAAAAACGGTCTAAAAAACCTATCCACCATCTCCTCGCTAAAACCAAACGCGTTCAATCGTTCCTCGATCGTTTCCGAACTCTCTCTTTGCATCGGATTCATCCGTAACAATAACGTCTGAAATCGCACTAAACCGACCAACACTTTATCCAGCGGCGACCCAATCTTATGATTCGGAAGTAAACTCGGCAGCGCGTCCGAAACGTGCCGAAACGGATCCGCGACTCGATAAAACTGATTCTCAAATCTCACGTCCGCGCCGGCGTAAAATTTCCTCAAATCTAACGCCTTGGTATCGAAAATTTTATTACATTCTTCGTACGAGGAGAGATAGATGGCAAACCCACGGTCTAAGATGTACCCGTCGACGATATCCGTTCTCGCTCGACCGCCAAATCCGTCCGAGGATTCTAATAAAACGTACGGAATGTTTTTTGTTTCCAACTGCACAGCCGCGGCTAAGCCAGCTAACCCACCGCCGATGATGATAATCCCGTTATTATCGTCATCAGATGATGCTGTTTTTTCATCACTTTCATCATAATCGTCGTCCTTGTTCATAATAATAGGTGATTCAGATTCTGACGATGATGACATCGTCGTCGTCGTCCTCATCGCCTTTCTTCTTCTCAAACGTAAAGAAGAAGAAGAACAACGATGATCATTACTCAGAATAATACTCCTTCTTCTCTCAGTAGTATTTGAAGTAGTATTACGATTCTTTTTCGTCGCATACGACGCAAAAGGAGGAGACAAAGAAGGAGATAAAGTCGTCATCATAAAGCAGAGAAAAGAGTCAGTCGGATGTGTCACTTTTATTATTATGAGGGAAAATTTTGTTTTCTTTCAACTACTGTACATGTGTGTGTGTGTGTGTGTTTGTGTGTTGTATATATTACTCTGATTCTTCTTACTCTGGTCCGTGAATGAATAACTCGCCGTGCTCGTATCGCCAACCGCGTGGGAGAGGACAGTTGTTGTCGAGGAGGTATTGTAAACATTCGGGTTGATTTTTCTCGCGAGCGACTCGCACGGCCACATAGTCCCACGGCGCTTTGGCGGTTTCGTGCAAGTATTTCAAACAGTCCAAGTGGCCGTTCTCGGCTGCACTGATACACGACCATACGTCATAATTATCATACTCACGCTCAACAAGATATTCGAGTATGTGGAGATGACCATTTGAAGCCGCGTAAGAGGCAATATCAGAATCCCAAGGCACTTTCGCTTCTTCGCGTAAGTATTTGAGCACCTCGAGATGACCGTTTTCGGCAGCATATGCACACGCCGTCTCATCGATAGGACACTCGTTTGCCACGCAATACTTTACCATTTCTAGATTACCTCGACGTGCGGCCGCAGTAATCGTCAATTCATCCCACTCACACTCTTTCTCCTCTCGCGCCCACTTGAGCAACTCGAGTTTATTCTTTCGAGCAACTTCCCAGCAGAAATCTGATTCGTCGTACAAGTATCCCGACCACAACGATTTATTCTCCCACGCAACTTCCAAAGTCGATATCGAC
>JACLAA010003958.1_pt1 | contig 20242 bp, 19 predicted proteins | sample 8027891 | NCBI WGS metagenome assembly JACLAA01 (sample SAMN15724900, study PRJNA655200) | protist metagenome | isolation source: fluorescence activated cell sorting (FACS) single amplified genomes of... | place: Spain: Blaines Bay Microbial Observatory, Mediterranean Sea | collected 2016-01-19 | reverse complement strand
GACCGTCAGCTACCTCTTGCAGCTCGGCGGAGGCGACCTCGCCAAAGGCCGGTTAGAATCTGCGGAGCGCGGCGTGCGCACGATCGAGGCGGGATGGGACCGCCAGTTGTGGCGCACCGAAGAGAAGGAGCCGTGCCCGGAAAAGAATCGCGAGAGCGGCATCTTCAAGGCGCGCGCGTTTAGCAAGAGCCAATTGAACACGCACCGCAGCGCGCGGATGCTCTGTGCCGCCACCGAAATTTGTCTTAGATGCGAGGACGGCGTGAAGATCTCGCCGGATCGCCTCGAGTTCTTACAGGTGTTGGTCGATTATGACTACATCGGGTCCGACGAAACCTTGGCGCCGTACGCGTCCCCCGGAGCCGCCGTCGAGGGCACGGGTCTCGGCGCCGCGGACGCCGTGCTCGTGGACCAGCTCCACGCTTTGTGTTTTGAGGAGACGCGCGACGCCATCGATAAAAAAAAAATCTTCGGCGCCGGCTGCTTTTACGGCGAGGAGACCCTCGCGGCGGCGTACATGGGCCTCATCACCTTCGACGACGCGGGCCACTGCGTCGAGGGCCCGCACGCGATCCTCCGCGTCGGAGAACAGATGGCCGTCGCGACGCGTATCTTTACGCACCAAGTCCGCGACGTCGTCAATTATGCTCAGGAGCACAACACGACGGGCGCGCGGCTCGCGGTGCGCTTTATGGCGATGACGAGCTTCGACGATCGCCCGACGTCTCCCTGGTTTCTGTTGACGGCGTCGGACGCGTGGGCGGCCAATGGTACGTTACAGTCCGCCGGCATCACCCTCAGCATCCCTAGCATCTTGGGTGCGCAGGAGACTCCCGAGTACGTGGTGGGGCTCATCGCGGACAAGTACTACTCGAACGCCGGAGAAATAGTAGGTTTGGAGGATGGCGTCGCTGAGAATCCGGACCACCTCAAAAGTGCCATGAGGATCGTGTCGACGTTTTTTAATAGTAAAAACGACTTTGCGTATAAAATCCAGAACGGCGATCCTACGCATCTGCGCGAGCACCCGCGGGAGATGACGCAGCGCGAGGTCGCGGCGGCGGCGCGGATGGGCGTCACGCCGTCGGACGATAACGTGTGGCCCGACTGGCTTTTGAGGATTCTCCGGCGCGAGCGGCCCGCCTTTATGAGATCGGGCGGCTACGAGCAGTTGAAGATGTGGCCCTACTGGCTCATTTGGATCGAGATCGACTGCCTATCGTTGTGGGGAGGCATCGTCTACGAGATGGTGGCTGTCGATAATGAAGGTAGAGTGGTGGAGCGCGCGCGGCCGGAGCCCTACGTCCACGAGACGTCGGGCAAGCACTTCCTGGAGTGGGGCGCCGCGCCGCAGACGATCGCGGACCTCGGCAGCTTGGTGGACTTGGATGATGAAGCGAACCGGCCGACGTTCCTATCGGTCGAGGCGCTGCGGAAGGCGTTGCGCATCAGAAAGTCGGACCAGGAGAAGCACGCCGAGGGCGTTGGCGGTGTTTGTAATGATCACATCCGAGGCCACCCGTGTAAGGATGGCGTCGCGTGCCCGTTCAAGTTCCACTACGGCCACGAAAATCTCGGCGTGTTCTACAAGATCGGGGACAAGTGCGACGAAGATGATACAGGGAAGTGGTGCAAGGTGTGCGGTGCTCGGTGGAATGTGCAGAAGCGATGCTGCTCTGACGCCGAGACGTGCCCGGGCGGGACGTTCGACAAGTACCACGCGATCCGGAAGGCGTGCGACGAGGAGAAGAAGCCTTACCCGGCGTGGTGGCGCACGGGCTTCGTGCCCGAGGGCGGCGTCAAGTTCGCACCTCGCAAGGTCGACGCTGCGCTCGTAGCGCCTGTGTGGAAATCAAAGTATCGCGTCACTCATCGACGGGGCATTTCCTCGACAGCGTGGCGGCGCGGGTCCTCACTGGTTGATTTACACTCAGGTCGCTGCTTCACCGGAGCTCAAGGAGAAGATGGTCGCGATGCTCACGAAACTCAAAACGGCGAGGGATGAGGGGAAGCTGACCGGGTCGGTCCTGAAGAGCATTGTCACTCTAAAAAACTCGGAGTTTGGGGCTGTGACGAAGTACTTAGGATTAAGCTATACGAACGCCAAGCTCGTGGCGAAGTACGAGACCGAGGCTCACAAGACGACGGCGAGTAGCGGAAAGTTCCTAGTTATGGCCGACTGGAAGACTGCCGTTTTCAGCGAGCTCGCGCGCGCCGCCGGCGCCTCGGCCGTCGAGGGTGCCGAGGAGGAGAAGAAGGAGGAGGCCGGCGGCGACCCCGCGCCGATGGAGGAGGACTAGTTCGAGGACTCGCGGCGGAGGAGACGAGTACGAGATAGATCTACAAAAACAAACGTTCGAAATTACCATTACCGAAGACGACGCGCGTCGAGGACGTGATCGCGTAAAAAATCGTTTTTCAAAACGGGTTTTTCATCGCAATTTTTTTGCGTCGCGCAAACGCATCGTGCGTGTTCTCCGCGAAGGACTCGACCCACGAACGCGTTCGCAGTAGATTGAATCACCGCTTATACTATCTATAGCTGAGCTTGCCAACTTTAGTCTCATTCATTAACTAGCCATGACTACGCCGCCGCCGTCGCCGAGCTATTACCGCCCCGACGTGCCCCGCCGCGACGAGGTCGCCCTAGCGAAGCCAACCGCGGATAGCGAGGGTTTGCGGGCAAATCGACGCCGGCTAACACTCACGTTGGATGCCTCGCCCGCGGCTCCGCCGATCATGCCGATGGAGCCGGACGTCGCCACGCCGGCGCCAGACGCCGTCCCCGCGCCGATGGCCACAGAGCCGCCGGCGCCCGACCGCCAGGAAGCACCGCCGCCCATCGCGCCCGAGAGCGACGCGTCCGAGCTCGCCGACGCCGCGGAGGCGGTTGTCGTGGCGGGCGCGAACCTCGCGGAGGGCACGCCGGGCGCGGCATCCGTCGACTCGGACGACGAGGAACTCGGCTCGGTGTTCGAGGCGGCGGGGGCGCGTCTGCGCGGCATCTTGCTGACGGGGCCGGTCTACACGGAGGAAGTCTATGCCGCCGTGCAGCTAGAAGGCACGACGTATGAAGAGCGTGTCGCGAGCCTCTGGGGCGTTCTCAAACAGAACAGCCGCCGCCGGGGGTAGCAACGAGGCGGCGCCGTCGACCGGCTCCGGGCGAGCGGCGGGCCGGCGGCGCAAGAGGAGGAGGCGTCGCGGCGCATCGTGCTTAAGTGTTGCATATCACACAGTGGTTACTCGGCCCTAGCTAGCGCTCGGCATCCTCGACGACGTGGCACGCTTCGCCTCCTGCGCCTTGGCGACGGCGTCGAGGAGGTGCCCCGTCGTCACGGCGTCGGCGCTCCCCCGCACGGCCAGCAGCGCGCCCTCGTTGACGACGTTCGCGAGGTCCGCGCCCGAGAAGCCGTCCGCGCACGCCGCGACGCGCGCGAGGTCGACGCCCGGCGCGAGGCGCACGCGCGCGGCGTGCACGCCCAGGATTGCGCGCCGTCCGGCTTCATCAGGCAGCGGCACGACGACGCAGCGGTCGAGGCGGCCCGGCCGCACGAGGGCGTCGTCCAGGATCTCGGGCCGGTTCGTCGCCGCGAGCAGCACGACGAGCGGCGCGGCCGCGGCGTCGTCGTCCTTCGCCTCGAAGCCGTCGAGCTCGCAGAGGATCTGGTTGAGCGTCTGCTCGCGCTCGTCGTTTTGAGAGAGCATGCCTGTGTGCGTCGCGTGGTGGCGCGGCGACGGCGATGGCGTGTCCACGCAGGCACGCGCCGCGCGCCTTGGCGATGGCGTCGATCTCGTCGATGAACACGACGCACGGCGCCAGCGACCGCGCCTTCGCGAACAAAGTGCGGACGCGCGCCGAGCCGCGCCCCACGAAGAGCTCGACGAACGCCGAGCCCGAGCACGACAGGAACTCGCAGTCGGCCTCCTCGGCGACGCATCTAGCTAACAACGTCTTGCCCGTGCCCGACGGTCCCGTCAGCAGGATGCCGCGCGGGCACCGCGCGCCGATGCGCGCGAAGGCCGCCGGGTCCCGCAGGCAGGCCACGACCTCCCGCAGCTCGCGCAGGGCCTTGTCGACGCCGGCGACGCCGGCGAAGCCCCGCTTCCGCTCTCTCTTCTTCCGGTGCTGGTTCGCGACAGAATCGTCCTTGCGTGGCGGCAAGTTTCGGTAGAGGTAGTAGATGACGCACAGACCCCCGACCACTTTTATGGCTAGATCAGCAACGCGGAGCCCTGCCTTCAGCCGGCTATCCCAGGACGGGCGTCGCGCGCCGAACGCGACGCCGTACTGGTGCAGCCGCTCGGCCAGCCAGACGGTATCGAAACCAGACCGCCGCACGTCGTATCTCTCGCCGCTGTGGCGCGATACAGTGCACCAGTCGGGGCCAATGCGTACCGTGGCTACATTGCCCGCCCTGGCGTCGGCGAGGAGTCTGGACAACAAATCCCCGTCATCGGGCCCCGCAGCCTCGTTCGCCGCCGGCCCGGGCCTGGCAGCCAGTAGGCAGCCAGCACATGCCAGGCTGCGTCTGACAGCACGGGTCGCGAACAGCTGCAAACTCGCGGCGCATAGCATTGCTGGGACTCGAAGCGATCGTGCCAGGCGAGGTCGTGCCGCTTTTTAGTCCCGAACTCGGTTTAGCAGCAAAGTAGCTAGCGGTCGTAAGACACTAGTAACACTAGCGAACACACACACACTAGCCAAAAACCACGGTCGACCGGCAACCGCGCTACCGGTGCTATCCACAGCTTCGGCCGCCTCGCTCGGGACACACACAACGCCTCGCCTCTGCGCCAAGACGCAGCAGCCGGTGTCGGTCTGCGCCGATCGGCTCAAAACCAGCTCCTCGTCGCCTAGCGCGCCGAGCCAGCCCCAGCCGCCGCGCCGCCGAAACGCGGCCGCGGCCCGTTCGCAACCCTGGCGGCCATGTCGCTCCCGCGGCGAATAGTGAAGGAGACGCAGCGGCTCACGCAGGAGCCCGTGCCCGGCATCACGGCCATTCCCTTCGAAGACAACATGCGCTATTTCAACGTCATCATCTCGGGGCCCGACGACTCGCCCTACGAGGCGGGCGTGTTTAGGTTGGAGTTGTTTCTGCCCGCGGACTATCCCATGGCGCCGCCGAAGGTCCGGTTCCTCACGAAGATCTACCACCCCAACGTGGATAAGTTGGGGCGCATCTGCCTGGACATTCTCAAGGACAAGTGGTCGCCGGCGCTGCAGATCCGGACGGTTTTGTTATCGATCCAGGCGCTGCTGAGCGCGCCGAACCCCGACGATCCATTAGATAACGGCGTCGCGGACGCGTGGAACCGGGACGAGGCCGCGGCGCAGCGGACGGCGGCGGAGTGGACGCGCATGTACGCGTCCGGCGCGAAGTGAGTCGCTCGCGTGTTTTAATTTGTGCCCTCCCCCAATCCCGCCCACCACGTCGCTTATCCCTGCGTTTCGGCCGTACGAGTAACATCTGTACCCGACTTGGCAGTCCCCGGCGCCTCGCGGAGGCGGAGTAGTGCTCGCTATCCCTGCGTTCGCGTACGTGTGAGTATTTGGAGGCTACTTAGGCGCTCTCGCTCGCGCGCGCCGCCTTCTTGGCAGCTTTCCGCGCGTCGCGCGCTAGGAGCTGCTCGGCGCGCGCGCGATCGTCGGCCGAAAGCGAGGACGGGTCCTCCTTGGAGCGCGGGGTAGCTTTGCAGCTTTTCGTCGAGGGCGGGCCAGGCGCCGACTGTGGCAATGAGCGCGAGGGCGGCGGCGCGGGTCGCGCGCGTCATTGGCGCTTCAGAGACCCAGGGCGAGTTTCGTCACGAGGAATAGCGCCGCCAGAAAGCCGACGAGGACCAGGATAACGACGCGTACGTCCGCGGGAGTATTGTCCTGCGGCGTTTTTTTCAGCCTCCCCCCTTGCCGCCTAGCTGCGAAGCGCCGCGCCCCTCGTCGGCCACGGTACTGCGCCTCCTGATTCTCTAGCGTGGACCACTGGTCCGTGTCCGTGTTTGCGATTACCATTGGTCACGCCAGAATCACCCCGCCCGGGCGGAATCCATTCATCGCGCGCGACGTTAAATTTCCCATGCTTACGCTAGCGGCTGTAGACACACTAGCCAACCAGGCACTTTGGCCACAATCGCGCCATTCGAGCCTATCGCTGCATCGCGCAGCCTGTAGTTGCTCAGAAGAACGCTCTTGACGCGCAAAGCTCCACTGCGCGCTGCACCTGCAACAAGCTCCGCCGCTCGCTCTTCAAACCAGCTCTCAAAGAGTTCAAACAAACCAGCTCTCTCAGCAGCGATGAGCGGAATATTGAGCACATTAGCCAACTGTCTACCGAGCCGGGAAAAACCTTATTGTGGTGGCCCGTCCGTCAGAATCGGTGTTTTAGGAGGCGGCCAATTAGGACGGATGATGATCCAAGACGCCATCGACCTTGACGCGAGAGTCGAGGTCATGGACCCGTCGGCCGACGCGCCCTGCGCCCACCTGACGCAGCGCTTCGTCCAGGGTAATTTATTGGATGCGAAGGCCGTCGAGGCCTTCGGCACCGGTCTCGACTGCATCACGATCGAGATCGAAGGCGTGAGTGTACCTGGCCTCGAAGCTCTGGAACGGAAAGGCGTGCGCGTCGTCCCGAAGCCGGCGCACATCGCTTTAATACAGGACAAGGGCCTGCAGAAGCAGTTCTTCCAGAAATACAATATTGCTACTGCTCCCTTCGCCCTCCAGATGGCGAACGGCGACCGAGCAGCTTTGGGGTATCCCGTCGTCCAGAAGCTGCGGCGGGGCGGCTACGACGGCAAGGGCGTTGCCGTGCTGAAAGATTCAAGTTCTTCTCATTTTGAGGGCAAAGACGCGCACTGTGTGTTGGAGCAGAAGATAGATATAGAAAAGGAGTTATCGGTAGTAGTATGTCGCCGATCTGCGTACGACACGAAGTGCTACGAGCCGACGGAGTGCGTCTTCGATCCTAGGGGCAATGTGGTTCAGCTCATTGTGAGTCCGGCTTCGATCACTCCCGAACAGAAAGCTACCTGCAACGCCCTAGCGAAACAAGTAGTGGACGCCATGGACTACATCGGGATATTAGCTGTCGAAATGTTTTTGGAGAAGGGCACTGGTAAGATTATGGTCAACGAACTCGCTCCGAGGGCACACAACTCGGGCCACCACACGATCGAGCAGTGCGCGACGTCCCAATTTGGGCAATTGCTGAGGGTCGTGCTGGATCTGCCGCTCGGGGACGTCTCCCCAACACGGGCGAAGGCTGCCGCGATGGTCAATATCCTCGGGTCGCCCAGTGTCGCCAAGGGCTCGAAGCCTTTGTATAGAGGCCTGCGGGAGGCCTTGGGCAAGCCCGGCGTCTACCCTCATTTATATGGGAAGAGCACGGTGTCTCCATTCAGAAAGATGGGTCACATTACGATGGTGGGCGACGATAGGGACGAGGTCGTCGAGCTGGCGAAGGAGGTGCTCGCGTCGGTGGCGTGCGAGGCGGCGCCCTGAGTCGTCGTGGCGGTCGGTTTAACATCTCTTTCTTTTCTTGGGCGCGTCGATGGCGTCCCGGGGAGGATTAAAAGGATGAATCGTTTGCTAGTGTGTTACAGGCCGCTAGCTCCGTGCCCCGGCGGAGCAAGCGAAGGCAGTAAGGCCTACACTCGCCGCGGGAGCCTGCCAGGAGCAGGCGGACGGCTAATCGCAGCGCGCCAACCGTTGAGGGCGCCGCGCGCCGCCCACGCGTGCTAGCAGAGCCCAACACCAAGCAGAGCTCCAGCAACAAAATGGCCGACTGGAGAGCCACGAGTGACTGGACCGCCCGCATGCGCGAGACGCCGAATCTAGCCAGGAACACGGTCTTCGTCGAGGAGGCCGCACCGAAGCCGCAAACACAACCTCCGTACCGGGGCGGGCGGCCCGGCGCGCCGCCCGCGGGAATAAGAGATGGCGACTGGCAGTGCCCGGAGTGCCCGAACGTTAATTTTGCCAGACGCATGGAGTGCCACCGCTGCGGCGCGCCGCGACCCTACGAGCCGCGGAAGCCGCGCGCGCGGCAGCTTCGGGACGACGAGGAGCCTAGGTACAGACGCCCGCGGCCGCGCGACCGGAGCGAGGAGCGCGACCGTCATCGTCGAAGGAGCCGCAGCCGCAGCAGGGATGGAGGCCGCAAGTTCGAACGCGGAAGACACAAAGGCGAGCCTCCGAAAGAAGACAACTGGCGCTGCGGCCACTGCCAGAACGACAACTGGGGCTGGCGCAAGGTGCGTTTTGTCAAAAGTCGACGCGTCGTGATCACCACACACAGGTCTGCAACCGCTGCCAGAAGCCGCGGCCCGAGAACCTCGCGCCGCGCGAGGGCCGCGGCCGGGGCTTCAACGAGCGCGACGACGCGTCGGATCGCCGCGCGCCGCCGCCGGACGAGGACGATGGGTACGACGACTTCGGGCGAAGGAAGAAGGCCAAGAAGAGCAAGGCCGAGCGCGAGGCGCGTCGGGCGTTGCTTCTGACTTCAAACTTCGTTCGGCGTAGGTGATGGTCCTTGTACTGGTTGGTTCGTACGCAGGCCGAGGCGCTCGCGCGACTCCAGGGCGCGCACGGCCCGCACTGATGCGCTGTCCGACGAGCCGGTGCACCCCTGTTCAGACGTCGCGGCGATGGCGTTCTGGTGACGCCGTCGACGCGAGGCCTGTAACTTGACCAATATTACTATCCATGCCCCGCGCCACGCCTAGACGCGTCGCCGCCGCAGACCGCCGCAGAGAACGGTCCGAGCAGGCGTCGCGTCGATGGCGTCGCGAAAAGCTACAGACAGACCTCGAAGAGGCCGGCGGCGCCCATGCCCCCGCCGATGCACATCGTGACCTGTGTAAGTAAAGATCACCAAAGAACAAACAACACCGAGCGAAACCAACCGCGAGAGAAAGCCTCGGAAACGTCCTAGACATCTTTCGACATAGGTCGGGTCAAAAATGGGTTAATAATCCTTCCGTCAAGGGTCGGTTGCGTCATCGGGCTTTGTTTACTGAAGTAGAGACACTGATCAGAACCACGACGTGCTTCGCCTTCCGCCGCTGCCCCTCCAGCAGTATATGACCGACCTGCCGCGCCCCCGTCATGCCGAAGGGGTGACCGATGGCGATGCTACCGCCGTTCACATTTGCTTTTGCAGGATCTATCCCTAACTCGCGCATCGCGTACAACGGCACGCAGGCAAAAGCTTCGTTAATTTCCCACAAGTCTATATCATCGACAGTCAAACCTGAACGACTCAGTAGCTTGGGCACGGCGTGGACGGGCCCTATACCCATCTCGTCCGGCGCGCAGCCGGCCACGGCGTAGCCCTTGAAGATGCCCAACGGTTCGACACCTCGCTTCGACGCTAGCTCACCGTCCATGACCACACACGCCGCCGCGCCATCTGACAATTGCGACGCGTTGCCCGCCGTCACCGTGGCGTGCGGATCATCCTCCCCCCGGACCGGTTGTAGGCCTTGCAACGACTCTAGGGTCGTCGAGGGCCGGTTGCACTCGTCCTTGCTCACGGTGTACCTGATATCCTCACTGGTACCTTTTTCTTTATCTTTGACCGTCATGATCGTATCCATCGGTACTATTTCATGCTCATAGTAACCCGAGGACTGGGCATGCGCGGTTCGTTTCTGACACTCTAAAGCATAGGCGTCGCAGTCTTCTCTACTTACATCATATCTCTTGGCAAGGAGATCTGCCGTCTCGATCATGGGCATCCACAGAGCTGGGAACGTTTTTAACAGTCGTTTTTCAGGCACGGTCGTCTTCGCAACAACCGGCTGGACCATGCTGATCGACTCGACGCCGGCACCTATGGCCACATCGGCGAAGCCCGAGGCCACATGTCCTGCCGCGGAGGCGACGGCCTGCAAACCCGACGCGCAGAATCTGTTTATGGTAGCACCCGACGTAGTAGCAGGTAACCCCGCCCATAAAGCGGCGTTCCGCCCGATGTTCATCCCCGTCGCGCCTTCCCCGAACCCGCAGCCCGCGATGACGTCGTCCACTTCCTGCGGCTCGATCTTCGCTCTTTGGACCGCGTGCTCGATCGCATGCCCCAGCATCGCCGCGCCGTGCGTCTTGTTGAAGCCGCCCCGGAACGACTTGGCCAGGCCCGTGCGGGCCGTTGAAGCTATTACTACGGTGCGGGCGGCCATGGTTGTCCGCGGCGACTGGCGTTCTGGTTGCTCGCGGCGACGGGCGTTCTGCCTAGGCGACAGCGAGGAGGGACGGCGAAGAGCGTGAAAGTTTGCGGCGACCGCGGCGGGCGAGGGTCAGCTGACTCCCTGCAGCGATGCGAACCTCGGAGCGTTGTCTGGCCGGCTCTACAGCGAGCAAGTGCACTTTTTTGTGGGAGGATGGGAGCACGCTAGTATGTCAATGTGGCGCTAGCTGGCGCAAGCAAGCGCATCGCCACCGCGGCTCCGTACTGCCCCTATATATCCTCATCACTGGCCCACGGTTCCATCAGGGCCCAGTCGTAGTGGCGCGGAGGCGACCTGGACCGATAATGCTACGCGCGGCGCTCACACGCCTTGGGGCTGGATGCCACCTCGCTGCCGCGCCGCGACCGCCCACGACGCGCGCCTTCGCGAGCAACCGGAGCAAGCGAGGAATTTACGCGGGCAAGGACATCCGGTTCGGCAACAACATCAGCTTTAGCCACCGCAAGACGCGGCGGACCTTCAAGCCGAACGCGCAGCGCAAGCGCCTCTGGAGCGAGACGCTCGGCTGCTGGCTGCGCTTCAACCTCACGACGCACGCCTTACGGTGCATCGATAGGGCGGGCGGCATCGACGCTTATTTACTCAAAACGCCGGACGCGAAGCTCGGGTCGATCGCCGGCGCCAATGCGCGGCGAATGATTGAGGCGGCGCGGGCTAGGTCAGACCCGTCGTAAGATCATGTGGCTAAAGAGGAGGTCTGGTAGTCACGGCAATGCCATCCGTCAAAACGGGTTTCGTGTGGTCAAGTTCTCCCGCGTCCTCCCGCCGGAGATGGTCCGGCGCGTCGTCGAGTACGCGTTCGACGTGGGGGGCCACTAGTATGGGGGTATATAGTACGATGTCTTAAGGCAACCGACGCCTAGTCGCCCATCCACGCCGGCGCGCGCCAGTCCTTGCCCGCGTAGCGCGCTTCACTACCAAGCTCCCTTTCAATTCTCAGGAGCTGGTTGTACTTCGCCAATCTCTCGCTTCGGCACGGCGCGCCCGTCTTGATCTGGCCCGTGCACAACCCGACCGCGATGTCGGCGATGTACGTGTCCTCGGTCTCGCCGGATCGGTGCGAGGTCATGATGCCCCAGCCCGCTTGCTTCGACATCTTCACGGCGTCAATACTTTCGGATAAAGACCCGATCTGGTTCACCTTGAGCAGCAGCCCGTTGCAGGCCTCCTTGTCGATGGCCTCCGAAATCTTCGCGACGTTCGTCACGGTGAGATCATCTCCTACCGTCTGCACCGTGGCCTTGACCTTCGGACTGAAGTTCGACCAGGCGCTCCAGTCGTCCTGGTCGAAGGCGTCCTCGATGGTCACGATCGGGAACTCTCTGCACAAATCGGCGTAGAAATCAGCTAATTGAGCAGCGGTCATCTTGAGAGCAGGATCATCTCTTTCAGAAGGAGGATAAAACGTCCCAAGGTCGTAGCAATCTTCACCTTCCACCTTGAACTCGGAAGCGGCCACGTCCATGCCAATTTCACATTTCCCTTCATACCCAGCGGTCTTGATGGCCTCCATGACCAACTCGACGCCTTCCCTGGCATCACAAGGGGGCGCAAATCCACCTTCGTCGCCGATGAGCGTCGCATCTCCCCCAAATTTATTTTTGATGATCTTTGCCAAGGTGTGGTAGCACTCCGTGCCAATTCTTAAACCTTCGCTGAATGAGGGTGCTCCTGTCGGTATTATAAAATACTCCTGGAAGGCCAACTTGTTGCCCGCATGGCTTCCACCATTGATCACGTTGAACGCCGGTACGGGGAGGACGTTGGCATTGTTTGTGTTTCCTGCCACATCCGCCACATGTTGGTACAAGGGTACGCCCTTGGCCGCCGCGCCTGCTTTCGACACGGCTAGGGAGACGCCTAGGATGGCATTTGCACCTAATTTTTGCTTGTTGGGCGTGCCGTCAAGGTCGATCATCAACTGGTCGATCTCTCGCTGTTGCGACGCGTCTTTGCCGATGCATGCGGGTCCTAGGACGTCGTTGACGTTCTTCACGGCTTGCAGGCAGCCCTTTCCTAGGTAGCGGCTCTTGTCGTTGTCCCGAAGCTCGCACGCCTCGTAGATGCCCGTCGAGGCGCCGCTCGGTACAGAAGCTCGGAAGGTGCCCTGCTTCGTGTCGACTTCCACTTCGACGGTGGGGTTGCCTCTGCTATCGAGGATCTCGCACCTGTGCGCAAATCAGCCAGTGAGACGCGTCGATGGCGTGGATGCCATGATAGTAGCAGTGGCGGAGACAATTTGACTGATGCACGGTCTCGCACGCCCTGACGGCTGTGATCTCGCCGTCACCGCCGGCGCGCAGCTGTGTGGCGGCGCGCGGCTTGACAGCGGGCGCGAAGGCGGCGGCAGTGCTGAGGAGCAGCGCTAATATGATGCGGCGCGCCATTGCAAATCCTGCCCTGTGAAGATGCGATGCTCTCTGCTCGCTGCAGATGCCGTTTTTGGTCGTTTCTGATGTCGCTACTGCACAGACCTTGCAAGCAGAAACGTTTGGCACTGTTCGTTGAAGCGCAGTGCTATCGCTGCGTTGCGAGTACGTTTTAGTCCAAGCGCATCAATGCTCTTTTTGCTCGCTAGTGGGATTCAGCTGGGTGTCGCGGCATCAGTCGTCGTACAAAGGCTCGTAGCCAGAGCTCTTTCGCAGGGCTGGTGCTTGGCCCGGCGGGCGCGTCCGCTTACACGCGACAGCCGCGGCGCGCGGCACCGCTGCCAAGTTCTAGAGAGTAGTATACGTATTAGGCCCCGCCAACCACGCCGCCGGCGCGCAGGCCTCACCAACGGCGCCGCCGACGCGCCTACATCTGGAACGACGTCAGCCCGACATCCCTAGCAGCAGCAAGCTGCGCGACCGCCATCGCGCGCACGGTGGACAGCTCCACCAACTCGTCCTTGTCCCTACAATTTTGCATGGCGCCCCCCAACATATCCACCACCGCTTGCGCTTGATCGAAACTGGCAGCTAATTGCAATTTGAGCTCCGACAGGCGCATCAAGGCCACCATGCACGTCGGGTCCACGGCCAACGCACTTTCAAAGAGCTTCTGGGCGTTGTGCGCCTCGAACTGGTTCATCTGGATGAGCGTCAGACCCTTGTTGTACAACGGTACGGGATTGGACTCGTCCAGCCTAATTGCTTCGTCGAACTGCCTTATAGCGCCTCTGAGATCGGCCTTGGCCAGCAACACCTCGCCCTTCACTTGGTACACCTCCGACATGGTAGGCGCCAACCGTTCCGCGGCCTCGACTTGCTCCTCAACAGCCTGGGCGTCCGCACCACTATGGATCAATACGGTAGCCAACCGCAGCCTAGCGAGCACATGGCCCGGAGCCACCGCAATACACGCCTCGAGGTCGTTCTTGGCGGCTTCCAGGTCCCTCCTTATCACCCTTAATTGGGCCCGGTGCATGTGGACGTCACTTACGGAAGCACCATCACTATCAGCGAGAGCCGCATCTAAGGAAGCATCCGCCGACGCCATGTCCGCGTTGTCCACGTGCACTCCAGCTAGTCTAACTCGCGTTTCCACCCGCTTGGCGGGATCCGATTCCAGCGATAGAGCTCGTTCGTAGCACGCCGCCGCACCTGACAAATCGTGGACCAGATGTTTATAGAGCCCCGCCGCCCGTTCCAGCTCCGCGACCAACGCGGGCGGGAACTGCTGGCCATTCGCTTCCGCTTTCACTTTCTGAGCGGAGGCCAATTCAACATCTTTTCTCGCCGCTTCGTATCTCTTGGAATAAGTAGCCGTCTCCGCCCGTTGGAGGAGGAGTCGGATGGTCTCGGCGTCGTCTCCAGATGCTCTAGCACCCTTAATTGCTGTGGCGTAGTCTGTCGAGTCCGTCGATGCCGCTTGGGCTCTCGCATCGTACGCGGCGTAGGTCATGAGCAATTGCGTGATCGTGTTGGAGGAGGGCATGCCGAACTTCGCTCCTGACGCACGACGCGCCGCGAGGACCTCCTCGGCCGCCGCGGCGCCGACCGCGCGCATGACGGATTCGACGTTGTCGACCGGCGTCGGCTGGTCCGCCTGCCGGCCCGCCTGCAGCGCCTTCTTGAACGCTTCTCTCTGTATGAGTAAATCCGCACAAATCTCGACGAGCGCTTCTTCGTTTCTGCCCAATTTATCAAATATCCGAGCTCGTCTCCTTCTAACTTTGGCGTGCTGCGGGTCGCTCGCTAACACGACAGCACAGTCCTCCAGCGACGCCTCCAAGTCGTCGCACCGCTCCCGACACGCACTTCTATTGTTATAAAGCGCTTTCCTTTGGGGTGCTAGTGTCTCATGCGCAATGCTTAAATCAATGGCCTTCGAGAACCACTCGGCGGCCTCCGCATACCTCGGCGGACTCGCCTTGAACAGTTCGAAGGCCTTCTGTTTGCACGCGTTGAACTCGGCCTTGACTGCTTCGCCCGACGCCGCGTCCTTCGGCGCTTCCTCCGTGCGCGGCGGCGGCGGCGCGTCGGCCTCGTCGTCGAGCTCGCTGTCCTTCTTCTGCTGGCGCGCCCACCAGACGAGCGCGGCGATGCCGACGCCGGCGGCCGCCGCGACGGCGAGGGCCTGCGTTGTTGCGCGTGAGCGGCCGCGCGTTGCGTCGCGCGGAACGCGTCGCGCGCGGATTCGATCGATGTTTGCGTGCCGCCGCGCGGCTTTTGAAAGCGTTGGTCGCGCGCGCCTTGTCTCCTACACGGTGGGCGCACCTTTGTCGCTGGCCTCGGCATCTCTGGCGCGCTGTCGCAGCGATGCCCACGGATCCGGCAACGACGCGCGGCGGCCGGCGTCGCTCGCGCTCTCCCGCGGCCCTTGGCGGCGTCGAAGACGCGGTCGAGCTTCCCGTCAGACGAGTCCCGGGACCAGTCGCGCGTTCCTAAGGCCTCGCTTTGTCTCACGCGTCTGCTTTGAACAAAATCGAGCGGATTGCTAGTGTCTTACATGCCGCTAGATAATTCCGCCTGAAGCGCAGACTTTCCCCTCCAGCGCGCGGCAGCCTTCGCTAGAAGCAGCCGCGACAGGCTTCGAATTTCGCAGTAGTTGTGCCGTCGCTCGGTGACAAGTTTCAGCGAGTGACACGCGCCGGAAGAGGTCGCTCCCAGCCCGAAAGCCCCGGCTGCAGACGGAGCGCTATCTCAGGCAGAAACGACAAGATGAGCCGCACCAGCTGCCTCGTCCTAAGACCAACCCTCGCCGAGTTCAACGACATCGAGACCTTGATGCGGAAAGCAGAAGAAGAGAGCGAGGGCGCCGGCATCGTCAAAATCGTGCCACCTTCTGGATGGTGGGACGGCGCGGCCGAGGCGTCCCAGGCGTTCAACGGTGACACGATCCCCGGGAAGACGAGCGGCGGCCGGCGCGCCAAGAATCTACTGGATACGCTGAAGTTGCGGCCCATCCGGCAAGCTGTCAGTAGACCACCAGGCACGCCCAAGGGCGCCTTCGAAGTTGCGATCCTGCCGCAACCACAGACAACGGCGAAGGCTTTTAGAAAAACAGCTTTGAAACTCGAAGAGGACGCGTCGAAGAAGGCTCGAGAAGCTAGAGAACGGTTCGAGAGGAGAGGCTGCGAAGCGCGAGGCTCGGAAGATGTGAGTGATGACGCGGGCGTCGAGGCGGCCTTCTGGAAGGCGCTGACGCCGTTAAATGAAGCGCCGTTGTATGGGGCCGACGTCGACGCGACGTGCTTTACCGACAATGACAAAACGAGTGAAGGTGAAGTACCAGGATGGCACCTCGACGCGATACCCTCATGTCGGTTAAGACCATTTCTCAAACGCCTGAAAGCGCGAATCCCGGGCGTGACGAACGGCATGCTCTACTTCGGCGCTCCAAGGGCGTTCTTCGCGTGGCACGTGGAAGACGCGAACCTGTACAGCGTCAACTATTTGCACTGCGGCGCGCCCAAGTCGTGGTACGCGCTGGATCCGAGGGCCGCGCCCAAGTTCGAGGAGAAGTGTAGGGAGGCCTTCCCCGACTTGGCGCGGGAGTGCCGGGACTTTTTGAGGCACAAGACCGTGGTCGTGAGTCCGGACCTGCTCGTGCGGTGGGACCTGGACCAGTATTTGGTGGAATGTGTCCAAAGACCAGGAGAGATGGTCGTAACTTTCCCTGCTGGGTATCATTGCGGTTTTAATCATGGGTACAACGTCGCCGAGTCGACGAACTTCGCCACGGATACTTGGGCTGCGATTGGTGCTCAAGCGTCGCACTGCAAGTGCCAATCCGATACTGTTAGGATTGACGTGCCTCTGTTCGAGCGGTGGCGCGTCGAGGGCGAGGAGGCTTTCGTCTGTAAGCCTGTCCCTGAGCCTGTGGTGGTACCACCACCACCGCCGAAGAAGAAGAAGGCCAAGACGTCGACCAGCGCGCCGCGGAAACGGCGGTGCCGCACGTGCGCTGCCTGCAAGGCCACGGACTGCGGCGAGTGCAAGTTCTGCAAGGACTCGCCGAAATTTGGCGGTCCCGGCAAGATGAAGCAGTGCTGCGTCAAGCGCGTGTGCCTGCAGCCGAGACTGCCTCCTTCCGCTATGGTGAGCGGGGCGCCCTGTTCCTCGGGGACGCGGCACATCGACAAGCGCATTCCCCCCGTCATGACCTAAGTTTGAAGCCTCTCGCCCGTCGCACGGGCGCGTCGATGGCGTCGAGGACTAGTCACAGTCTAGTGGAGTCGCGGCGCCGTCGACGGAAAATCGCCCCGCGGTGTCGTCGTTGGCGTCAGGTACTGCGGGAAAGCGTACGCGGGGTGTTCATACCTCTCGATTGGACCTGCGTAGCGGTCGCGCGCGCATCGTGTCGTACGGGTCGAGCATCCATCTCCAATTTTGGAAGGAGAGCGTGACAACTCAGCCTGGGAGCGAGGCAGCAACGAATTGGGCAGCCACAAATTAGGCAAGATCGTGTTGATCCAGCACCCAGCGTTGGCCTGCGCGTGATCGCAGAGCTAGCTGTGAGCAAGACCGCTCCCAATACCACACCAACCTAGGAGGGCAGCCAGATGATGGAGTGCTTCGGCATCTCCTGCTTCGAGGAGCCACAGGAGGAGGAGGAGCTCGTCGCCGCACCAAACGAACCAAAAAAGAAGTCCCCCCCTCAAAAAAAACTGCGGAAGAAGCGCTCCGTCAAGTTCGCCGCACCACAGCCGCAGAAGTCCTCGAAGAAGCTCATTCCCGCACCACCGCCCTCACCCAGACCGGTGTGCTCCCTGCCGCCGCCGGCGGACGTGGTCTGGGGGCCCCTGGTGGACATGATGCCCCTCACGCCGGACAAGGAGCTGGCCTTCTTCGAGTTGCTGCACTCCCACCCGTCCCAGAAATTACTCGAGCCGTCGTCCGCCGATGGGAGTACCATAATGATGTTCGCGGCCGAGTATCATGCGCATCTGGCGGGCAAGATGATTTTCGTCCATTGCCAGCGCTACGGGCAGCGGTACGAGTTACTGACTCTTAGGAATAATGCGGGCAAGAACGCGGCGTGTTATGTGCATGAATTGGATCCCGAATTACCAGTCATGAAGCTCTTCGAGGAGGAGATGCGGAAGAACGGTGTTGATAGGGACAGTGAGCATGCTCGAATTCTGGTGCCGAAGAAGAAGAAGAAGAGCCTAGGGGTGAAGAGGGCGATGGGGCTCAAGAAGGACAGGCCCGACCCGCGCGCCGGCCGGCCGGGGCTCGTCGCGCAGCAGTCCGTGCGCTTCCAGAACATGAACGTTCGCTCATGACTCGGGCCAATTGGTAGTAGAACACATGCGTCGACGGCGTCCCCCGTCGTAATTTGTAGTAGTAGAACACAACACCATTACTCGACGTACCCCGCGCGCCGCGCGAGATTACCACCGGACGCGTGCTCCCACCTTCTCACGCCGCGGTACGCCCGGGCCGCGGGAGTCTTCCCGCCGGCCCAGCCGTACTTCGCCGGGATGGAGCTGTTTCTCCCATCTGTAGATGGGTACGCGCTACACAGCGTATCCCTCAAACCTTGCCGTAGTTGGTCCGCGACGGCGCAGCCCCCCGCTCCCCGACCAAACAGCTTGTCGACCTTCAGGCGCTGCGCATCGAGCTTCACGACGGCCCGCGCGTACAACCGGACATCGCGCGGGACGAGCTTCGCCAGCAACTGCAATTCTTCAGAGTCCAGATCCTTGAGGTTGGCCGAGGGCACCTTGTGGCGCTCGTGGGTTAAGCGAGGACCTAGTTCCGTACTGCCGCAGCGACAGTATTCTTCACGATGTGACGTGGTGAGCATCCGCAACAAACACGCCGACTGGGGATAAGCCTCGGCCAATCCGACGAAGTAGGCTTTACCAAGAGAAGCCAGGGCCTTGCTCAACATAGGCGGATGCTTGGGCACGGTCCAGGCGGACTGGGCGGTCGCTAAATACCTTGTTTGGATATCGCGCGAGTGGTAGCAGGCGAAGGCGTAGGTCGCATTTCTATTGAGTAATCTCTGGGCCCACAATTTTAAACCACCTTTCACGCCCGTACCTTGCCGCGGGAAGCCCTTATCCTGCACTCGTATCGAGTACTTGCACATGAGAAATTGACTATAAGCCATCTTTATCGGATGCCGTAACATCAATACTAATCGCGTCCGCGGGTAGGAATTTATCAAGTGTTGGGTGTACCCGTGCCACAGCGCCTTCTCGTGCGAGCCTCTGAGGATCGCGCCCCTCGGTAGGTGTTTCGGGCTGTCCTTCATAAAAGACGCGCCCGCGTTCTTCGGGATGTGGACGAAGACGTAGAGGTACTTGTTCACTATTGCTGAACTATTCAGAGTGCCGCGCCACTTGACGCCGTCGCTGCGCGAGAGGCGGCGGCGGACGTCTGGGGGTGGCTGCCCCATTGTTGCCGCCGCGGCGGCAGCGATGGCCCAGAGCGTGCGCATGGCCGTAGCTATGCGACCATGGTGTGGCAGCGCATCGGTACGCGTTCTTTTGCGCCGATCCGATTGCAATAAAATTTGGTGCTAGTGCCTTACATGCCGCTGGCGCGAACCGCAATTGAAGTGCGTACACGCGACGAGGAGCGGCTGTGCACGTTACAGCTGGTCGAATCGTTCACTGGTAGCTCTCCTTGCTCGCGAGCCACGCAGCACTGCAGGAAGAGTACTAGGTGTGCAGCGAGGGCGCCACCTCAATTTAGCGCTGCAGCCAGCCAAGCCAGCCAATAGCCGTCGCACGTTGACGCGCGCAAGCATAAGGTTCGCCGGGCGTTCCTACGCCGTCGTGCTGGCGGTAGAAACCCAATGCGTCGCGCGGTATTGACGATGCTGTCGCTGCGCGCTGCGAGAGCGTTTTTGCGGCCCGCTGTGCGCGCTCCACTACGGCGGACCGCGCCGGTCTGGTCGGCCACCGAATCGCAGCAAAAGCCAAAGAAGAAGAAGCAACAACAAAAAAAGCAGCAGAAGGTCCAGAAGGGCGCCGCGACCCAAGCCTCCGATTCTATTTGTAGCGCGTCGGAAGACTTTAGCCAGTGGTATAGCGATGTCATCAGACAAGCAGACATGGTCGACGCGTCACCAGTAAAAGGCTGCATGGTCATCAAGCCCTGGGGCATGGCCGTCTGGGATGGTTTGAAGGACGCCTTAGATAAGAAGATCAAGAAGTCGGGCGCGCAGAACGCCTACTTTCCTCTACTCATCCCAAGATCATTCCTATCCAAGGAGGCGGAGCACGTCGACGGCTTCGCGAAGGAGTGCGCCGTCGTCACGCACCACAGACTCAAAGGAGACGAGAACGGCCTCATACCAGATCCGGATGCGGAACTCGACGAGCCCCTCATCATCCGACCGACCTCGGAAACGATCATCTGGCACATGTTCCAGAAGTGGATCTCGTCGCACAGGGACCTACCCCTAAAAATCAACCAGTGGGCGAACGTCGTGCGATGGGAGATGAGGACAAGGCCCTTCCTCAGAAGTAGTGAGTTCCTCTGGCAGGAGGGCCACACGGCGCACGCTACTTCATCAGAGGCCATCGCAACGGCAGAAGAAATGTTGGATGTCTACG
>JACLAA010002509.1_pt1 | contig 20253 bp, 14 predicted proteins | sample 8027891 | NCBI WGS metagenome assembly JACLAA01 (sample SAMN15724900, study PRJNA655200) | protist metagenome | isolation source: fluorescence activated cell sorting (FACS) single amplified genomes of... | place: Spain: Blaines Bay Microbial Observatory, Mediterranean Sea | collected 2016-01-19 | reverse complement strand
TCTGTAATACGATTGCGAAAAGCCTTCGTTCGGTCCGAGAGAAAATCCGTACACGTTCACTGTCCCGCACGACATCAACGCCATCAAAACCCCTTGAAAGCCAACGCTCGTTTGAATTTTCGGGAACGATTTAATCACGTACGATGCAAAATCGGGATGTAAAGAGTATAAAGGCGTTCCCGGGTTCCTTCTGTGCTCGCCCATGAACGACCGAAACGCTTGCGGAGAACGCATTTGCTGCACGACAAATTCATCTTCCGTCTCGCGAAACCCAAAATGCTTTGCGTTCACCACACGCATCGACGTTTTCCTTCCCACGATGTCGCCGTAATTCGAGTCTGTCTTCGCGTCGTTGAATCTTATGACGACGGTATGCGCGTCAATCTCCGCCGCGCGATTTCTATTTACGCGCGATTTCATGGACCCAGAGTTGCCGATTACGGCGCACGTTGGAAAAAAGAGCCGGTTGCCTCTAAAGATATCATCGCTTGGTAATATTTTCAGCAAAGGTGGACCAATCGGGCCTAAAAATCTAGGAACTTCGTTTGGTAAATCCAATTGCAATACGCCCGTTTTCCTCGTATTCATATGCTTGCCCAAGTTATATTTCGACATGATGATTGGACCGGTGTAAGGTAGGTTCCAACTTTGCAAGAGCGAGCCGCCGAGTTTCTTCCCGGATAGTTTGATTGGACTATCGCACAAGTCGCCTACGTATATTTTCGAGCACGTGCACATGGTTTCGTCATCGTTGCACGTTCCGTGCGCGCATGGTTGATTATGCGCGCCGCATATCGGTCTCGGAATAGTTCGTACAGCAGGCAATGCATCTGGAACGCTCGAGCTTTTCTGTTGGTTTTGTGTTCTGTGTTGTTGTTGTTGTTGTTGTTCGCTAGTCGCGCCGTCGTAGTCTGTAGTCTGCGTATTTTTGTCGTGGGAGGAGGAGGAGGAGTAATCATCGTTACTAGCATAATCTTCGTTTGCTTTTTGCAAAGATACCGGATGGTTTTTCCTCCGATGCGAAGACGCCGCCGATATATCTTCGTCCATTTCTCCGTACGTCCCGTCTGTTCCTTCAAGTACCGTCTTTGTCGTCCACTTTACGTACCAAACTACGAGCAGAGCGAACAAAAGCTTGACAACGTTCCATCTAAATTTTGCTTTCCTTTTGTGTTGCTCGTACAGGAGCGAAGTTCGACGCCTCGCCGTTGGTGCAGTCGTCGCTGCGATACACATGATAAATATACTCTTGAGCTGTGTTTTTTATCGGGGGAATTGATGCGCCGTGCGCGTGTATTTAGGTTTAGGAAGAGAGGAGGATGACAAGTGACGATGGTTCGTTTTGAACGAGAAAATTTTAAGGCAAAAGAAGAACTTCTTCACAACGAAAAAGAAAGAGCAAGAGACTTATCACTAGTATTAAAACGATGAGAGAAGAAGAAGGAGAAGGAGAAGGAGAAGGAGGAATTTGGGAAGTTGAAATCGTCGGCACGCCTTTAGATTTGAACGAGTGCGTGCAAATTGTATCGGACGATCGCGCCGGGGCGATATCCAGTTTTGTCGGCGTCACCCGAAACACGTTCGATGGAAAAAGCGTCTCAAAATTGGAATACGAATGTTACACCCCTATGGCTTTGAAGAAACTCAACGAGTTGTGTGCGATGGCGTTCAGAAAATGGACCGGCGATGATCGGTGCGATAAGAGTAACACCAGAGATAGTCACGATAGCGAAAACGTCAAGATTGTGAGGAGAGCGTCGAGTTGCGAGGTTGAGGATAAAAACGAGACAGTTAGGGGAATGGGAGGGGTTGGCGAAAAGAACAACGACAAAACGACGAGCACGAGTAGTAAAAAACAAACCGACGACGGACTCTTGAAAATAGTAATCAAACATCGGACTGGAACGGTACTTGTTGGCGAACCGAGCGTTATAATTGCGGTTTCATCAGCGCATCGCGAGGCTTCCTTGGACGCAGTTAAATGGTTGATTGATGAACTGAAAGCGACGGTGCCGATTTGGAAAAAGGAGTTTTTCGAGGATGGCGAAGTGTGGAAAGAAAATAGCGAGCAACGTTTGAAACCTTCTAAAAACAGAGGGTATGCCAAAGCATACACCAATTGAATTGAATATGATCCGTACTAATGTTGAAATAATAATACTAGTAATAATACAACGCGTTCAAAAACGCATTCATTATAGATGAGATTCTACGGGCATAACTCGCACACCATCCATTCATTTTTTTCTTCTTCTTCGTTATTAGCGCTATTATTACTGCGAGTATCTCCCTCGCTATTTTGTTCACGGCTATATAAATATCGTTTGTTTCCTTTCAGCTTTAGATGATCGATGCGGTTTACGTCCACGGTGACGAGGCAAAAGTTTTCCAGAACATTATCTTTCGGCCACATGTTTTCGAATTCGTCTTCGTTTTCTATCAGTCTGTCGACATCGTAAGCTTCCTCGTGTTCCGGCAGACGCGGTTGTCCTGGTTCCGGCCAAGCAAATTGCCCTCTCGCGCCTGGGCGCATTTTTTTCCACGATATCGAGCGGTCTCTTATGTCAATCTCATCGGTCGATTCATTCGTGATGACGTTGGCAAATCCACGCAGTCGGAACTGCTCTCTGCTCTTTGGAAAATACCAGCAAATTTCGCACTTGTTGTTGACAGCAAAATCACCTACTTTCTTCGAACGCTTATCGGTCACGAACGTCACTTTCGTCGGGTCTCGGTCCAGGAAACCTCTAAATACGACCGTACGGATTGCTGGAAACCCACTCTCGTCGTTTTGATCGTCCATCGATGCGTTCGCTCCCGTTGTCGCGACTTGGATATATTTTGCATTCGGTAGAGATTTGTTCGCGTCCATCGCCTTCTTCAAAGCAGCGCGCCACACTTGCGAAGAACATTTCGTCGCCGCGGTTGATGCGCTCAGAACTATGTTATGCGCCATATCCTTTTCTTTTGTCTTTCCTTGTTCTCTTGATGTTGTTGTTCTTGTTCTTGTTAGACGTGGTAGTATTTATACGTCTCGTTCTGTCTGTGTTTTTTCTCGCGTTTGGAAAAGTGTGGATAAATTGAGTTTTTCACCTCACCCACCCCCCCTCACAAAAAAAAAGAAACAACGCATCGCGCACACGCGACCAGTTCGCGACGCATTGATTGAAGAGCGGGATATACGCATATATAAAGATCGAATCCTCATCATTTTCGACGTTCCTTTCTCTCTCAGAAAACAATGCTTCTGGTGTCGTACTGATAGATAGATAGATATAAAAGCAGTCGCAAAATAAAATTAGGTATAAGGAAAAATGCGACAAAGTTTAAGCAAAGGCGACATCACTTACACCACCGCCGCCAGTAGCAGCAGCAGCGCGGATGATAAGTATATTCTTAAACCTATTCCGTCTGGTCACGGTCGCGTGACTAAACTTGCGATAGCGTTATCACTTTTGACGGTTGCCTCGCTCATCGTTCGGGAATCGTGGAACTTTCAAGAGGTCACGCGCAATAGCGTTGGCAAGTTTGGGAGTGGGAGTTTCAAAGAAGGACAGGAATATTTCCGTCTACTGGACACCGATCACATGGATAATTACATCGAGGACGGGGAAGATGCTCTGAGAGAAACAGCAGAGCGAGTGAAAGACGCGTGCGAATACACGCACGAGCAGTATGAGAAAGAGCCGAAACCGGTGGCGAAAACGAAAGCGTTAGTTACCGGCGGTGCCGGCTTCATTGGTTCCCGCTTAGTGAAAGAGTTACTTCGCGTCGGCTATGATGTCGTGGTCTTGGACAACATGTCGACGGGCAAAGAAAGCTTCCTCGCTAAAAAGGCTACGCTCGTTCGCGGTGATTGTCGCGATTACGAAACAGTTTTTAAAACCATTGAAGAGCACGAACCTTTCGTTGTCTTCCATCTGGCTGCGCAATCAAAAGTGTTGCCTTCATTGAAGAAAGGCGTAGATTTCGTTCAGTTTTCGATAGAGCAGAACGTCCTTGCCACGGAGAATGTTCTGAAAGCAATCGTACAAACGCGGCACGCGTCGTCTGATAGTGGCGATGGATCCGCGAACGCGAAATACGTCGACAAAAAAAATCAACCTTCGGGGCTGCACCATCCTCAACATCACAAGGCGCGAAAAAGTTTCAAAGGCGTTCAGAAATTCGTTTACGCCGGGTCTTCGACGTTTTATGGGAACAACTTGAGGAATCTTCCTTTCCAGGAGAATTCTAAATACAATGTTTTGCAGCACAAAACCGCGTCAACCTCTCCATACGCTACAACAAAAGCCATGGGAGAAACGATCGTGAAGCTGTATTCGGAGAGCTATCACGTTCCGACGATAATCTTGCGTTTGTTTATGGTGTTTGGTCCAAACGAACCGAGCGAAGGTTTGGACGGCGTTGTGACTGGAAAGTTTTTAAAGCAGTTCGAAGCGAATGAAGATTTAAAGATCGAGGGTAGTGGGAATCATTTTAGAGACTTTGTACACGTAGATGACGTTGCGCGAGCTTTTGTATTAGCCGCGCAGTCTTCGATAGAACAAAACGGACACGTGTTCAACGTTGGGAGCGGGAAATTAAAGACGATAAACGAAATAGCGGAATTAGTACAACCAGATGAGAAGAAAAGAACTCATGTTGCCAAAAGGAAGAACGATTTGATAGGCACATTAGCTTCAACGTGCGAAGCGAAAAAGCAATTAGGATTCGTGGCGAAATTAGACATAGAAGATTGGGTACTTTCGCAGAAAGTGTAAAGCAGTTTTTCATTATGCGTACCAAAGCTGATCAATAAGCTCTAGTTTTTCTTCATTTGTTTACTTTTTTCCGCAGAAGCAGTTACGGCTTCAATTACCGCAGAGCGGAATCTGTTCTTTTCGAGCTGGCGCATCGCCGATATTGTCGTTCCTCCTGGCGAGCACACTCTATCTTTCAACTCTCCCGGGTGCACCTGCGTTTCGAGGCAAAGCTTTCCAGCGCCGATTACAGTCTGACAGGCGAGTTTCATCGCAACACTTCGAGGGAGACCATTCAAGACGGCCCCATCTGCCAAAGCTTCAATGAATGCAAACACATACGCTGGTCCAGAACCAGAAACGCCGACGACGGCGTGCATCTGGCTTTCTTCTACAATGACCGATAAACCAAGATTTGAAAATAATGATGAAATCATCTTCACCGTGGCTAGACTCGCCGTCTTCCCTCCACAGCACGCAATCGCGCCTTCTCTTACAAAACACGGCGTGTTGGGCATAACTCTGACTACCGAAGGTGTCGGCAGCAGGTCGTTGTTTGCGTTGTCCTTCTTATCGCTTTTGTTATTGTTGTCATTGCTTTCATTGAACCCAGCATCTTCCTCGTAAAAAACTTCTTCGCCTTCGAGTTGTGCCGCCGCTATAATCTTATCACTTTGATATTCGTCGTCGTCGTCGTCGTCATCATCGCCGTCGTCGTAATCGTAAGATTTCATGCTAGTGCTATCGCTATCTTTCTTTCGTCCGCCAAGATTGAACAGACCTCGAGACTTTAAGTTGCCATTGCTCCCATCAGCTTGGCGTCCTCGTTCGCTCGATTTCGCATTCGTTCCAATATTTAAATGCTTTTCAATGTCAGATGTTTTAATACCCGCGGCAACAGATACAAACACGTGCCACGGTTTGACCCTCGGTTTAATCTCGTCCAATATGCTCAACATTTTATTTGGTTTGACGCACAAGAAGATTATATCGGATTCGTCCAACACTGCCGAGGCGTTTGAGACGATATTCTCGATGCCTAACTCTTCCTTGAACAGAGACGCTCGACCGTTGCTTGTTTGATTCTTTCCTCCGTAGCACGCGATAGATTCGCTTTGGACGACTTTGGAGTCCAGGAATCCTCTTGCCATCGCTTCAGCCATCGCTCCGCAACCTATGAAGCCGAAGCGCAATGGTTTTTGGTTTTGCAGCACGCGAGCGGACTTGTTTGCATCTCTTTCGATGAAAGAACGATGACTGTCGCTTGTACCACCATCAGTTACGTTATTAACATCGGATGCCCCGTTCACAACTGCGATATGTTGTCTTCTTCTTTCCACGGGAGGAGAATGTCTAAAAAGTCTCTGGCTGTGGCTTGGTTGGAGAGAAGACGCTGAAAATGGCGTCGACGCGATGCATTTAAAAGACGCGGAAGCGATTGGAAACATTCGCGCAACGCTCAGTTATCGATTCGTGTTGTTCTCGTTGATGGTGGTGGTTGCGTAGATGGAATAATTTCACAACACAACAAGAGAATTTTATGTGATGATACTTAAGTTTTGTTTTGGGTGTGACAGTTGCTGATATTACTTTTGTCCACACAAATAAACAAACAGCTTGAAACAGCGACAACGAGCTCTCTCTCGTTCACTCCCTCTCTCCTTCTCTCTTCTCTCCCTCTTTTGGTTGTTTGTTCGTCCGGACCGGCGGTTTAATACTCTCCAGCAGCAAAACAAAAAGGAGGGCGATAAAATAAGAATGAATGTGCTCGTTTCCGGTGGGTCCGGATACCTCGGACAGTTTCTCATCGAACGTCTCCTGACTTTGAACAAGGAAATCAACGCGGTACACTACACGTGTTCGTCGGAAAGCTCAAAACTCCCGGAAAGCGTTCACGAACAACACAAGCGAAGGTTAGTTTGTCACGTGTGTGACTTTGAAACTGGTGCAGGCGTGGAAGAGTGCGTCGAGAAAGCGTCCAAGGGTGAGTATCTCGAAGGCAACAAAAACTTGAAACTGGTCGTCAACTGCACCGCGCTTTCGCAACCGAAACAATGCGAAGAAAACGAAGAAAAAGCGCGTAAAATAAACGCCCCGACACACTTATGTGAAGCTCTTATGAGAAAATACGGGAAGGGAAGCGAAGAGAGAGTTCCTTTACTCGTCCACATGAGTACGGATCAGGTGTTCTGCGGTTCGTACTCCAACACCAGAGAAGACGACGCGCGCGAAAAGGCGTTTGAGCCGATAAATGCATATGGTCGTTCGAAAAAGTACGCAGAATCGTATTTACTCGAAAACTACGATAAGAACGCGCTCGTCATATTACGTAGTTCAGTCATCACGGGACCACAGCCGCCGTATCGACGCGTCGACAGGCCGTTGTTTTTAGATTTTATCGCAAAAACGTGCCCTCCGAACACGCGCGGTCAAAGTGCAGAAGGAGAAGAGAAGGAAGAAGTTAAAGATGAAAACGCGGTGGAGTTTTGGACAGATGAATTTAGAAATCCAGTATCGCGAATTGATTTGACCGAGGCTATCGTGTACTGTTTTGAAATTTTCGTAGGTTTACGACGTAAACGCGATGTTTCCGCGTTTTTGTTCGAGGAAGGAGGTGGGTCGTCAGATAGCACTCCCATTTATCACGCGGGCGGACCGGAGCGCTTGAGCCGTTACGACATGGTCACCATATTTTGCAACACCATGAGAGCGAGCAAAAAGCGCGCGAAACCTGCAGAGAAAAGTAAAACCACGTCTTCTAGCGCTGCTGCCGTGGTTAAAACTCCTGCTGATATTAGCATGGACAGCACAAAATTTATGACAGTTTTACGCAACGGCGTTCAGTTGAAATCGTTCCAAGAACAGGTTTTAGATTCGACGACGGTGTATTTGAGCGCAGTTCTTGGAAAGACTCGATAAATTAGTTCATGAGCGACCAAAGAAATTATGTAGGAATGTACGTATGATTAAAAATGAGTTGTATGTATCGTGATAAATGCGCACTCACATTAAAAAAAAAACGTTCTCGCTAAAAACTTAGAGCTCATCTTTCGGTGCTTCCTCTTCTTCCACTGCCGGCGCAGATTCTTCATCTTCTTTCGGCGCAGATTCTTCGGCTTCGGCGACTTCTTCCTCTTCATCGGGGAACTCCATTTCATCCAAGAGCGGTGCGTCTTTCTCAACGCCCATCTTGTCCTTGAGCAAATCAAAGACGCGCGACGCCATGGATTTAGAGTCGTCGATGACGAATCCAGATTCGATGAGCGCAGTTTCGAACATGACGACAGCCAAGTTCTTGGAAGTTTCATCTTCGCCATCAGCTTCGTACTTTTCCTTGAGAGCGGCAACCAGCGGGTGTTTATAGTTGATTTCCAACGTCTTCTTACCCTTCATGTACTGCGCTCTCGAGTCGTCCGATAACGCTTGCGCTCTCATGATGCGCTCCATGTTGGCAGACCAGCCGTATTTGCTCGTGACCACGACGCATGGCGTCGTGGATAATCTGTTCGAGATCTTCACGTTTTCGATTGAATCCGGGTACGAGGTCAAAAGAGCATCCTTCCACCATTTCGTGAACGGCTTGAAGTGTTCTTTCGTCTTTTTGAACTGCTTCTTCTCGCCTTCATCCGCGTCCCCAAATTTCATGTCTTCCTTGGAAGCGTTGGAAAATTTGAACTCATCGAATTCTGTCAAGTTTTGCATCGTGTACTCGTCAATCGGGTCGGTGAAGTAAATAACTTCAAATCCTTTCAACAAGAGTTTTTCGAGAAACGGCGATTTCTCCAAGGCTTCTTGGGATTCGCCGGCGACGTAATAAATGCTCTTTTGTCCTTCCTTCATTCTCTCGACGTACTGTTCCAAAGAGACCAGTTTGTCCGGAGATTGAGAGGTGTAGAAGCGGAGTAACTTGGCTAATCGCGTTCTGTTCGAGGCATCTTCGATGATGCCTAATTTGATGGCTTTACCGAAAGATTTCCAGAACTTTTCGTACTTTTCGTTCGCGACAACCTTGGCCTCTTCGTCTTCGTTCTCGTTGTCGTCATCCTCGGAGTCGTTGCCTTCCTCAGCGAGTTTACGAATCATATCCAATGCTTTTCTGACGAGCTTCTTCTTGATCGTTTTCAAAGAAGTGTGTTGTTGCAACGTTTCGCGAGAAACGTTCAACGGAAGCGTATCGGAATCGACGATCCCTTTAATAAAAGAGAGATACTTCGGCAAAAGCTCGTCGAATTCGTCGGAAATGAACACTCTTCTCACGTACAGTTTTAACGCGGAGGCTTTACCGTAGTAGTTATCGTACATATCCGGAGGGGCACTTTCCGGAATGAAGAGAATAGCTTTGAACTCAACATCGCCTTCGGCTTTGAAGTGGGAGTACGTCAACGGATCGCTCTTGTCTTTCGACAACGCCTTGTAAAACTTGGAGTACTCTTCCGGTTCAATTTCGGAAGACGATCTGAGCCAGATAGCTTTAGAGTCGTTGAGTAAGACCCAGTCCCAGACGGTTTTCGTAACCGTTTTCGTTTTTGGTTTGTCGTCTTTCTCGTCCTCATCGTCGTCGTCGTCGTCCTCATCGTCGTCGTCCTCATCGTCGTCCTCATCGTCGTCCTCTTCGTCCTTCTCCTCGTCGGACTTTTCTTCATCGTCGTCTTCGATCGGAACTTCTTCGGATTCTTCCTTAGATTCCCACATGTAAATCGGAAAGTTGATAAATTCAGAGTACTTTTCGACCAAGTCCTTCAATTTGCCCTCGTCCAAATACTCTTGCGCTTCCTCTTTGAGATAAATCTTGATCTCCGTGCCTCTGCCGATCGCTTCACCATCGGTATCTTCAGAAATGGCAAAGTTACCGTCGGCTTTAGATTGCCAGATCCATTGCGTGTCTTCGCTGTTCGACTTGGTGCGCACTTCCACAAAGTCGGCGACTAAGTACACGGAGTAGAAACCAACGCCAAACTGACCGATGAGAGACATGTCGCCACCCTTTTGCATTTGCTCGAGGAAGGCTGACGTACCAGATTTAGCAATCGTACCCAAGTTGTCCTTGATTTCTTGCTTGGTCATCCCAACCCCTTTATCGCGGATGGAAATAAGCTTTTGGTCTTTGTCGATTTTGATGCGAATGTCGAGCTGAGCGGCATCTCCGTCGCCCAATTGCGAGGCATCGGTCAAGGACAAGAAACGAATCTTGTCCAAAGCGTCGGATCCGTTAGAGATCAATTCTCTCAGGAAGATGTCTTTGTTGGAGTACAAAGAGTTGATGATGATATCCATCAAGCGCGAAACTTCGGCTTGAAACTCGTTGACTTCAGCACCCGCCTTGAAGGTTGGAATTTGGAATTCTTCCGATGACGATGCCGCCTCATCCGCCGCCGCAGCTTCTACGAATAGAGAAGAAGAGGAAGCAGAGAGCGCGTTATCGCTCCCAAAGTCTGTTGTTGAAAGTGAAAAGAGACGACACACACACAACGGTCAGTGATGGTTCGAGTTAACTTTAACCACCGGTAGAAGAAGTTACTAATCCAAAATTATATTTGATCGAAAGAAAGCGAGAGAAACAAATTTCCGAGACCAAATCACACGCGGCGCGCTCTCGAAAGATGATGATTGAATAAAAAAAAGATTACGACATCATATCATTACGCACTCGAAGGGACAGAAATACCGGCAAACAAGCCGATGAGTAACCCCAACAGAAGGAATTTAGTAAACTTCATCATCGTTCTTACGTTCGCGAGAAAGAAAGAAACGAGAGTTGGTGTTTCTAAAAAAAGTGATGAAGAGATGAGAAGAATTTTCCTTCTTTTCTCCTTTTCTCTTTTGGAGATGATGGGTGACAATTCGGGAGCCAATCAAAATTTCACAAAGTCGCGACCACAACGCACAAAGAACAAAAACAAGCGTGGATGTGGGGTGGTGGTGAATAAATAAATTTTTCGTACAAACTTTAACAACTTCGACGCTTCTTTCTTTCCTCATCCTCATCCTCATCCTCCTCTAATTCTTCCGAGTTTCGCCGCCAATTTACATACACTTCGTCCGTTCTAAACCTTTGCGTGCACGTCGTCTGTTCTAAAGGAACACCCACGCTTCCGTTCGCTAAATATTCAATCAAGCCGGTGTACGCAATCATGGCGCCGTTGTCGATGCAATATCGTTCATCCGTCGCATATAACTTTCCTCCGCGCTCTTTAGCCATTATATCCATCATTTCCTGCAGACGAAGATTGCACCCAACACCCCCCACGATGAGCACATCGTTCGCATCGCAATGCGCCATAGCTCTTTCCGTCACTTCGATCAACATCGCAAACACAGTTTCCTGAAACGACATCGCCAAGTCAGCCTTCGTGACTGTATTACTATAACCATTACTATTATTACTACTTTTCATCGCGGCTACTTTTTCTTCCGCGTTGGTTAGAATTCCACCAACGTTTATATCCATACCTTTACAATTGTATGGAAATTCCACGAAGGTTTTACCTTCTTTCGCGAGTTGTTCGATGTTATATCCCGGCGCCGGGTCGTTCGAAAGCTCTAAACACCTCGCGAATCTATCCAACGCGTTTCCTACCGCTATATCTATAGTTTCTCCAAAAATTCTGTACCTGTTATCGTTGTACGCGATGATTTGTGTGTTCCCACCGCTCGCGTATAAAACGACTGGATTCTTAGCTTTCGTTACTAATCTTCCCATCTCGATGTGCGCTATGCAGTGGTTCACCGTTTGGATTGGTTTCTTCCAAATTTGACTGAGCGTTCGAACGACTAGCGCGACGACGATGAGGCACGCCCCCATCCCAGGTCCTTTGGTGAAACAAATCACATCAATTTCCTCGCCGAAATCTTTCAACGAAAATGAAGAGCGAGATTCATTATTATTATTATTATTATTATCATCAAACGCTTCTCGTAAAGCGTCTTCGGTTAAATCTAAAATCACTTTTTTGTGGTGGTTGGCGGTTTCTCGCGGGAGAAAACCACTACCCGTAGGCGCGCAATACGTCCGCCGTTTGTTGCTCAAAATCGTTCCATCGCTGGTTACTATGCCGACGCCTATTTTGTTCGCCGACCCTTCGAATCCAATGGCTATCGTTCTCTTCTTCTTCATCCTTTTTCACATATATTTTATTATTATGGCGCCATGCATGGCAATCGGTGTGAGAAAATATCGAAAGAAAGAAAGAAATGCAAAAAAAAACTAAACTTTTGAAGTAACGAACACGCGCACACACGGAAAGAAAGAAAGGAAGAAAGGAGAATGCCGTCGGCGTCGTCGTCGGCGTCGTTAACTGCAGCAGCGGCAGCGTTAGTAACATCATCGTCGTCGTCAACGCGTCCAAATCTGACTTCTTCAAAGAAGACGAAGAAGGTAAAACTCAACTGGGTGGTGAAAGCTTCATCAACATCGTCAAATGAAGGATACTTACCCGGCACCATGCTAAGCGCGGAGCAAATCTTAGAAGTACCCATCGATAGAAGAGCGTTTAAACCTACGAGCGAAGAGTGCCCTTTCTGTGTAAACGCGATAGTGAAAGAAAATGGGAGCAAGTGTATCGGAGTCTGTCGGAACCCACAGAATGTTCCAGGACCCCTATTTTTTCCTCATCAAATGCAAACGTGTCGAGACGCGGTTCAAATTCAACTAGAATCGATGAAAGATAAGAATAATCCTAGAACCGACCACGGCGTACAAGTTATGTGGGAGTTCAGCGTAGAATCGGGAAACATGGATCGCTCGAGATATTTCGGTTTCTCGTCGGATATGTATCACTTTGATCATTTTCTTGGGAAGTGTTTGGTAAACTTTGACGCGTTCGTATTCAATAGAAAGCACGAGATTCTTGACGAGATTTCAATGAAAGATGGGCGCACTTTGGTGAGAGTCATAGTAACTGATAAAGTTGGGAGTGATACTTTTTGGGCTTTTGTCATGGTGAAGCGCACATTCAGTAAATACGAAGGTTGCTGGCAAAGCTTGAGGATTTTGCCGTGCGATGAAAATTGGGATTCGAAATATATTAACGCGAATACAGGCGAAGCTAAGATGCCTGGAATATAAAATAGATTTATGTATATTAGTAGTACTGTACACGAAAACGACTAGTTAACGGCGGCGGTTTTGACGCCTCGGGCACCGTCTACCTTTATTTTAATATCGGCAGACGCGACGGAGGAAGCGTTGTTGTTGTTGATATTTTTTACACTCTTTCCCGAAGCAGCGCCGAGGATAATTTCCTTCAGTTCATCACCAGTTAAGCTTTCGCGATCCAAAAGCGACTTTGCAATCGCGTGCAGCTCTTTCTCGTGCGTTCGCAATAGCGTCTTGGCGCGCACGTACGCGCTTTCGAGCATTTCTTTCACTTCTTCCTCTATTTTTTGTCTCGTTTCCGAGGATAAGCCGCTTTGATTATACTCTTGACTCGCTAAACCAATAGTTTGAGAAAACCCGTACTTTGTGATCATCTCCCTCGCCAATCGTGTCGCTTGTTGCAAGTCAGACGAGGCGCCGGTTGTAATTTCATCTTTGCCAAAGATCAACTCTTCCGCGACTCGTCCGCCCATGGTGACGTCAAGCATAGCCATCAACTGTTTGCGAGTGAGATTCAACTCGTCTTTATCTGGAAGTTGCATCACCATACCTAAAGCATGGCCTCTCGGAACAATGGTCGCTTTATGCACGGGCCTCGCACCTTGCGTTCTTAAGGCAACTAAAGCGTGACCACCTTCGTGGTAAGCGGTGAGCTTTCTGTTCTCTTCCGTAATGACTGCGGACTTGCGCTCCGCGCCCATGAGAATGCGATCCTTTGCGTGGTCGAGATGGCTATTTTTCACTTCCGTCTCGTCATCTAAAGCTGCCTTCAACGCCGCAATGTTCACAAGGTTTGCTAAATCTGCTCCAGAAAAGCCCGGCGTCCCTCTCGCGACGATTTCAAAGTCTACGTCTTTCGCGAGCTTCACATTTTTCGAGTGCACTTGCAAAATTTGTTTGCGACCTTCGACGTCTGGATTCGGCACCGCGACGGTTCTATCGAAACGCCCGGGTCGAACGAGCGCTTTATCCAAAGCCTCGGGCGTGTTTGTCGCTGCAAGCACAACAATACCTTGGACGTCGGACGAATTAAATCCATCCATTTCCGTTAAGAGTTGATTCAAAGTCATGCGAGTGTTCTGCGCATCTTTCGGAGAACGCTGCGAACCGACCGCGTCGATTTCGTCGATAAAAACAATACACGGTGCTTGCTTCTTCGCCGCTTTAAATAGTTCTCGCACTCGTCGAGCGCCGACGCCAACAAACATCTCCTCAAACTCAGAGCCGGAAACGTAAAAGAACGGCACGTCCGCTTCGCCCGCGACGGCTTTCGCGAGCAAAGTCTTTCCTGTCCCCGGCGGGCCGACCAAGAGCAAACCTTTTGGAAGTTTTCCTCCCAAGCGAGTAAACTTTTTCGGATCTCTCAAATAGTGTACGATTTCTTTCAGCTCATTCTTTGCCTCGTCGACGCCTTTTACATCCGAAAACGTTGTCTTCTTCTTCCTTCGTATTTTACCACCTTTACCGTCGCTCTCTTCGATGAATTCGTCCTGGTTTTGAGGTTTTGGTTGATCTGAGTTTCCTAGAAGCGATCTTCCGACCGGTCCTCCTTTATCCTCGATGAGTGCTCCTACTCCGGACAAGACCACAAAAGCTAAGCCTAACGTGCGAATTGTTCGCCAAACTTGCGCTGGAAACGTTGGTTCTAAATGCTGCACGAATAACGGCGACTTTGGCGTCCCTAGCACTTCACCGCCGGAAGCCGAGGACGACGATCCGCGCAACGCGTTTGTCGCAGCGGCTGCCGCACCGCCGGAAGCATTTCCTCCTACCCCAGCTGTATTATTTGCCGCAGCTGTCGCGTCATTGATAGCTTTTGAGAATCCTTGTAAGGTTGGAAACTGCCATCCTCCACTTCCGCTAGCGCCGTGATTGTTCTTTGCCATCATTGCGGCATTTGCAGCCGCAGCGCCGGCAAAGCCATCACCTCCTCCTCCTCCTCCTCGTTGTCGTCCAAAAGCAGACGCTGCCGCCGAATGTGGTTGCATCATTTGCCCTCGCTGTAGAGTTTCTAACATCGCTGACTCGTTCAACCGATTCGTCGCTACTAATGCTTTGAGATATTCGCTCAGATTCTTCTCGTTTTGTTGGTTGACTCGGTTCGTTTCGAACAACTCAATCACTTTGTTGCTTTTGTTCTGCTTGTTCAACAGTTTGAGTTGCTGAAACTCGAGAGAGGACGAAGAAGAGGAAGAAGAAGAAGAAGAAGAAGAAGAACCGAAGAATCTCCTGCTTATGTTATCGTTGCTCCTGTTGTTGTTGTTGTTATTCGAGACTTTGTTCGCGCTCATCGCGCGGTTGCTCTTGGAAAGATTCTTCGTCATCGTCACTCTCGTCGTCGTCATTCTCGTCGAAAAAAACGCACACGCATCTCGTGAGAGTTTTGCGAGCCCATTCCTTCTCGAAGAAAGAGACATGTCGCGAGACGACGCGCTCGTATGACTCTTGTTTTTAAGAGAATGAGAAGGAAGTTAATTCACACGCACACACACACACACACACACACACAAGTCGCGCGCGGGTTTGGAGAATTAGTGATAAAATTCTTTTCGTTATTTTTTCCTTTTCTGGGAAAGGGCAAAAGGCACCTTCATCAGCGAACCTTTTCTCCCTGCAATCAAATAAACCAAAATTGGCAAATCATCAAAAATCAGCAACACAAAAAACAAAAACAAAACGCGCGAAAGAGAGAGAGAGGAAGAGAGACTAAGTACGACTCGCGCGTGAATTCGGACAGAGATTGCGCGGTAAAGGCTCAATAATTGATCTCATCTGTGGTTTCAAATTGTCGTAATGCCCTCTCGAAACGGTGGGAGTGGGTCCTCACCGTCGTCGTCGTCTTTAAAAACGAAGAAACAATTGGAAAAGCAACAGGAGAGACGAAGACGTTTTCCCGCCGCCGCCGCTGCTGGGTTGACGCTCGACCCGCTCCTCGTGCCTCGCTTACAAGCGTACGCTGAGAGTAATAAGACTCTTCTCAGAGACGTTGATGGTGCGGTTGAACATTTATGTCGAAGCTTTCGGGAATACAAGAGGAAACCCAAAGGCGTGTTTCGGAAAACTGTAGAACGAGCGATTGGCGTTGTCCTTGCAAAAGAAGGGAAAAATAATAAAAGCGAGGAGGATGCGACGAATACGCGAGGAGGAGAAGAATATGACGATGATGATGATGACGAAGAAGAAGAGGAAGAAGAAGATGACGATGATGATGATGGTGACGATTGGAGCGAGGAGGAAGATGATTATGAAGAAAACCGAGAAGAAGAAGATATGGATGTCATGAATAGAGCGTTGCAGAGCACGTACGCTACGGCTTCAAAAGGCAAAGAAGTTTTCCACCAAAGTGGTAGCATTAGAAATGGCGTTTCCGGGATTGAAAAAGGTTCAACACCGAGCGCTTTTGCGTCAGAGGAGAGAGTGAAAGCGGCTGCAATGAGAGCTTTGGCGAAAGCAGAAATTAATCCCATGGAAGGCAGACTCGCGCAAAACGGAACCGATATCAAGACCAATGTAGATGAAGATGAAGAAGGAGAACCTAACTTAGCGGAAAAGGCACAAATCGCGGGACATGAAAGAGCCGTACAAGCAGTCATGAGAGCGAATCGACGAAACAACGATAAAAACGGAGAGAAGAACAATAACAACAGTAATAGTGCTGGAGGAACGAAAGTGAAAGATCGACAGCTTCGTTTAACATCGAGCGGGTCAAAGAAAGGCGATAAGAAACGTTCAAAACGTAAACGACGGCGTGAGGCTGAAGAAGACCAGGCGATCGCCGATTTAAAGAAAAGAATGAAAGCGGATACAAATTATGATTTCCACGGCGATGGTGATCGTGAGGATAAATCCGAGAACTTATTTTCGCAAGCGACGAAACCGCGAAATGTTTCTCTCTCAGATTTGGGTGGCGTTGAAGAGGCATTATCCGCAATCGATGAACTTATACTGCGCCCTCTGAAGCATCCTGAGTTATACGATTGGCTCGGTGTGCCACCACCTAGAGGTGTTTTGCTGCACGGACCACCGGGATGTGGTAAAACAACCGTGGCGCACGCCGTGGCAAACGCAGCAATAGAAAATAACACGAACAGTGTCACTTTTTTTTCCATAGCAGCTACGGAGATTGTTTCCGGGGTTTCCGGTGATTCCGAAAAGAACATTAGACAGCTTTTTCGAGCGGCGAAAGCAGCTGCACCGAGCATTGTTTTCATAGATGAAATTGATGCAATTTGCCCAAAACGGGAAAGCGCGCAAAGAGAGATGGAACGTAGAATAGTGGCGCAATTTTTGGCATCCATCGATGATTTAAACGCAAACGACGAAGAAGACGAAGAAGATGATGACGAGGAAGGAACAGAAGAAGATGAGGAGGAAGAAGAAAATGGAGTAAGGAAGAGCATTGACAAAATCATCGATAACGCAAACAACCAAATCGATTCGGTAGAAATGAAAGACGCCACAAATGCGGAAGAACCAAACAAGCAAGGAATCAAGAAGAAGAAGTCACAAAAAGACGAGAAAGAGAAGCGACTGCGACACAAACGACACGTCGTTGTTATTGGTGCTACGAACCGCGCAGATTCTCTGGATGCGGCTTTGCGCCGATCTGGTCGATTTGATCGCGAAATTGCTCTCGGCGTCCCAGATGAACAAGCCCGGGTAAAGATTTTGAAGTGTCACTTAAAAAATCTTCGTCTGAGCGGAGACGTGGACGAAACTGATATTGCTAAGAAAACGCCTGGATACGTAGGAGCAGATTTAGCTGCTCTCGTAAACGAAGCAGCGACTTTAGCCGTTTCCCGCGTCTTTGAAAACGCAAAGACGAACGACCGCGAGTCAATTTTGACTGAACGACGATTGAAAGACTCCGAGCCGTTCACGACGAACGAACTCGAATCTGTGTCCGTGACAAACTCTGATTTTGTCAACGCTTTATTAGTTATTCAACCGTCTGCAAAAAGGGAAGGTTTTACGACAACACCATCGGTCACTTGGTCCGATGTTGGCGCGCTCACGGATGTTCGCGAAGAGTTGAAATTTTCAATAGTGGAGCCAATAAATAGACCGCACGTATTTCAGTATTTAGGCCAAAAAATATCGACTGGGTGTTTACTGTACGGGCCTCCGGGTTGCGGTAAAACGCTCGTCGCACAAGCCGTCGCGAACGAAGCGAATGCGAATTTTATATCCATCAAAGGTCCAGAGCTTTTGAACAAGTACGTGGGTGAGTCTGAACGCGCAGTTCGATCTTTGTTCGCACGCGCGAGGGCGGCGGCACCTTGCGTGCTCTTCTTTGATGAGCTCGATTCTTTGGCTCCAAGAAGAGGTGGCGGCGGCGAAGGTGGCGGCGATGCCGCGATAAGAGTAGTAAACCAACTGCTTACGGAAATGGACGGTATGGAATCGAGGAAAGCAACGTTCGTTATCGCAGCGACAAACAGACCAGATATGATTGACCCGGCAATGTTACGACCGGGAAGGTTGGATAAGCTTTTATACGTTCCTTTGCCGGATAAGAGCGCGCGCGAGGATATTTTAAGGGCGTTGATACGGAAAATTCCAATCTTTGCCTCGAAAGCCTCGAATAAAACCGAACCGGATACGGCGAATAAGTTGATTAAAGATGTTAGCGAGTTTAAAAAGCTCGAAGGATTCTCTGGAGCCGATTTAGCCTCCTTAGTTCGCGAAGCGTGCGTATGTGCCATTCGCGAGAATTTAAAAGTTTCACCGGAAGTAAAAGATGGAGAAAAAGAGGAAAGTCTGCCTCTTTTATGCCTTTCGCACTTTGAAATGGCGATAGAGAAAGTTTACCCGTCGGTGAGCGTGAAAGATCGGGAAGGGTACCTCAAATTGCGCGATAGCTTGCGCGGCGTCGCGGGTGCTCTTAGAACTCCAAGTAAAGAGAGATTTTCGAATGAGGACGAGAAGAAGGACGATGAGTAAGTACCGTCCGTAAGTACCAGTATTCAGTGTTATCCATTATATCTCCTTCGGAGTGATTGCAAGCATATTCGCCAAATATTGCACCAATTCTTTCGGATGCTCCTTGTTCTTGTCATATGCGTAATCGTTGAATCGAACTTGTCTCTTGTGTGTCGTACCTCTTGTCTCGCGCAGGTACTTGCACGGGTTCGCGATGAGGAGACATTTGTGTCGAAGCTCGAAATTATACGTGCCAATTTTCAGTTCAAGTTCAATCGTAATGTAGAAGTTACGTATGCGCGAACTCTCGAAAAACGCTGTTTTTTGTGTGTATTTTCCACCTCTCCTCCAACTGTGCCTTCCACCAAACCATCAAATTGCGCAAAAATGGCCTACAACCTCCTATCAAACATGATGCTATACTTCATAAAATGTACTCATTTCTCGTACAGATACTCATACATGTCTAATATACATCATCACAACTTTTCAAATGATTTGATACGCTCCTTGATACCTTTTGATCATCCTTTCTCGAAATGCGGACACCTAAATGTCACACATTACGGTATCAAAATACATATGTTAACGGATGATATTCGAAGAGTTACATACATATCTAGAAACTACAATGTCAGAGCTTTCACGTGATATGCTTACAGTTGATAAGAGCTCATTGGGCGGGGAATGAATGAAGCGTGAAGAGCGATTTGCGCTGTTTTCATTTTTTGAGAACTTAATTGAAATAGTCACCATATATGGTGACGTAGACTGGATATTGGATTATCGTGAGTGTGTGTTTTAAGCGTTTGCTATGGCTTCATATTTTTTTTGGAACCTTTTGTATGAAACGCGAAAGAAAGCATGCCTCTTATTAAGATATTCAGGGCGTTCTTCGGTGTGGATGATGAAGAGGACGAGGAAGAACGAGAATGCAATCGAATAAGCGCGCCTTTGAACCCGAAGATTGATTTTAGAAATCGGAAGAGCGCGCGAGAAGAGGAAAACGATTTCGGGATAAATTCAAACGACGGCGACGACGACGACGAAGAAGAAGAAGAAGGAAAAGAACAAGAAGAACAAGAAGAAGATCAACAAGAAGAAATAGGAACAAGAATCGTCGCTCCCGCGCGACCTTTCCTCGGTTTTGATCTGCGTCGAAAGCGAGCAAGAGATCGCGATGAAGAAGAAGAAGAAGAAGAAGAAGAAGAAGAAGTCATCCCAACACAAGATCGGGAAAATAACGAACAAACAACGAACAACGAACAACAACAACAACAACAACAACAACAACAACCGAAGCGAAAAGCGATATCGCGCTTCCGAATCGAACAGAGAGAGCGAATGACCGCACCGTCGAAAAGTTTAAAGAAAGAATTCAGACATCAGCTGCGAGATTTGTTGGATCAATGTCCGTACTTTTTTTACTTGAGAGACGATGATTTCGGTTGCAGCGGTACCGCCGCCGCCGTTGACAACGGCGAAGACGAAGAC
>JACLAA010006300.1_pt1 | contig 20359 bp, 14 predicted proteins | sample 8027891 | NCBI WGS metagenome assembly JACLAA01 (sample SAMN15724900, study PRJNA655200) | protist metagenome | isolation source: fluorescence activated cell sorting (FACS) single amplified genomes of... | place: Spain: Blaines Bay Microbial Observatory, Mediterranean Sea | collected 2016-01-19 | reverse complement strand
CCACACACGTGTTCGTTATCCAAATGTAAACCTCATTATTTTGCGGGCGAAGAAGTACACAAAACGTCAAAGAAAACGTCATCATGCGAGCGCATGCGTTTCATGCGGTCGTTAAAGAAGCCTTACTCCCGTCTCTGAGGCGACAACAGAGACGCACTCGACGCAATCATCGCATAAACATCGCCGCGGCGAATCACACGAGTCAAAAAATGCATTCGTCGCCGCCAGATTTGGAGAAATTGAGCGAGCTGTTCCCGTCATCAGACGCGCATTACCAATCAATCCCAACCCCAAAAACGATCGAGAACACGGATAAGATTGCACTGAAATCGATGACGAGAGAGGAGATGAAAAATTGGTTAGTTTCCATCGACGAGAAACCGTCCAGAGTGGAACAGTTGATTGCCTCCATGTACAGGAGAAGACAAGGAAATGAAGATGTCAATGACGATGCGGCTCCTTCTATTTCGTATTATTGCCACGACATCAAAGACATGCCTTCGTCAATTTCCGCAAAATTCCGAGCGAAAATGCGCGACTTGGCGTCTTTCAGCGGAGATTTGCGTTTAGATTCCATCAACGTTGCGAAAGATGGGACCCATAAAGTCACGTACGCTTTAGCCGACGGCGGCGTCGTCGAGTCGGTAATCATACCGCCGTTACCAGGAGAAGTGGAGGAGGACGGAAAGAAAAGACGGACGACGGTATGTGTCTCTTCGCAGTTAGGATGCGCGATGAACTGTCAGTTTTGTTTTACCGCTAAAATGGGTCTGAGGAAAAATTTGAACGCGAATCAAATCGTGCAACAAGTCATCAATGCGAGAGAGATCGCCGGGGAAGACGTCACGAACGTCGTATTTATGGGGATGGGCGAACCGTTGCACAACACAGAAAACGTGTTGAAAGCGGTGAAAATAATGACCGATCCAAAAGGGTTGAACTTTAGCAAGAATAGAGTGACGGTATCCACGAGCGGGTTGATCCCAGGAATTGAGCGTTTTCTGGACGAGTCCGATTGCATGTTGGCGGTGTCGTTGAACGCGACGACGAACGAGATTAGGAATTGGATCATGCCAATTAATCGGAAGTACCCGTTGGAAGATTTGTTAGGTGTGATTCGGAAGAGGTTTAGCAATAGTAATAATAGTAGCAGTAACGGCAGTGAGCATGCGGCGGAGAGAAGATCTCGGCGACAGCAAAGAGTCTTCTTCGAGTACATCATGCTCGCCAACGTCAACGACTCCTTCGAAGACGCCGATCGAATTGTAGAAATTTCCAAAACGATTCCGTGCAAAATCAATTTGATTTACTTCAACACGCACGAAGGAAGTGAATTCACGTGTTCCAATCAAGAACACATCTTGGCGTTTCGAAACTATTTACTCGAAAATGGAGTTTTGGCAACGATACGAAAATCAAGAGGCGACGAAGAGATGGCCGCCTGCGGGCAGCTCGGGAAACCTGAGGATCGAGCAAACTGGAAGCCACAACCGCCGAGGATGAAACCACCTAAGAGCATGTCTTCTTCTTCTTCGCGTTAATATAAGTTACTAATAAATGCTAATAGTTCACAACATCTAAATTACACTATGAATTTTTACATATAAGCACGCGCATAAATATCCACCGTCACGCATCGCGGGTCACATTAAATCTACACACAACATATTTACAATATAAATAATTGCAACTTAATAAAAGTCGAGATCTGGATCGCCCCTTTTCCTCGTGATGTTTTTCTGACTCAATCTCGACGAAGGTCGAATAATTTTCTTTCCATCTTTCGAATCTCCGTTGCTCAAATTTTTACTCCGTTGTTCGCTTTGTTTACTCCTCCCGGAAAAACTCGGTTGTTTCTTTGGCGAGTTTCCTCCTTCGCCAAACAATCCTCCTCTCTCGAATTCAAGTTCACTCGCTGTCTTCAACACCCCAGCCGCTTCCACTTGTCCGTTCTGTTCGGCAATATCCAAGGCCGTCGCGGAATCGTTCCTTCTCAACCCGCCTTCATCACCGCCGACGCCAACCATTGGCTCTTTCGATTCCAACCGAATATCCGCGCCGTGATCGACCAACGCACTCAACGAACTCGAACTCCCATTTTTCGCGGCTAAATGCAACGCAGAATACCCACCTTTCATTTCCGCTTTCTCTCCAGTCACCGATGCCCCCCAATCGCACAACAACTCAATCATCTCCGTGTTCCCCGCGTGACTCGCCACGTGCAACGGCGTTGCGCCCAACTCGTTCTTCGAGTCAACGTCACAATGTTTATCCTCTAACAAAACTCTCGCGCACTCTATGTACCTCTCGTTCTCGGAAATTTCTCCTCTGCACACCTCGTGCAGCGCCGTATCTCCGACTTTATCTTTATGGTTCACGTCTGCCCCGTTTTCTAACAAAATTGCCAATGCGTTGGCGTTCCCCCACGTCGCCGCGTACGTCAACGGCGTCATCCCGGAATCGTCCGTTTCGTTCACATTCGCCCCAATGGTGATTAAAGCGACGATTGTTTCTACATCGTCTTCCTCTGCCGCGTCGTGGAGTGGCGATGAGGTCGAGTGCTATACATCGCGAGAGAGAAAGAGAGAGAGAGAAAGAGGTGAAAAAATGTCAGAACTCTCGTTCGTTCGAACACTCCTTTTTTGAAAGAAGGCATTACATTCGATCAAAAAACATCCTTTTGTTGCATCGTCGTCTCTCTCTGGACGATCTCGTCGTTAAAGAGGGCCGAAAATGCAGCGCAAGAGATCGGTCGATATTGTAGACACAACGCCACTCCCCGGAAGGGATCTACGGGGTCTTCGACGCTCTTTTCTCATATCGCGTGTCCAACGAGGAAAACACCAATGAATTCCAAAACCATTTGTCGTGTGTCGTTCGAGAAAAAAGAAGAGAGAAAAAAACGACGTACCATGCTCTCTTCGATGTTGAAGCTCTCCATCGCGCGTTTCATTTGTTGATACGAGTCCGCGCGTGGGATCGACGAGGTCGTCGTCGTCGTCTTTCGAGTCGTCGACAAAGTCTTCTCGTCGTCGGTCGTCATCTTTTCACAACAACAACGCTCTCTCGACGCTGTATTCCCCTAATATGAATGCACCCATCAAAATTCTCCACAAGAACACATGTCACATTTACCCTAAACTCTGGTACACTAAACTCATCTCTAGGGGTTTGGTTTGTGAGAGAAAGGCACTTTAAAAGACATCGTCGTCACGTCACGACGACGACGACGACGACGACGACGACGACGACGACGACGACGACTTTGAGGTCCCTTTGATGAAGTGAGCCAAGAAAAGAACACGAGAACACACGAGAAGAAGAAGAAGAAGAAGAAGAAGAAGAAGACGAAACAACAACAACAACAATGGGCGTGAAGGACTTGTGGACGCTGTTGGAACCGTCGGCGGAGCGCGTGGACTTGAGCGGATTGCGCGGGAAACGCATCGCGGTGGACGCGTCGATTTGGATGGTGCAATTCCTGAAAGCGATGCGAGACGAGAGAGGCGAACCGATTCCGTTCGCGCACGTGCTGGGATTTTTGAAGAGACTCGTGAAGCTGACGCACCTGAGAGTATTTCCGGTGGTGGTGTTCGACGGGAAAACGCCGGTGATGAAACGCAAAACGGTGAGGGAAAGAAAGAGGAAGCATTTGGAAGCGAAATTGACGCTGCGAAAAGCAGCGGAAACGATTTTGATGAACGCGATAGAGAGAGAGATTTTGGAGAAGCAGTTGGAGAAACGCGTGGAGAAAGATATGGATAAAGACGAGAGGTTTTTTAAGGAGAAGATGGGGGAGATGTTGAAGAGCATAGAAGACGGGAAGGAGGGTGTTGCAGATGAATTAGGGGAAAACGACACAAAGAAGAGAACGAAGAAGAAACGGAAGTTCATCGATGCGGATGAAGAAGAAGAACGAGAAGAAGAACGAGAAGAAGAAGACGACGACGACGTAAAAGAAGAGAAAGGGGAAAGCGAAACGGACCCGGACGAGGACTTTTCCGCCTGGGACGTGGAACTTCCCACAGACGACGACGGTAAGATTGACCCGACGGTGCTCGGCGCGTTGCCAGTTTCGATGCAACTCGAGATGATGAAACGGATTAGAGAGGAAAACGTGGGAAAGAATCGGTCGCAATTTCAAGCGGTGGAGAGAGATTCGGCGAACTTTTCGCAGTTGCAAATCGAGAAATATTTAGAGAGTACAAAGTTGAGGAAAGAGATGGATCGAGCGATGCGGGAGAACGGAGCGAATAGTAGGAACATCGCAAACGACGCTGGGGATTTGGCGAAGAAGATTGCCGCTCACGACGGGGTAGAGTACGTGTATCACAAAAGCGGGGATGGTGGTGGTACAAGTGGAGTCGATGCGACTACTCGCAGTACAAAAGGAGGGAATGATACCAATGCAAACAGCCAAAAGATTTTGCCGAACGGCCAAACGAGAGATTTGCTGGAGGAATCCTATCGAGGCTTTGCCTCGTTCCAAGCGGGCCAAACGAAACTACTCAACAATCGTCCTCAAGTGCATTCATTTTACCAGGAGAAGAAACGGAGGAAAGGGCAACAAAATTTATCCGCGCCTCGAACTGATTTGATCATTTCCTCGGCGTTGAACGAACACATACCGGGACCGACAATCGCGAAATCGGTGGCGGAAATGCCGCACCGAGAAGCGAAGAAAGGAGGGAGCGCAAATCAAGATTTAAACAAACAAGAACACTTATCCGTGGAAATGCGCATACAGATATCGAAGAAAGAACTCGAAAATATGAAAAAATCTGATCCACTGTTCGCGGAGGAAGGCGAAGAAGTCAAAGTAGTCAAAGAAGAAGATGAAGAAGAAGAAGAAGAGTGGGAAGATGTCGAAGACAACGAAGAAGCAAGACACTTGAGAATTGTCGAGCGCGTGCTCGAAGAAAAGTCCAAACAGAAGAAAGACGATATGAAAGACGAAGATGAAAGCGAAAAAGAATTGGGCGAAGAACAGGAGGAAGGAAAGCAGCCTGTCGGCGGAGGAGGAAGCGCGATGAAATCGAGAAAAGACGTATACTCCATGACTCACGGATTCGTTCGTGGGAAAAGTTTAGAGGAGTGGAAAAGCGACGAAGAGGAAGAAGAGATTTTTGAAGAAGAATCGACGAAAGCTTTACAGGCATCAACGATGATGAAAATTGAAGTGAAAGAAGACGTGGTTAAAACGGAAGAAAGAGACGAAGAATGCGTCGAAATTCCTCCGTCGTCGTCATCGGATGATGAGGATAAAGTCAACAATATTGATATCAAAAAAGCAAAAGATACGCAAGAAGCAGAAGTAAAAGCAGAAGAAAGCATGCCACCAAAACTTTCCGATAATGACCAACATCGCAAAGATTTCAGCGATGAAGATTATAACAATATAGACGTCGACAGCGAAGACGAGGACGAGGGCGCTTTACAACGCGCAATTTTTCTCTCCCTCGAACGAGACAACCCAGGTCGCGTCGGTCGAGGATTACGGTATCGGCCAAAAGGCAACGACAATGAACGCAGCACGTGCGAAGACGTGAAAAAAGCGGCGGACGAGGCGAAGATTTTCTGCGAAGAGAAAAAGGAAGACGAAGAGGTTGCTGAAAAGGCGTCTCTGGGAAAAACCAAGGGGGCCGATGCCGCCGAGGCACAAGAGAAGCAGAAACAAAAGATGGTGACGTTTTTAGAAGATGAAGAAAAACACTCGAAAGCACCGGCTCCGCCTCCACCGCCACCAACCGCGTACCAACCGTCCTCTTTCCAAATCGATACTCCGGAGAACGAGTTCTTCAAAAATTTCCGCATTAAATCAGAGCTGGAAGAACAAATTGAACGAGAAATGGCTCAAGACGACGACCTCTTCGTGAACGTCGCAAAGGAGATGGAAGAAAATGAACGAAGGAAGAAAATCAACACCATGATCGAAGAGAACGAGAGAGAAAGACAGAATCTGGAAGAGAAACGTAAGAAAGCACAAAAAAATTACGGCGAGCAACCGACGCCGCAGATGTATCGCGACGTGCAAGAACTCTTGATGCTCCTGGGTATCCCATACGTTGTCGCTCCGGAAGAAGCTGAAGCCGAGTGTGCACATCTCAACAGAACTGGTAAAGTTGATGGTGTCTTTACGAACGATAGCGACGTTTTCTTATTCGGCGCTACTTTAGTCTTCCGCAACGCCTTTGAAAATACCAAAGCGATTCAAATGTATAAATCTTCGCGCATCGAGAAACAGTTAGGATTAAATCGCGAACGCTTGATTCAGTTGGCGATGTTGCTAGGATCAGATTACACTATTGGTATCGATGGTATCGGCATTGTTAATGCGATGGAAGTCGTAGCTGGGTTTTCAGACGTGGACGACGGCCAAAGTTTAGAAGGATTGAGACAGTTCAAGTCATGGACAGAAAGTCAGATGTTGAGTTTACCCGGCGCGAAAGGCGCTAAAGTGAGGAAGCATTTGGAAAAGGTTAAAGTCGAGGAAGAGAAGGCGAAGAGGGAGATCAATGATAACGGAGAATCACTTGCACTCGTCGTCGTCTCAGACGATGATGATGATGACAATATAGAAACCGCGCACGAAAATGCTAGCGCGGTGCGCAAACGATTCTACCACGAACACCAAACGAAAAAGACGACATGGAAATTCCCATCATCCTTCCCGGATGAAGCCGTTCGCGCGGCGTACACTGAACCTAAAGTCGACCCGTCCGAGGAAAATTTCGTTTGGGACCAAACGCCTTTGGAACGAGACATTATCGATTTCTTCCGTGAGCGTTTAAACTGGAGCGAGGATTTCACCTCGGATACTCTCAAGCCCATGTACGATAAAATTAAAGAACGCAACGAAAAGTACAAGCAAAGGACGATACAGGATTACTACGAGAGTTTGGTGCAAAAGTCTGACGGGTTTACGAAAATTAAGAGTAAGCGTTTGGCGTTGGCAATCGCGGATCTAAAAGGTGAAGACTTTGACGCGAGCATAGTGTTTCCAAATAAACGACCCGGAGCGAAGAAAGCGATGCGGTCGGAGACGACGAAAACGACCGCGGCAGACGACAAAGAGGAGGAGGTTGACGAAGCGGTAACAGAAGCGGTCCCGTCGCCGCTTAAACTCCCTGACGCGCCTCCACAGAAGGAGAAGAAGACAGCGGCAACAGCACAGAAGAATCTAAAAAAGAAACTGGCACCACCTGCTCGAAAGAAAACCGTGAAGAAGAGGAGATAGCTGACGAAGCGCGCGAATAGCACGCGCGAGTACGCATATCAATAGTAATATATAAAGCAAATAGATAGTATTACATCATCTCACCGCTAACACCGCGCTCAACACTATAAACCCTCCAATCAACGCGTACGTCACGTAATCCACCGCGCTCTTCGCGTTCTTCGCCGAGGAAAACACCCTCTTTTCGCTCAACGTGTTCACGACCCCGTCTCCCTTTGGGCCTTGGAAGAGAATCAACGCGATAGAGCTCAGAGCGATGACGAGTCGAACCGATTCTAACGTGCCGTTCGTTTCGGCGAGATTCGACACGGCTTCTCTCGCCGTCGATTCCGTAAAAGCGTGCGCTGGAAGCGACGACGCGAGAAGTGCAAAAGCCGCCGCGTTCGTCGTCGTCGTCTCGAGCGTCGTCGTCCTCCTCCTCCGCTTTCCCACGAGCATTCTTTTTTTTGTCGTACTCAAATCGTCCGAATCATCATAATTCTCGTCGTCTCGTCCTCCACGGGGAGCACCAAAAGCAACCACCACCCCCCGCGAGACGCCGCCGCCGCCGCCGCCGTCTACAACTCGTCGTCGTCTCGACCACCCTCCTCTCCAAGGTTGGTGGGCGATGGTGGTGGTGGTGGTAGGTGTTGGTCCGAGCCACAACATTTTGCGGGTTTTTTGTCTCCTTTTTTTTTCCCCCAAGTAAAAAACCCAAAAGATTTATATTTAGGGTTTTAAAATACTTTGCAACCCTAAACCCTAAAGATAAAAAAAGAGAGGGGCGTTTTTGGAACCCACTCCTTGCAAAAGGGCACAAACGTGGCCCGCCGTCCCTTACTACGAAGAGGAGGAGGAGGAGGAGGACAAAGAGAGGAACGCGCCTCTCCTTCGTCTCGACACCACCACCACCACCACCATGCGCGTCGTGGCGTCCGCGAGACTCTCGTCGTCGTTGACGTCGGCGAGTGGCTTTGTCGTCCCCGAAAGATGGAGGCTTTGCAGTCGCCACGCGACGACGACGATGATGCGAACGCGACGACGACCGGAAAAAAGCATCATCATCATCCGAGCGATGGCGAAGAAAGGGAGCAAAAGCTCCAACGACGAACCGGAAGGGTTCGGGTTTCCAAGGTACGCCGTACGAAAATTGGCCCGGCTTTTCGCTCTCCGAACGACGCGCGTGCTTTTGACCTCGTGGGCACTTTTGACCTCGAGATGATGTGCATTTCCTTCCCCGTGTGTTGTACTGACGAGCGCTTTTCCTTTGTCTTTTCCTCAACGAAACAGCGGCGGCGGGTCATCCAACACAGGCCGCGGCCCTGGTTCTGCCCCGCTCCGCATGGAAACGCAAGAGCAACGCAAACTCGGCTACGGCGGGGATGACGGTGGCATGAGCGGCGGCGGCGGCGGCGACGACGGCGACGACGGCGACGACGGCGACTACGACGACGGATGGAACCCGGGAGATGAAGGCGAACCGAGCACGATGGGTCTCGGAATCCTCTTGGTTATTGGCGCCTGGGCACTGTGGGAATACAAAAGACCCGGAGGGAGTTTGAACCCGCAAATGAAAATCGACCAGCAACGAGCGAGGTACGAGAAGGCGTTCAAGAACAAGTACGGGTACTACCCGGGTGAGGAACCCGCGAGGAGAGTCGGGGGTGGGAGCAGCACGATTACGTTCGGTGGAAGCGCCGTTGCAACGGCTGGTAGTGACGACGACGAGGGCGAGGACGATGATGATGAGGACGACGACGACGACGACGACGACGACGACGAATAGACGCACACATTTTAATCTACGACTAATACAGAAGATATTCATCACCATTTATTCCCTGTCTTTTTACTCCTCATAAAATGGAAAGAATCGCGCATCTTCTCCATTCTTCATGACGCGCGTAAAGAAGAACACCAAACCAACGATCCCAACACGCGCTCCACCTCCCGGCTTGACAAGAGCACGCGGCAACCTCGACGAAGACATCACCACTTCGCGCGATACGCGCGTACCCTTAGACTTCTCGAAGAAAACCAAAGACCAAATCGTTCTCGCGTTACGCACGAGAATAAAAAGTTTACGAGAATTGAGGGAGTTTTTGCACAACAAAACGAACGAGTTGGAAATCGAGAAAAGAGCTTTGGTGGAAAAAGTGAACGAGGAGAAGAAGCTCAGGAGAGAGAAGAAGGACGACGGCGGCAGGAAAAAGGAGCAGAGAGAGTCGAAAGAATAACCGCTCGTTTTTTTTATTAGTTTTGTGGTGAGCAAATTAGGAACAACTCAAAAAGAGAGAGAGAGAGAGGGAGAGTGTGTGTGTGCGCGCGCGCGAGGAGCGAGTATTAAGAATGCCGTCGATAAACTTAAACACGCGAATTAAATGGAAACGAGGAAAATACAAGCAAGTGCGAAAGTCTCGTAACCCAGAATCTATAATCTCTGAACTCGCGAATTGCGTCTTTCGTGGCGCGTATCATAGAGAGAGCGTGTGGGTGTCATGCCCGAGGCGCGTGGCGAGTTTGTTTGATCAGTTGAACATAGGGAGGAGAGTGCGAGAGTGCGTGGCGAGAGACGTGCCTTTTGTCCATCGGGATATGGTGGCATTGAGGTTGTCGCCGGAGGATGCGTTTTATTTGCACGCCGTAGTTGGGTGTTTGGTCGTGTATGCTTACGAGGAGAGTGTGGTTAGTAATAACGGTGACAATAATAATAACAGAGGTGGGCGACACGTAGAGCTCTCTCGAGATCAATTTTGGACGCTATTGCGCGAAAATTCTGGTCCTACGTTTGGTTTAAAGTGCGTGGCTACGTGTCACTTTCGGTTACAAGGATGGCTGCCTCGATCCGGTTTGCAATACGGCGCTGATTTCGTTTTGTATCGTCGACATCCATCGTTGGTGCATTCTGATTGCTGCGCGTTAGTTTTGCCGGAAAGCAGTGGCGCGGGAAAATCGTTCGACGTGTTTGACAATTCGACGATGTCAGAAGAAAACAGAGGCGAGCTCACGAAATCGTTCCCGAAATGGTACGAGTTGCAGTCGCTCAGTCGATTGTGCATCCAAGTGAAAAAGAAACTCATCTTGTGTTCGATATCAGTTCCAGAGGAATGTGATTGGAAAGATAGCAGCGTCGTCGCCGAAGCGACGATTAAGGAGACAGAAATCTCGAGGTTCAATCAGTTGCGGATTAAAAATCTCGCTTCGTAAAAAGTAGACGAATATAGAATGTAATAATAAGACGAGTAGGTACCACTGTACGTGTAATTAGGTGTATTCATTTTTTAAATCCATCGCCGCATTTTATAATACGCGATAGCCGCCAATTCTCTAAAGAAATCGAATTGCCCAATCGCAAACTCTCTCGTTCTCTCCCTTCCATCCACATGTCTCGAATAACTCGACTCTTGCACTTGATTCAACATTTTCACCTTCGCTTTACTCAGTTTCCTCGTTTCTATGGCTTTTTGGAACACGCCTTTAGATCGAAATTGATGAAAGTGCGACGTGCTCACCACAACAGAGTTCCACTCTTTCGCCTGAATAACATTCAAACTCAACTCCGCGTTCTCCTTCGTTGAATACGACTGCTCCTCCAATACCCACGTGAACTGATCCCCATTCTTGTCTTCTCCAATATAGTATGTATTCCCTCTTTCATCTCCCTTCGCCTTCGAAAAGCGTTCGAGTTCAAACGGGCAGCGATACTCCTGCGCCCTCTTCCCTCTCATTTTAGGTGCTTTTTCGACTGTTTCTTTTGCGTATTCAAACATAGCTCTAGCTTCACTCGGTCTCTTTCGACCATCTGTGTTCTTCCTCCCAGCTGCACCGCTAAAAATCAAATGTTCAATCTCGCCGTAGCAAAAGCCTTCGATCGCGTGTCTCACTCTCGATTGCAATCGCATCGAAGGCGAAAAATCCGTCTCGTTCAATCGTGCGCCTAAAATTACACCAACGTCAAATCTGTTTCTATTTCCGAGTCTTCCGATGATAAATGCTTCTGAATCCGACAAATATTGATGCTCTTTGGCTAAAACCCGTTCTAACGGTAACGACTCCGACGCGATGGGCGGGTTCTTCGCGAAAAATCCAAACGCGACAGAGACGAACAAAACGCTCAAAGCGAGCGACCACACAGGCATAGAGGCGTGCGGTTGAAACTCAGACGGGTGTAATTTACCGTCTTTAGTCAGCTTTGGGATGCGGTTGAACTTGTTTGGTCGATTCGACATGGTCATGGATTTTGGATGAGGTGTAAAATGTGAAGATGCTTTTTGTGTTTACAAAATTTTTTACACCGCGCCGCTTCACGACGCGTGACACATATTCAAAGGAAACGCGTAAACCTCGTTCTTCGCAACGCGGGATACTACGCGTGACGCACTTTCAAAGGAAACGCGTAAATCTCCTTCTTCGCGACTCGGTATCGAGCACAAACTCTGCTCTTCTCCTCTTCTTCCTCCGATTCGGCTATGCGTAAATCTTCTTTCGCCGTCGTACCGACGAACGGTCCATTCGTTAAAATTTCGTGACATCGCTTTTGGATGACGATAGCTCTTTGCGCTTGGTTCAACTCGCACGCGTCGAACGCTTTGGAGAGGTTGGATTCGATTTTTCCGTTGGCGGCGATGGAGAAGGTTTGGTGTTCGTTCTTATTTTGCGAAGACGCCGAGAGGATACGGACGCTTAATTGCTCGACAGTTTCGTTTTGACACAGAGAGCTTTGGATCTCTTCGCCGGCGGCACCTAAAAACTCCGATAAGTCGTCCACAGAATCAAAGACCACCGCGGTGTCATTGTCGTTATCGAAAGGTACGAAGCCAAAAAATGAAAAGTAGATGTCGTTTGATTGGTAACCATATGAAATGGTAATCTCCTCTCCTTTCTCGATTGGTTTAAATCGATCCGGCGAGACTTGCAATTTCATTTTCCTTTTGGTTTCTGGGTGTAGCGTTTCATCTTTAGGCACTTCTGAGACGATCCGAACGATACAATTCGCTTTCTCGCCTGCGTGGTTGCACAAATCAATACCCGGGGCGGTGATGCGCACGCCTCCATCTTTGAAACATCTCGATTCCATTAACGCAACCGCCCAATCTAAATCTTCGCTAGTACAATTTATGGCGTCTAATCTATCTTTCAGCAGCCGGGTGCTTTGTTCGTGTCTATCTTTATCTTTTAAAGCGTTCTTTACACACGGCGGATACCGAATCAGTTCCTCAATCTCCTCTCTCTCTAAAGCAATCCCAGGTAAAAACGGTGCTTCCACGGGTAAACTCTCGATCCATTTTTGATACCGCCTTGACTTCACTCCTTTCGCTCTCTCTTCCAACAACTTCATTCCCATTCTCGCCGACCAAGTGAGCGACTCGTCATCGTAATCGTCTTGAAAACAATACTGAAACGGAATCTCAAAAATTACCTCCCCGGCGGAGAGTTTCTTTTGCGCGAGTAAACCTCGGACGCCATATTGATTGGTTTCGATGTTCACTCGCTCCGTGCACGAGTCGTTGGTGATATCTTCTATCCATTCTACAATATTTTGTTGCGTTTTGGAGGAGGTGGAGCACACGCGCGCGGATGAAGACGATAGTCTGCGTTGAAGATGGATAGGGTTAGGTATGTGTTGGGAGCGCATTTTTTTGACGAATACGCCGAAAAGAAAAGCTAAACTAATTTTACCATGGTATTTTACTGATGTAATGATATATAAGTATTGTTACAACGGTATGGTACCTGTCTGTCTCTCTTCCTAATGCACATCTTTGATTTAATAGACGGCTAAGTCGTCCAAGAAAACGCAGTCGGCGTCTTGCAGTTGCGTATCTGCGCTGACCATCACCGAGTTCACGTTGACGTATTTCGAGTCGACGAATGCTTTTCTTGCTTTCTTCTTGTCGTCGCTGGAGGCTTCTAAAGCCATCTGTCTGCGAACAGTACCGGCGGTCGTGCCGGGAGAGAAAATTTTGAGCGCTGGGTTGGACTCGTCCCACGTGACGACGAGCAATCCTTTGGAGGTTAAATCGACCGTGGCGGATTGAAGAGTTTCGCTTTTGCCATTACGTTTGGTTGAAAGCGCGAGTTCAGCTTCGAGTTGCGCCGCTTCGGCTCTCGTGAATTGCGCTTCGTGAGAGGAAGATGGAGGCGTTGATGCCGCTGGTGGTTGCGACCTCGCGAGCGCTTGATCCCATCCTGGCGTCCCGGATAAATACGCTTCTTTATCGCGGTTGCTCATTTTCTTGTCAAACTCGTCGCGTAAACCTTGGGACCGTATGATCCCGAGAGGGGCGTTCGCTTTTTGCCATTTCTTCATCATGCGCTCATATCTACGATCGGGCGTTCTTTTCTTAACTTTCTTTTTATCCCTGTTTTCAATCTTGCTGCCGCTTTTTTCATCGTCCAACTTTGCGAAAATGTCCAAAGGTTCCATGGTAATCCTTCCAGCTTTCCCGAGTTGATCGCGCTCGTGCCATCTACCATCTTTGTATAAACAAAATTCCAAAATGTAGTATTGTTTTGTTTCTTGACGCGCGCTTTTCAATTGTTTCTTCTGAACTTCACGAAGTAAGTCTTCGTGCCCATTGAAGTCGAGCGCCCACTCAGTCGCATCTGGCATCATTGCGCTCCGTCGAGACGACGTTGGTTTCGCAACTGTGCATCGTCCAGCCGATTCAACACCGACGACAACGCCACCGCCAGCGCGACTAGTCGGTGAAATTAATTGAACAACCTGTCCAGGTTGAGGCGTCGGATCTTTTTCTCTTTCATCAACCTCGTTCTTCTTCTTTTTCGAGGAATGTTTCGAAGATTTGTTCTCCGTTCTCGTTTTGTACAACCAGTGCGCGGCGACTCCCCACTCGGCGGCATCATGCATACCTCGCGTGCGAATTTGAACTTCTAATGGTTTCCCATCGTCGCCTACAACTGCCGTGTGCAAACTTTTATACCCCGACTTTTTCGGTTTTGTGATGTAATCATCGTATTCGCCGTGTATTGGACGGTAAATCTTATGCACAGCATTCAACAACGCATAGCACGCTTCAATTTCACTTGGTAAACCAGAATCGATTTTATCTTTATCGAAAAGTTCTGATTCATCACCACCTTCACCAGATGCTATTCGTGGTGCCGATGGAACTGGATCACCGACTATAATCCTCGTCGCACGTCCGTCGTAAACTTCGCTGAAGGGAACGTTCTTTCTCTTCATCTTTTCGCTCGTCGAGAATAAACTCTTCAGTCGAGAAGACATTCGCACGTTCACGTTCAAAACAACACCGTCCAGACGCAACGCTTGAAACATCTTGTTCTGCCACTGTGCGAGCGCTTCGAGCGATTTCTCTGTCGCGGGTCGCATCGGTGATTCGCGTAAAACTTTCTCATCGATGCGCATGGCTACATTGTCGCGCGTCGTCAAAGCTTCAAATGGCTGAACGCACTGCAAACGCCTTCGTAAGGCTCTTTGCGTTTCGCTCAATCTCGTCCAAGAAGGGTCCTTTTCCATTTCGTCTAAAACATCCATCATCATGTAATTCGTATTCACTCGTTCTGTTTTGAATGTAAACGTCTCTTTCTCCGCTTTCTGTTTTTCATTTTGCTCTTGTAATTCTGGAGCAATTGTTCCTTTAAAATTCTTCCCGCGAAACCGTCCCCGTTTCGACTCTTGTAACCAAAATTCATCTCTGCTTCGAACGATTTCCTCGAACCGCTCCGGTTCCAAAACTGCAAAACACATATCCTCTAATTCGCTCTTCACGGTCCATATCCCAAGCTTCTGGGCAAACGAGCACCACACACGCAAAGTTTCATCCGCGACGGTCTCCGCCTTTCGCGGGTCCAAGGTGTATAACGTGCGCATGTTGTGCAACCTCTCTGCGATTTTAATCAAGAATACTCTCGGGTCTTTCACCACATCCAAAAGTAATTCTTCTAACTTTTTGTTATCATCGATTTCTTCTTCCGATCTATTATTCGTGTTATTATCTCTTCTTTTTCTGCGCTGTCTTCTTCGAACGCCTGCCATGACTTTACCCATCCTCGCCGCTTGCAAGACGAGCTCTGCCGTGGCGTTTCCGAAATTTTCTCGCAGCTCCAACACCATTTTCTTGTTCGTTTCACCTCTCAATAAATTGCTGCTCTTCGAGTTTGGGTCGTCGAGGGTCGCCACTAAAAGGCATGCACTTATAGTCTCTCGTAACTTCTCTTGGGTTGCCGAGCCGAATTTGTTTTGATCTCTGGGTTCTGGCAACGCCGTGGCTAATATTCTCGCCGTTTCTACCAAATGCGTCACGTAAGGTTCGCCAGTTTTTCGAGTTTGTCCTTTGTGCTTCTCCTCGGCAAACTTGACTGCTTTCAAGACGACCTCATCTTTGAATATGGGGAATGATGTCACGTCGACGCCTTGGATGATGTGTCTTTCGCGTATTCGTTTCGCTCTTTTCCTCCTTATTTTGAGAATATCGTTATCATACCGATCGTCTTCTTCTATTCTATCTTCTTCCTCTTCTTCATCTCCAAACACCGCCTTCTTACCAAACGCTTCCCACAGCGCCCAAAAGCCTGAGAAAACGGACAATCCGAGCGCGAAACCAATTTCCGATAAACTCTCCAACGGGATTTCCGGTGCTGTACTATTACTATTTTTACTATTCGCATCCTTATCACCACTGCCGCTATCCAAGATATTCGTCGGAAAATTAAACGACACCTCCCCTCTCTTCGTGATGTTCTTCAACGTCTCGCCAACTTGGTGGTAGTTTTCGTTCCGTAACAACTTCGTTTGCTCGTCGTCTGGGAAGTCAAAATCGATGTTTGGTATCGCGTTCGTGACACTTCTTTCGTTTCTTCTTCTACCTCTCCTAATTTCGTTGCTCTGATTTCTTCTTGTTCTCCTTCTCCCTCCGCCGCCGACGATACCGCCTTCTCGACGCGTAAAAGAAGAGGTCACACTCCTAACTGAATCTTGCCACGCTCCCATTTTTAACGAAGAGAAAACCCCGTACACGGGAAACAAAGCGCCGCCACCAAATCGTCGAGAGGCGTATCGCGGCGGCCGATCTTAAAATCGAGACGATCCGTATCTCCTTCGAGCGCGCGTGTGTATCCACGTCCCGCTCACCACCTTAAAAAAGTCCCCGTGAAATTCGTGGGGTCGGGACCAACTTTAAAGAACGAAATTGCGTCCACACAGTAGTTCTCTTCCCTTCCCTTTTCGCAATGTTTTTCTTCTTCTCTCCGCGCGAGAACGCGATGACGTCTTCTTCTTCTTCGAGGAGGAGGAGGCCTTTCTTTGCCTCTCTCTCTCTCTCTCTTTACGTCCAACGCTTGTGTGACGCAAAAGCAGTTTTTCTTGGAGAAGTTTTTTCTCCGAATTGATACCCTAAACACAATGGACAAGTTGGTCTCTCTCTTGGACAGTTACGAAAATTCCCTCTCGAAAATGCGGTACTATAAGTTTGGGGGGGAGAAGCGCGCGCGAGAGAGAAGGACGAAAAAAAAAGCGAGATGCGCGCCGCCGCCGCCGAAGACGCCGCCGCCGACTGGCGAGATCGATTTTCCAGGTTCGTCCGGGAGGCCGTGCCATCGTCCTCTTCCGCGTACGAGGCGTCCGCGACGGCGTTGCGAACCTTGGTGTCCAATCCGCATCGCCTCGGCCTTCACTTCGCGGACATACAGAACAACCCGTCGAAGTTTTTCGAATCGCACCGACTGTTGGCGAAAAGAGCGCCAGAATTAGGCCCCGGGTTTTGGATTCGGTTTACCGTGCACTATAACTTGTTCGCCGGGACGGTCGTCGCGTTGGGGTCGGAGGAACATTTTGATGTTCTCGAGACCGCGTCGAAACGAGGAGAGATTGGCTGCTTCTGCCTCACCGAGAAATACGCCGGAGTGAATTCAGGGTTGGTGGTAGAAACGACCGCGGAATACGACGAAAAGACGAAAGAGTTTGTTTTTCATTCGAATTCGGAAGGCGCAAAGAAAAACTGGATTTCTCAAGGGTTAGTTGCCGATTGGGCGGTTATAGTGGCAAGATTAACAATGTATAACAGAGATATGGGACCGCACGCGTTTTTGTGTCGAGTGAGAGAAGAAGGAACGAAAGATGTGAAGAGAGGGATTGCGTTTGGAGACATGGGAAGGAAAACGATTGGAAACGATTTAGATAACGCGTGGGTGAAATTCGATGGGTTTCGATGCGAAAGAGGGTGTTTGTTGAATCGGTACGCGGACGTGCTCGAGAGCAACGGCGCATACGTGAGAAAAGGAGGAGCTTTACAAGGAGGAGAAACCATGAATCAAATGAACGCGATTGGACAGAGGTTGTTTACCGGAAGAGTTGCCGTCGCAAAAGCGGCATTGACGTTTTGCGAGGAAGTGTTCAAACATACGAAGAAGTATTCGGATGAGAAATTGTGTGCCATGCGAGGGACGAATAAGACGTTGTCGCACGTGCCGCAATTGAAAGCGTTGTACGAGGAGGCGGAGAGGAGATTGAAAGAGATGAGCGCGTTCGTGGCGTTGTGCAAAGATCGTTTATCGCGAGTGTTGAAAGCTCGCGGAACGCCAACAGTGGAGTTGCAAACGGCCATCGCAGTGTGTAAAATTCACGCCGTGGAAACCGCCATCGAGTTGACGTTTCGGTTAAAGCAAGAGGTTGGATCTTACGCCTTGATGGACGAAGCGAGTTTTAAGAACAGCGACTTTTTGCAGTGTTGTAAATTTGCGGAAGGTGATTCGAGGATTTTATCGCAAAAGTTAGCCAGGGACGTGTTTTCAGGCTTTTTGAAACAGAACTCGGCTCGGTCAATTCGCGAGGCGTCTTTATGCGAAAGCATCCGGAGACAGATTCAAAAGTATAAAGAGGATCGAGGAGGGAAATATAACAAAGTCGATGCGTGGGATAGTTGTTGGAAAGACGTTTATGCATTGAGCGATGCGATTTGCGATCGCGTACTGAAAGAAAACCAGTTCCAGGGAGGTGAAGAAGGTAGCAATTCACACGGAGGCGCGTTTGCGAAGAGCAATCCATCACTTGTTTCTCGATTGTGATATTTTGAATAATATTTAGATGACATGTTCGTGGCTGCGATGTAATATATACTATAGACGTTGAATTGAATCTCTAATATCGTCTGCTATGTTTCCTATCTTCTCTATCCCGCGAGCGACTTCGGTCGCGTCGTTTATGATGGTCTTTTTCCTTCCTTCGTTCCTTGCGATCTCTCGATCGACTTCGGGACCTATCTCTTCTTTTCTTTTCTTTCCGTCGTCGTCTCTCGCGGTCGTCTTCCTTGTCGTCTCTGCCGCTACGGTTATACCTGTCGAGGTGATCGTACGACCTTCTATTATTATTATTATTATTATTATTATTATCATCATAATGTTGGTACTGATAGTCTCTCCCTCCTCCTCTTCCTTTAACTTCCAACGTTCTATTCTTAGATTGCCAATTTGCTCCTCCACTCCCATCTCCTCTCTTCGCATTCGCCGCATTGACCATATCATCCTCCGTCCCTCCCTTCTTCCCAAACTTTCTAAAATTCTTCCATAAACCGTGCATGCTTTGACTGAAGTCCACGTGTATCCGTCTGTCGTCGATCAACGCATTGTCCATCTTAAAATATGCCGCCTCGCACATCTCCTTCGTCTCGAAATTGATAAACGCATAACACAAGGAATCCCCGGTTCTTCGATCTCTGATCACATCGCAACTCGTCACCTTCCCGAAGCGACTAAAAATAATCTCCAAATCCTCATCTGAGGTCACTGGATTCAATTTACAGACGAACAAACTCTCCTCCGGCGGTTTCGCGTCCGCGTCCGGCAAATCCCCAATCATCTCCAAAACCACCGCCCTCGACCTCGCCTCCTGTTCTCTCGTTTTCTTCTCCAACTCAATCTCGTCCATTTCTTGCGCTGCCTCTGCGTCAAAATCATCTTCCAACCGATCATCCGGAACGGACCTATCTACTTTAGGACTTTCGTCCGGCACTTCCGGCATTCCTTTGGGATCCTCGAACGGGTCGTCCAAAACTATCGTGTGCTTAATCCGAATATTTTGCCACGGTCGTCCATTCTCGTCGCAATACGCTTCGTTTATGCGTTGCAACACGTCTAAACCTTCCACGACGCGTCCAAAAATGGTATGTTTCCCATCTAAATCTGGGACGGAATCTCTCGTCGTGATTAAAAACTGCGATTGGTTGGTATCTTCTCTTCCAAAATTCGCGCAGGACACCGTTCCAATCTGGTCGTGTTTCAACGCGTACAGCTCTTCTTGGTCCTTCTCCAAAGTCTTTACGATTTCGTCCGCGAAAAACCTTCTTCGGCATTCCCCTCCTCCGTCCTTCTCCTCCTCTTCTCCGCAGCGGCACATGGAGTATATCGACGCCCCTCCTCGCCCCGTATTCGTCGGATCCCCGCTTTGCACCACGAAATCTCGTTGCACGGAGAAGAATTTGCAATCGTTGTAATACTTCAGCGCGCAGAGTTTGAGAAAGTTCAGCGAGGCTTTCGGGCTTTCGCTCGCGAACACGTCGATCACGAGGTCCCCTTTGGACGTTTCCACGAGCACCGACATTATTTATTTCTCCTCGTCTTCTGAATGCTCGTCTCTCGTCTCTCTCGTCTCTCGCCAAAAGCCGAGACCGTTTGTGACGCGAAAGATGATGATGATGATGATGATGATGAATGTTTTTCTCTCTTTCGTTTTCCAATCCTCTCTTTACTTCTCAAGAGTTCCTTGTTTGAGACGCGCAACGCGCAAACACACGCACTCTTTGGCACAGCGACACATATAACGATAGGTTTTTCGCGCAAAGTCGCCGGGGGGTACACACTCGAAGGACTCGTCGTCTGAATCGTCCTCGTCGTCCTTGTTGTGTTCTACATCGAATCATTCATCATCGTCATCATGGCGGACCAAGAGCAACAGCAAAGTGCTTCTCTCCACCGAGAAGAACTCGAGCGCATGCTTTTCTTCGAGGAGGCGCGTCAACGGGCCGAGGCGGAACACGCGCAAAACCCAACGGACGCGCACGTGCTGACGCGATGGGGCGGGGCGTTGCTCGAGTTAGCGCACTTCAGACAAGGCGTCGATGCGGTCGAGATGATCGAACTCGCGGTGACGAAATTTAACGACGCGCT
>JACLAA010000525.1_pt1 | contig 20389 bp, 8 predicted proteins | sample 8027891 | NCBI WGS metagenome assembly JACLAA01 (sample SAMN15724900, study PRJNA655200) | protist metagenome | isolation source: fluorescence activated cell sorting (FACS) single amplified genomes of... | place: Spain: Blaines Bay Microbial Observatory, Mediterranean Sea | collected 2016-01-19 | reverse complement strand
GTTTTTGTCCTCCTCCTCCCCGTCGGGGAAGCATTTTCATCATCAGCGGCGGAACAACGCGAAGACGAACGAACAGGAGGAGGAGGTTGAAGAATCCCGCGTAGTAATCGAGAAAGAAGACGGGCCCGTGGTTTTGAAGACAAAGAAGACGAAGAAGACGAAGCACGGAGTGCGAGTATTTATTCTCCAACGGAACGAGTGCGACGCCCCAAGTTTGCTCGAAAAATACGAACGCTTACTCTCGAAACGCGAGTTGGATTCAATTCAAATCGAAAGTTTACACCCGGAAACGAAAAAGGAGAGATTACAAACCCGAGCGATGGTTCGGACGGTTTTATCGTCCATTTTGAACGAAGGAAGAGAAGGGCGGAAACCATCGCAGCGTAAAGTCGTCGATCCGTCTTCGTTGGAGTTTACGTTCAACGAGAAAGGGAAACCGTTTTTGAAACAGTCGACGACGACGACGACGACGACGAGTTCTTTTGCGAATTCGAACGAGGAAGAGGAGTCGACGAACTCGTTTTCGTCGTCGTCGATGTCGTCTGAAAATTTGAATATTCAGTTTAGCGTGTCGCACTCGAAGAATGTCGTCGCGATGGCGGTGACGACGGACGGGAGACGCGTGGGGATCGATTGCGAAGTGGAGAAGAGAAGGACGAAAGACGCGTGCTTGAAATTAGCAAAGAGGTATTTTAGGAAAGGTGAGGCGGTCGAGAGGATTGAAACCGCGTTAGCTAAAGAGGAGGATTGGGGGAGGAGGATGTTTGTCAGGTATTGGTGTTTGTGCGAAAGTTACGTGAAGGCGTTAGGGGTTGGGATTTCCGGCAGGCCGTTCCGGAACTTTGACATCGCGGTGACAGAAAAAAGGAACGACGACGACAAGCGCGAAGACATCTCACTCTTTGAATCGGATCCAGAAACGTTCGGTCGATGGCGGTTCCAGCTCTTTCGCGAGACACCGACGATAAAAGTCAAAGAGGACGAAAGAAGTATCGTCGCCGTATGCGTCGAAGACGATGACGAAGACGAAGACGACGATACCAATACTAATAGAAATACCACTTCTCCGTCATCGAAACGAAAAAGGAGACCGCCGATTGTCTCCTCCATCACGCGCGTTCGACCTTTACTCGATGATATACACGATTCGAATGACAACAACGAAAAGAGTTCTAGCGCGATAGCCGACATCGAAGACGACGACATCGAGATTTTAGCCGCTTCTTCTTGACTTTTGTAACGCATTTTTTATGCATTAAACAACATGTCAAACATTCTCCCTCTCCGTTGTCAGCGCATCTCTTGCGACTGTCTTCTCTCCGAGACGAATACAAAATGCGTGCACCACACTCAACCGCCTCAGTTTCGAGACGGCGAAAAGCTTTGGCCGTGTTGTAATAAACGAAGCAAAGATTTCAACGCGTTTTTGAGCATAAAAGGCTGCCGGGAACTGGATTCGCATTCGAGCGAAAAACGAGTCGTCTCACCACAGACGACGAGAACGACGAGCGCGAAAGAAGAGAAAGACGACGCACTTGGCGTTGAAAAGTGTCCTCGGTGTTCGAACGGCTTCGCGTGCGAAATGCACCCGGAAGAGAGCAAAAAGAACGAAGAGAAAATGAGACGAGTGAAAGAGCTGAAAGAGCAGAAGAAAAAGAAAAGAGAGGAGGAACTCGAGCGAGCGAAGATGGATCCGAACGCGCTACAAACGTGCAAACGAACAGGATGTGGAATGAAATTTAGAGAGAACGAAAATAAGAACGAGTGTTGTCGATATCACAAAGGGAAGCCGATTTTCCACGAGAGGAGTAAAGGGTGGTCGTGTTGCGCGAGCGGGAAGAAGGCGGTGTACGACTTTGACGAGTTTTTGAAGATTCCGCCGTGCGCGGTTGGGAGACATTCCGCGGTCGTGGAGGAGGAGGAGGAAGGTGAAGAAGAGTAGTAGGAGGAGGAGGTTCTTCGTGTTTCTTCTATCTAGGTTGTAGTTTTTCTAGTCATTATTAAATGCGCATTAGTCGTTATTACTCTTGGAACGCGCCTAACGTGGCCACGTCGTCTAAGAAGTTCAAGTATTGGTCGTCTTTACCCTTCTCGTCCTTCTTTTCCTTCGAGACCTTTACGACCGTTGGCGCCGGGTTAACTTTTTTCTTCCTATTCTGGTCGCCGCCTCTTTGCACGCGCAAGTGCGCCGGGACGAGTTTTTGCAACGCTGGGTTTTGCGACGGCGCGGCGATGGTGGTCGCTTCGCCGCGTATGGTGGCTTGCTCTTGAGACTTCTTTTTTACAGCCATTGGCGCGGCCGGGGAGAAGAAGTGTTGTTGCGGTGGATTGTTGCCGCGAGCATTACTCATCGAGTGTATCGGCGGCGGGCGTTGGTAGATGTTGGCGGCACGCATGGGTTGGTGGGAAGGAGGGGGTGGTCGAGATATCGACGCCATGTGCGACTGCGCCTTCATTTCCAGCGTGTTGCCGAACATTGGCGGTTTGTTGATGGTCCTGGCAATGTCGATACCAACCGGCGGAGGCGGAGGTGGAGGCGCCGTCGTTTCTACTTTTTCTACTTCTTTTTCTTCTTCGTCCTCCTCCTCGTCGTCGTCTTCATCGGTATCGTCTGGAGGTGGTGGCGGAACAACGATACCGTCTATAACTATCTCTTCTACGTTCTCCTCCTCCTCCTCCTCCTCGTCCGACGGCGGCGGCGACCCGCTCGGCGCAGGCGGCATCCATCCCGGCGGCGGTCCTACCGGCGGCGGAACGACAACGTCGGTGTACTTTTCCTCATCTTCATCTTCGCTCGCATCTTCTCCTTCTTCTAACAACGGCGGCGGCGGACCTTTCGGCGGGCCCGGTACTTTTTTTTCTTTCTTCGCCTTTGCGCCGCTGTCAACGTTGAACATTTTGGTGAAAATATTCCCGCCGCCTTCCTCCTCGTCGTCGCTACTCTCGCCGCTACTCTCGCCGCTACTACTCTCCGTGTTTTCTTCCCCGTCTCTTTTCCTCTTCCTCTTTTCCGGTGCCGGCAACGCCATCCCCGCGTCCACCTTCCCGCCTCTCTTCCTCTGCACGTACTTCTGCGGCTTCCCCGGCGGCGGTTTCCCGAGCGGATTGAGCGTCGGATGATAATACACGCTATCTTCCGCATCTCTCGCAGAGTCGCCGACGTAATCATCGTACGCGATTTTATTGCCATTATTACTACTCCTTTTAACCCCACCATTATTTAATGCTGCTGTTGGTCCGATGTCGTTCTTCGGCGTCGTCTTCTTTTCCTCCAACAACCGCTTCTCTAAACTTTTCAATCTCTGCACATCTTTCTCATCCACGTTCGATTTTGGTTTCCTTTTGAGTTTTTCGTACTCCTGTTCGACTTCTTCGCGAGTTAACTTTGTAAACTTTTCTTTGTTTTTCACTCGTCGTTGTTTCTTTTGTTTCAGGAGCAGTTGTTTCTGCTTTTGTTTCCGGAGTTTCTCCACTGGATTTAAGGCCATTTTGCTCGAGAATTTCCCCTAATTAGTACTACTACTACTACTAAGAGTTTAGTATACCACAAAAAGCAGCACTCTCTCTCTCGTGCGCCACCTCCTAACCGGTTTGACTAAAGTCTTTTTTCAAACGCAAAAGGAACTGTCTCCTCCGTGCTCTCTCACTCTCTCTCTCTGCGTGTGTTTTGCGCTTCACTTTTGTCTCGTTTTTAAAGGGAGAAAGAACACACGGTATTTAGGGTTTTACTTTGCCACTTCAAAACCCTAAACGGCAAAGCGAAGCGCGCAGAGTTTACAGAAAGAACACGTTAAAAAACACGATGAAAGTGCGTCTCTGTATTAAGAAGAGAACGACGACGACTTGCGTTTTATGTAACACGCTCTCATTCTTTACGTAAGAGAGAGAGAAAGAGAGAGAGAGAGAAAACAAACATCACACGTCATGGGAGGAGGGAAGAAAAAAAAGAACGGCGAGAACAAGATGTCTTTGCAGGAGTTCTTCAAACAAACGCCGATGCCCGTGCGGGCGAGCGGGATACTGCACGGCAGAGACGGTAGTGGGCAGGAGTTTGACAACGGGAGCTCTGATGGCGCGAATGCCGCGACGAATACTGGTTCGGGAAAGAAAAAGACGAACACAAAAGTAAGCCCCTTCCGGGGAAACGATTCGGCGTCGTTTAGTTCATCCGTTTCGCATCTCATCAACGGCACGATTGACTTTCGAGTCGGGTTTAAAGTCCTCCAATTGAACGAAAAGAGTAACTCGAACGTCGGGGAAATGTTTGTCCACTTACAAGACGCCGAGTTAGACAAACTGTACGCGAATAAAATCATCAAACGCGTGGACGTTTTGTTCGGAAACGAGGCGTTAGGAAGCGTGGAGATGGCGCGCGCGCCGTTCGTGGCGACATTTCAAACCGAGCTGAAAGGCGTGGACGTGCTGATTAAGATCACGTTTCGGTCGAGTTTACATCGACCGCCGGTGAAGTTTACGAAATCGTTTGAGTTTTTCGAGTGCGCGGAAGGCGACGCGAGAGAGACGATTGAACGCGTGGATTTTAAACCGGAGTTGATAAAGAAGATTTTAGTGGTGAAGGGAGAGGAGAGCGGCGAGGATGAAGACGGAGAGGAGGAAGGGAAACGGACATCCCGAGCGGCGAAGATGTTGAGTAGCAATAGTAGCGGGAGTAAAAAGAAAGACGCGGCGGTTGCCAAACGAAGATTTACGTACCCGAATAACAACGCGACGGCGACGAGTAATATGTTCCGGAATTTAGATTTGGAGAGCAATAACGACGACGACGATGACGACGACGACGATGACGACGAAAAGAGCGACCCAGAAGAAGAAGAGAAAAAAAGTAGCAGTGGTAGCAGAAAAAACAACAAGCAAACGCCGGCGGATCCAAACGTGTGGACGGTGAAGGACGTCGGGAACTGGTTGGAATCGAACATGCTTGGTTTTTTGGTTTCTAGGTTCGCCAACTCCGCCGTGGATGGGTACGTGTTGTTGAGGTTGACCGATCAAGACGTTCTGAAAGATTTACGGGTAACCTCTCACGTGGAACGATTGAGATTGTTTCGAAACATCGACGCTTTGAAAGCTTCTCGCGTTCCGTTTGAAGAGAAGACTCGATCGCTCGAGAAGGAAACGAGGGATAAGTTGAACCGAACTACGGCGAGTACTAATTCGTTCAACACTCCGGTAGATTTGTTGGAAGCGGACGTTTCTTGGTTACAGTTTGTGTTACCCATGAGGAGATTAGCCGTCTTGAGCGGGTGGCTTTCTCACGTCGTCGATGAAGTCATAGAGCGATTCAACGTGGACGTCGGGTCAAAACGTGAAACAATCGCCGCACAGATTAGCGTGTATTGCGTCTCGGCGATAAAGGCAGAGTTGGATATACAGGAAAGCAATGCCGACAGGAGTAAACAATCGACGCCGACGACGGCGAGAAAAAGTAGAATTAGAGAAAGCTTAGAAACGGTCAAGGGGTGGTCGAAGGAATTGGAATTGTTCGACGACCCGAAGACGTTGGACGAGCGACAGCTGCAAAAAAACTTGATCGCTTTGCATTTACTTCTGAAAGAAGAAGAAGAAGAAGAGGAGGATGTCGAAAACCACGCGAATAATTGGATGAGGAGCAGTGGTGGCGCTTCAACTCCGCCGCCACTGTTGAACGCCAAGGCGCAATCGTTCATTGGAAGCGGAACGTCGATGGCGTCTTTAGGGGAGTTGGAGCCGTCCTCGCGAAGCGCGTCGCCGTCAAATGCGCATCATTTACGGCACGTGTCTTCGGTCATGGAACTCGCCGAAGAGTGCGAGATTCGATACGATGACATTGAATTCTCAACTGGCGAGGTGTCCTCTTCGAACCGAATCGGTCGAGGCGGCTTTGGGGAAGTATTTTTAGGTCGATACAACGGCAGTCTCGTCGCTGTAAAAAAATTGTTCGAATCTCCTGTTGGGAAAGGATTGGACGAATTCAAGAGAGAGGTTTCGGTCTTATCAACCTTGCGACATCCGTCTACCGTCCTATGGCTCGGCGCGTGTACCGTTTCGCCAAACACCGCCATCATATTAGAGTACATGGATAGAGGCTCTTTACACGACGTTTTGCATCGCACGGAAGCCGTGTTGACCTTATCTACGCGCATTCGATGGTCCATCAGTATCGCCAAAGCGATGGCGTATTTACACACCCACAAACCGCACGTGATTATCCACTGCGACTTGAACTGCAACAACGTTCTCATCAACCGAGACGGCGCCGTGAAAGTTACCGATTTCGGTTTATCCAAAGTCAAGCAACACAGCAAAGCGACGAGGCAAACCGGCGTGACTGGAACGGTATCTTACGCCGCACCGGAAGTTATCATCGGAAATCAGTTCACGGAATCGAGCGACGTCTTTTCATACGGTGTCACCATTTGGGAAATTGTCGCCAGGAAGATACCGTGGGACGGCTTGACGGAGTATCAAATAGTCTACCGAATGAGTTCGGCGTTGGATAACTCGGACACCGAATACGCCGCGTGCGAACAACATTTGAAAATGAACGCAAGGAGCGACGAAGAACAAGATCAAGAAAGCAGCACAACAACAACACCATCATCATCGATAGCATCGACGCCGTTCCGTCCCCCGTTACAATCCATCTTGCGCGATTGTTGGTTCAAGCTTCCCGAACGCCGACCAAAAATGGGCGATATTCTCGTTCGGATGATTGAAGTACACAAAGAGGCGTGTAAAGAAGAGCGGACGAAACGACGGGAGAAAGCGAAGGAGGAGGAGGAGGTGGGAGGCGCAACGACGAAAACAATTTAATAAACCCTGTAAATCTGTATCATTATATATACCTATTCGTCTTTGACGCTTCGTACACACAGACAGTAGTTTTCACTCCAAATCCTCACAAACTTGAATGCAGTAATAAATAGTTACTGAAAAGAGATACATACGCGCAAAAACGCACGAACAAAACGTTCATACGCCAAAATCATCCGTCGTCATGAGGGAAACCCGATCGCACCGATCGCAACAGCCTTCTTCTTTGGAGAATACTCGTAATAAAAAGACGACTCGGACGAATTTCCCCCAACGGCGAGGAAACGAACGCAACAAAGACGACGACGATAAAGATTCCTCCAACTACGCGCGAAACGTGCGCGCATCCCGCGAGAACGGCCTGACGAACACTGCTTTTGGTGGTGGTGATGCGCCCGCTTTCGGCAGCTTTCCCTCCAGGAAGCGACAGGGCGAGAGAGAAGAAGGGAATGCTCCCCCGGGGAGGTTTGGGGGTGGTTCTGGCCAACAGCAACACCAACAACAAAAACGAGCGAAAAAATCCGTCTTTCACGCGAAAGAGCAACAAAAGTCCGCAACCTTCCGCAACCCGGACCGAACGGACGGGACGTATTCGGACCAAGAGTTATACGAGCAAGCGATAGATCACTTGGATTACAGACGGTTGAAACGGTATAAATTGTGGTGGATTGAAGATCCGGAGTATCACCGGAAGTTGTACGAGTCGATGGCGAACGCGGGGAGTCCGGTGCGATGGTCGGAGACGGACGAGGACGAGAGGATCGAGGATATCTTGAATCCTGAGGAGAAGAAAGGGAGGAAGAAAGTGCAAGGGCCTTCCTTGCCGAAAGCGAGCGACGACGAGGACGAGATGGACGAGAAGAAAAAGAGGAGAAAAAAGACGACGAAGAAAAAGCATTCGAGCAAGGAGAAGAAGAAGAGGAAGAAGGAGAAGAAGAAGAGTCGAAAATCTTCCTCGCGGCGCAAGCGCCGAGGAGGCGGCAGCAGTAGCGAGAGTAGCAGCGAGAGTAGCAGTAGCGAAGACGACGACGACGATATCGACGAGGGCGAGTTGGTACCAGATTTTGACGGCGGCGAGGGCGGGAAAGGTAAGGACGACGAGAAGGAGCAACCCGAGCGTTTCTTGCAATTTTTAGAGAAGGAAGAGAGAGAGAAGAGAGAAAAACTCGTCGCCGCCGCAGCGTTAGAAGAACGGAAGAAGAAAGAAGAGCGTTTGCAAAGCAGCGCGGGAGGAGAAGGAAAAGAAGGAGCAACACATGTTGCGGTCGATTTCGGCCCGGCGGCGCCGCCTCCCGAGGACGAGAATAACCTCGACATCGCCGCCGGAATACGAAAACCGGGATACGGAGGTCAACTCTTACCGGGCGAAGGCTCCGCCATGGCGCAGTTCGTGCAATCCGGGGAAAGAATCCCGCGGAGAGGCGAAGTCGGGTATTCGAGCGAGCAAATCGAAAACTTCGAAAAGATGGGATACGTGATGAGCGGCAGTCGACACGCGCGCATGAACGCGGTGCGATTGAGAAAAGAAAATCAAGTGTATTCGGCGGAAGAGCAAGCGGCGTTAGCGATGATTAACTACGAGGAGAAAGCCGCGAAGGAGAAGCAAGTGATGGAAGAGTTGAAGAGGTTAGTCGATCAAGCGAAGAGGGATTGAGAGGGAAGAGCTGTTGTTTTTGTTTTGTTGGTAAATGCGCTATTTCTCTCTTTCTAAAGTTTTACATTGCTTTTACATGTATATTGCACGCGCGCTCTATTCTTCTACATATTACTACTCTACTATTAATAATCGGTTTCATTCCAGAAGTTTAAATACTCTTTCGGACGAACGTCTTTAACTAACGCCGGCACCACGTCGCCGTTCAACGCTTTATACTCCGACTTCATGTCGTCTCCGTACAATTCCTTCAACGCGCCTTCGATAATGTCGCTGTGAACGAACGCGACGATGACTTTCGCGTCGCGCTCTTCCTCGAACACGTTCGCGAACCACACGCGCATTCGATCGCGGACGGACTGCATGCTCAACTCGTTGGATTCGTACCTCAATTCACCGTCGCTATTTACGAGTAAACCGAGTTCGTCCGCGCACGTAAACACCGAATCGCTCGTCGCTTCGCCCAAACGACATTTCGTTTCTTGCGCGGCGTTTTCTCTGGTGGCAATCTCGTAGTCGTCGTTTTCGTGTATCGACGTGATATCTCCCAGTGCCTTTGTGAATTCGCACCCTTCTAAATACTTCTCCTCTCTCTTCGCCAACGCTCGCGAGAGGCCGCCGTATTGAATCGGATCTCCCGTCAAGTCGTCTTCAAAGCTATACGGTCGACGAATCTCAAAAGGCACGGTCAAATCGATCTTATTCCGAATCAAATCGGACACTCGTATGGATTTTCCACTCGCGCTTTGGTATTTTTTCACGCCAGACGTGTGCAACACTGCGAGTCGAGAGGTTTCAATCGCCCGCGCTTGCGGCGAGGTGAAAAAAGCCACTCTTTTCGCCTCTTCCTCTCCGCTCTCCTTGAAAACCTTCTCCATGTACGTCATCAACGCTTTACCGCTCTCCGTGGCTTCGTGCAAACCCACTTGCGTTAAACTCGGATCGAGCAACGACTTCCCGGTCACTTCGTCCGTGCACGGCACTTGTTCGTTCGGCATCGGCGCTTCGCCTTTTTGTCGCTCGCCCCAAACGTTATGCGCCGCCTCGCCGTGTCGAACGAACAAGAATAACTTTCGTCCGTTTTCTCTACTGGTAGTTTCGTTGTTGTTAAAGACTGCTGCGTTTATCTTCGCGCGTATCGACCCCCACTGGCGACTGGCCCCGAACAACGCGCCGTCGTCCATCTCGTAGTTTCTTTTCCTCGCGTCTTCTCCGTTGTTCTCCTTTTCGGCATCGGAGGAGAGGATCCTCGATTCGTATTTGAACAAGTCCCGAACGGCGACGAACGCAGACTTTTCTTCCTCGATGTTCGTCGTCGCGCCTTCGACGCTTTCGCCTCCTTTTCCTCCCCCTAAAAAAGGCCGCGTGGCCTTGAATCTCATCCTCTCATCAAACCCACCTTTTCCAACGCTCTCTCTCCCTAAAACGACCACAAAGGATGTTAAGACTGCTGCTGCTATGACTACTCCTCTCGATGGTGGTGTTCTTTTGTCTTTTTTCGTTTTCATCGACGCTTCTTGGCCGTCGAGAAACGCATCAGAATCTGATTCGTTTTCTTTCCCCGGGGACGGTTTCAACAACAAAACTTCCTCATCTCTCGCCCGTTCTGCCGTCGTGGGAGTCTTTAAAGGCGACGAGACGAAGGGTAAGAGCGTGCGAATAAAAGACGGCCCTACCCACGACGCGTTTGGTCGAGAAGTCGTCATCACTTCGCGGTCGTAGTGCAGACACACCGCTGAGAAGTGAGGAAATTCGTGGGGAAAATCCTTCAGATGTGACACCTACGAAGTCCTCTCGACGATGAATACCGAGGTCTCGTTTAAACTCTGTCTCGCCTCGTCGACCATTTTACTCGGCTTTACGCTTCGCAAACTACACGTGGTGACTCGAGAAAACGGCGAATCGTTACTCGCCGTGATATTCGGCGCTCTGTTGCCCAGTTTATTACTCCAGGTAAGGTTTGATGCATTTTTCCCTTACTTTTGTTCTCTGAATGTGTTACGCGTGATGAGAGGCTCGCGCGAAACGAAGAACGACTTTACGTCAGAGTCTCGCGTAAAACAGCATCCATCGCTCGTTTTGTGGGAGCTTTTTGTGGATTTTCTTTCCTCGTTCAAGCGAGGAGAGAGGTGTTGACTAAAATCTCATTAATGTCTTTCTTTGTACTCTTAATGCACTTAATTCAACAGACGTTCGCTTCAATACACGCGAGCGCGGAGTACTTGGTGTTTTTCGCGTACAGCGTCTCACAGTGTCTGGTCGGCACGACTGTAGGTTTTCTGTTGTTTCGAAATCGCGAGCGAAATAAAGGGGAACATTTAGCCGGTGCGACGGTTGGGGTAAATCTGGGAACGTTTGCGTACCCGCTCGTATTCGCGGTGTTTGGCGAGGTCGGGTTGAGGAGAGCGGTGGTGTTTGATTTCTTTAATCAAGTGTCGATTTTAATCGCCAGCTACGTGTTGTTCGCGCTGAGTACAAGACGTGATGGTGATGGAGGTGAGAAAACGACGAAGGAGGTTATTTTGAAAGCCATCAAGACGCAAATGTTCACGCCGTGTTTACTCGCGTTGTATCTTTCGATCGCGTTGAAAGCCATTCCGAACGCGTCGATTCCGTACGCGCTGGATCAGTTTTTAGGGTCCTTGGCGGTCGCGGCAAAGCCGTTGGCGTTGTTGTCGCTTGGGATATTGTTCGAGCCTAAAATGAGTAAGAGCGAAGTTTCAGACGTGGTGACTTTGTTGTTGATTCGGTACGGAAGCGGATTACTCATCGCCGCCACGGCAATCGCGTTGAACATGTACCAATTCATAGGGGCTAGTGGATTGGCGGTGTTGACGTTAGCGCTAACCGCCCCGGTGCCCTTGATTTCTATACGATACGCCAAACAGTTTGGGTTAAACTCAGGACCGGCGGCCACGGCAGTGAATGCGAGTAACGTCGTGTCTTTTGTCGCTATTCTGATGCTCGCCGGAGCGGATTTCGAAACGCAACGGAGAAGTTTGATGTCGTTGTTCGCTTTGATTGGTTTTTTTTTATTCAGCGTTGGTTGTTTCATGAATAAAAAGGCGATGATGGTTTCAGAAGAAGGAAACGACGATTCGTTTGAAATCAGAGATATCGGCAACGGGAAGAAGCGGTTCGTTTCGACCAACGCTTTTTTGACGAGGAGGAGAGCGAATACCATCGCCATCACAAAATTCGACGATACCAATCATCATATATACAAGAGAAGGAAAAACGTCGTCCAACTCGTACCGTCGTCGTTATCACCTGTAGCAACACCACCACCCAGAGTTTGTTGTCGCACTTTTGTAGTCAGTCGTAGGATTAGGAATAGGAATAGTGACAGATTTTTTTGTGTCGCGGCACATCGAAGCGCCGCGTTGGTCTTCTAAAAATGTATGTAATAGTTAAATACAACCAATGCGTTGATAACGGTGCTATAATAAAGTATATATGTGCATGTGTATACCTGATAAGCAGGTAATGTAGCGTAATCTCTCTCTGTCTTCTCATACTCTCTCTTTTTCTTTCTTTCTTAATTGTAAATCATGTCTTGATGCATATCCGTTAAATAGCAGTTCAAAACCTTCAATCCGTAGTTCTTCTCGTCTCGACTGGTTTCTCTTTTTTGAAAAGGATCGGACCCGTCCGGCATGGCAAACCCTTCGTCGCGCATCTTTGCGTTCGCGTAATCGTCTTGACACAAGTGGCCGTACGTAAACGCGTCAATCATATCTGCGCCGAATCGCGCCATAAATTTATACACTTTCTCTTGGAACTTCGGGCCAATCAAGTACCTCGTGAATCCGGCTCCGGAGCGATCTTTCGGCCAATAGTAAAAGTTCCCGGTCAATTGTTGGCCTTTTTTCGGCCCGTCTTCGGCTAAAATTGGGTACGTGTTGCCTTGTTTATCGCAAAAACCTCCCTCGTCCGGTTGCGCGCACGCGGCTTCGTAAAAATTGGTCAACAAAACGAAATCCGCATCCTCGGGGACGTTGGCGACGATCGCGTCTAAATGTTTCATCTGCCAGTTCAAACCGTCCGCTTCCATGATCAACGAAAACTTCTTCCCCGAGTTGGACTCTAACACCGTGCGCCAGGCGTGCATGTGGCCGAATAAACACCCGATGTGATGCGCGCCGCCGTATTGTTCTTCAGTCATCCCTCCCGTGCTGTTTCGTTCGTCGACGATACCCAACCACGGCAAATTTTTCAAGTTGTCTCCGTTTCTCAACGCGTCCGGGTGTTTCCATCCTCTCTGGAAGAACTCTTTATTCAACTTCCTTATCGGTCCGACCGCCCATTCCGCGTCGCCGATGTTTTCCGGCCACTCCGTCGGCGTCACGCCGACGTCGCTCGTCGCGTCCGGCAACGTCTTTCGAATCTTATCAAAGTTCTCGTGATCTTCCGCGTCGTTCCTTTGAACGATGACGACGATATCCGCCGAGTGAATCCGCACCGGAGAATCTTCCCACGCGACCTCCTCTTCCTCGCCTAACAACGCATCTCTCTTTATATCCTCCAAACTTACGCTGCTTTCCTCGCTCGGCAAAGAAGCGTACTTCTTCTGGTACTCGTCGTACACGCGCCACTTGGCGAGTGCCATCGCTTTGCGAACGAACGGCGAAAGCTCAATCTCCTCATCATCATCGTTCATTTCACCACCACCCAACGCTTCGTTGTTGTTGATAGTATTCTGTGCATCATAATCTGTTTTCGTGGACCAAGTCATGTTATCGCAAAATCCTGGGTGCAACCGGTTCCACTCTTCGTTCGATGTTTTCGTCTGCGAGAGGTCTGCCTTCAGTGATGCCGCGGATGTGCTGGACAGACTGGCGAATGCGACGATAAAGAAGAGGAGTGAAGACGCGACGCCATTGCTGGTAAATTTTCTTGCAAAACTCGTCCTCGCATTCGTTCGGTCTTCTGAGGACAACAGCGGCGACGACGACGTCAGCATCGATGAGTATTCTGCGTATAAAAAGCCGCGCGCGCGGGGAATGGATGAATGGAAATTCGAGACGACTCAACGCAAAACGCTCTCTCTCTCTCCTGATGTTGAGAACTTCAGAGATATAAACGACAGAAACGAGAGGAACAAAGCTTTCAAAGGTTCTCTCTTTCTCTCTCTGTGTGTGTATATCTCTGCCTCTCTGATGAAGCGTCGATGTATGAAGCGCAGCGAGCGGATGATTTTTAGAGTTTGGGTCGAGTTTCTATTTAGGGTGGCAGCTGTTCTTTACAACGGTGTCTTTTATGGGCGAGTCCCGTATCGTCATCAGTCTTTCATGACTGCGTCTGGCGCGTCCTTCTCCTTCCCCGCGTCGTCTTTTTCGTCTTCGTCTTCCTCTTCCTCTTCCGATGAATCATCTTCTTCTTCTTCATCTTCGCCTTTGGCGACGGCGACGTCGAACTCAAACTCCAAATCCGCGCCGAGGTACGAATCGCACATGAAGTACAACGCGTATTTACGTTTACCTTCCTCGGAGGGCGAGGCGAAACTTAACTTTACCTTGGAGCTTTTGACCAGATTGACTCTTTTAATCGCGCATAAGCGGTTGTCTTTTTCGTCGCCGACGACGACCCACCAACTTTCTTCGCGCGGTATCGGGTATCGACTGCAATTGACAGGAGGTAAAAGCGATACGGAATCGCCAAACTCCCACTCGCGAGAGACGTTGACTTCGACGTCGATGGTTGAGCTCGTGGAGATTTGCGAGGCGTTGGTGACTTTGTGTTCGCAATCGACGTTCGGGTACCGATTCGCGGCTTTCGCGACGTCCGAGAGTTGTCGCTTGGACAAGTCGCTCAAAATGTCCCCTCGCACGGAATCCTCCGCGTCTAACAACTCGTACACGGATTCCACGTCCTTATCCTTCGCTTTTAACGCTATGGATTTCGTCACGTGCGGTAATTGTAACACGCCGGCGTCTTTATCCCACATGGCTTGCGTTAACATTTGCGACAATTCCATGGCGCACATCGCCGGCGATAACCAGCCGTTGCTGGAAATTACATCCACCATGGCCAAGAGTAAACGCAAAGCGGTCGGTAAGATGGACTCTAAATCTCTCGCAAGGTCACCTGGTAACGCGACGCGACTTAAATGAGCTTGGAGCAACGCGCAAGTCTTGACGTGCGGGTCGTTTGTTTTCCTATTCGTCATCGCGATGGGCGAGTGGTTCAAGACGCGACGTATGATTTCCGCCTCGCCCGGGCGAATCGGCACCGAATCAAACTCGCTCGCGCCTGAAACGATTTCCAAAATACCTTTCAGCTTTGTTTTTGCAGTTAAGGATGCCGCGAATAACTCAACCGTGGTATATTGCGCGTAATAATAACTCGCAATCATCCCAAGGTTCAAAGGTGAAATTTCATTCTCGCCAGTCTCGTCGTCGTCTTCGATTTGCGCGCATTTGGACACCTCCAAGTCGGATAAGGTGCTCTCGACGAGTTCACTCAACGCGTCCGAGACGTGTCTGTGAGACGTCCCAGTCAAGTTGTAATAGTTTGGATTCCTCGTTAATCGACGATAATAGTACGTCCAGGTGAGATAATCCACGGCGTCTTGTTTGGTTTCGATAGTTCTCGTGACGATTTCCGCATTGAAGTGATCGTGTAAGAAGTGATCCAAGTGCGATTCCACCGGGAACGGTTCGTGAAGGAACTTGGAGTAGTACGCTTTCTTAGGCTGAGAACACATTAGCACGCACGTGCCGTGTTCATCTGCGCCTGGACGCCCACACTTGGCGGTCATTTGCAACACGTCCACGACAGGGTAATCCGCCGCGGAGGAACCTCCGGCGTCGTAGAGTTGCGTCCCAGAAACGACGACGAGCTTTGCTTTTTGTCGTAAAGTCCACACCGAGGCGGCTTCGCAAATCATCAGCGAACACGCGTTACACTCAAACGCCAAGAACAACGCTTCTTTTTCGACTTTCGACAACCCTTCGTGAATGACGGCGATGCCAAAAGTCATCGCGTGTTTCACGCCGGCGTCGGATTCAATCTTCTCGGAGAGTTGTTCTAAGACGTTTTCGTCTTCCGAAGAGACGTTTCGAAAGTACCCTTCGTCGTTGTCGTTGAGAGCGTAGGAGAGTAATTCCAACGCGCGTTGTTTCGCGTGTTTCCTCGTCGGCGCAAAAACAATCGCCGGTTCTTTCTTCTCGCAGTGCGTCTTGATCGCTCTGTACGTCGGTCGCGACATCGCTTGGACGCGAGATTCGTAATTGACGACGTCGAATCCGCGGACGAACAAGCGCAAAGGCGTTGGACGCGCGGACGGGGCGAAATTAAACTGCCTTTTGGAGTTTACTCCGAGCCATTCGGCTAAATCTTTCGCGTTCGCGACGGAGGCAGATAAACCGAGAATGCGAATCGGCGGCGCCGATTTTTTTCCATCTTTTTTCGTTCCTTCTTCTTCTTCATCTTCTTCTTCTTCGCGTTGCTTTTGAACGGAGACGTATCGCATTCTCGAGCAGGCGACTTCAATCGTGGCCCCGTGCGCGCCACCGATTAAATGAAGCGCGTCCGCGATGAACAATTTCACTTTTTGCACGTTCTTGCGTTGTTTCCATCTTCTCGATAAAATGTCCCAATTCTTAGCGCTCGAGACGATGACTCGAGAGCGTTCGAGCAACTTCAAATCCGTCGCCACGTCGCCGGTTAATATGCACGTCGGAATGCCCATGGTGTCTTCGAATTTTACTTTCCAATCCGCGTATCGCGCTTCAGCGATGTCATCGATGGGAGCACAGTAAACACATCTCGCGTTTTCCACGCCGTGCGTTTCCACCGCGCGCAAGATGGCCAACTCCGCGCAGACGGATTTTCCCGAGCCGGCGGGAGCGGACACGTATACGCTCTCGTCAGAATCTGTCAACGCTTGATACGTTTGCGTTTGAATCGGATTCATCAACTTGAAACCGTCGCCTTGGGGAAGTTTTGAATACATCTTTGCAAACCCAAACTTCGCCTCTCGAATTGGAATCGGTTGTAAATCCAACAACTCTGTCGGCGCGGCGAACTTTTCCGGCAACAACAAGTGCTTAAACGAGACTGGAATGACGGTATCTCCGCCTAACCACGCGTCCGAGGTGACCCGAATAAAATATTGAGGAGGAATTGGATCTAACAACGGCACCGTAAAACTCACCGAATGTTCCTCGTCTTTGTTTTGGTACTTCAACGTGAAATATTCCGAGTGCAAAATCTTCTCGCCGTCGTTGTCTTCTACCATGATCCAAAAGCCTTGCGCGAACGAGTGAAACCGTTGATCCCAAACGAAATCTGGGGTCAAAACGACGTCCACTTTCAACGTCGAACGCGTGATTGGCTGCACGTGCGCCTGAATATCCATTCGAGGGAACTGGTGGACAAACTTATGTATCGCTTTACCCATTTTCGGAAATCGAATCAACTCGCCGATTTCTTGCGAAGTCAATTCAAAATACTGCTCCCAACTGACGTCTTTGCGTTCGATTTTCATCAAGATGTCGTTCGGGATGGCTTTGAACTGTCTCAAAGGCGTTTGCGAGGACCACGTTTTCTTTCCAGCCATTTTGCACAAGTTGAGCGATTTTTCACAGAGTTGCGCCCATCCTCGTTTCAAGACGATTTCAAAGATACATCGCAACAATCTTCCCGCGGATTGGGTGATGTACACCATATCCGCCGATAACGAGAAACCTTCTAAACTCATGTTCGAAATGTACGCTTGGAGTAAGATGTTTATCTTCGCCGTCGATTCTTCTATGGATTCCTTCACCGGGATTGGCACTCTTTCCGCTAACGTCGCCAGTTCGATTTTTTCCTCTTGACGCACGGTGACGAATTTGAATTCCTCCGCTAACGAGAACAAACGGCACAGTTCAATGTCACCCATTTGCGGTTTCAAGTGTTCGTGGAACGCTTTCACCGTCCCATGAGAGACGTAATACTGACTGGCGATTCGACCTAAATCCGTGGCTTGTAAACCTCCGCCTCTTTTATCGTATCGAATCAAACCGGCTTTGTCGAGCGACAACGCCGCCGAGTGTACTAAATCCGCTCTTCGGCTCGATAACGTCGGATCGTCTTCCACGGCAGATCGCGGCACGCCGTACAAGACTGGGTTTCTCAACATTCTCACGAATAAGTAAGTATACCCGAGCCATTTGACGGCATCGTCTACGGAAGCTATGGAACCTAAAACAATCTCCGCGTTGAGCGAATCTGCTAGTTTGGCCACGAATTGACTTTCAATCGGTAACTGTTGATTGAATAAAGATAAATAGTATTGCAGTTCTGTGTGTTGGGTGATGATGATCCCTTCCCCGAACGTATCGAATTGAGGACGACCAGCTCTGCCCATCATTTGCATGACGTCTTGGAATGACAGTTCGTCCCAACCGCCTTTTTCGGGGTTGTACACTTGCGTCCCTTTGATTATGACCGTGTGCGCGGGCAAGTTCACGCCCCATGCTAAGGTTGCCGTTGACACGAGCACTTGAATGTGCCCATCCGCAAACAACTCTTCAACTAACGTTCTATCGGCGCGAACCATCCCCGCGTGGTGAATGGCGAAGCCGTATCTTAATAACTCTTTCAAATCATTCGATTTGACGTTTTCGGATTCTTGTCGTAAAATTTCCGCCGTGGCAGTATCGCTCCCGACGTACTTCCCGATTGTTTCGTTTTCTATGGCCATGTCGCGCAAAGCTTTCGCCGTTTTGTACGTTTCTTTTCTCGAGTGCACGAACACCATCACTTGCGTTTGACCAGCTTGTTCGTCGACTTTTTCGTAGCACACTTCGTTCATCAACTGAAAGCGTTGCAACGGTTTCTTCACCGTGATGCCGATGAATTGCGATTGCAACGGGCACGGTCTGTATGAGTTATCAAAGACGAACAACCCTTTTCCGTGGTCGACACGAGCGAACGCGGCGACGTCGTCGTAGTTCGGTAGCGTGGCAGATAAACCAACGAATCGGACGTGTTTGCGAGTCTCTTCGACTTGTCGGATCGTACGCGCGATGATGGATTCCAAGACTGGACCGCGACCGTCGTGCAACAAGTGAACTTCGTCGACAATCAACAACGACACGGATTGCGTGTACGCGCGGTCGCCAGACTTTCGCGTTATGATGTCCCATTTTTCAGGAGTACTGACGATGATCTGCGTGTCTTCAATTTCTGCTTTGGACATGGAAACGTCCCCGGTCAATTCGCGGACGTTTACTCCGAAATCTTTCAACCGTTCGCTCAAGTTACCGACTACTTCCGCGACCAACGCTTTCATCGGAGCGACGTATACTATTTTAAACTTGGTCAAATCAATCTCGCCGGTGTCTGGATCGAGGTGTTTTCCTATTTCATGGCATATGGTGAGCACCGCAACGTTCGTTTTTCCCGCCCCAGTTGGCGCGCAGAGTAACATGTTTTCTGGCGACAACAACGCCGTCTCGTACACTCTCGATTGGACTCTGTTCAAACTTTTCATGCCTTTAAACGCCGGCCTGGCCCATTCGGGAATTTCCTCGATTGGTCGTAGCTTTTCGTTATCCGCAAACGGCGGCGCTTTCATCGCCGGCACGTGCACTTCCTCGTATCCTTTCTTTTGCGTTCGAAACGAGCCTTCTGGGAGTTCGCACTTCGCGTTGGCCATCAAGCGACTGCCTTGATGAAACGCCAACGCGTCCAGTTCTAAGACTTTTCGGTGCGCGCTCGCGCCGAGCTCTTTTTCTCTTCTCTTTTGCGCGTCTAATCGTAACTTTTTCGCTTCTTCTCGGATTTTGTTCTCGACATTTTCCTGTCGCTCTCGCGCGGACGCCCTCGTCGCTTTCATTTCGGACAAGATCAACGCGCCGTTGGAATCGTTGCTCATTAAATTTTCAATGTCTTGCTTCTCCGTGTCCGATTGCGCTCTCGAGAGTTTCGTGCACCACAAGATGACGTCTCTGTTTTGCATCAACGTTTTCACCAAATCGAATTTGTCGTACTCGAGAAGTCGAACGAGTTCATTTTCTCGCGATCGGTCGTCCGGCGCCTCCAGCGCTTGCAAAGCCTTCTCGGCAATTTCGGACATTTTCGTCTGATCGTTTTCTTTCTCCTCTTCGGTGGTCGCGGTTGACGAACCCGAGAAAGCGTTGGAAATTAAACGCTGCAAATAATAGGCGTCAATTTCCGACGGACGAACTATCACGTGTTGTTTCTTGTGTCTTTTTTTCGGTTCACCAAGAGAGTCATCAGAAGCGTCCGAATCCTCTTCCTCCTCGTCTTTATCGTCGTCGTCATCCGAATCTTCTTCCTCCGACTCCGACCTCAACTCTCTCAACTCCGCTCTGTTTCCACCGTCTCCGTCGTCGTCGTCGTCCGAATCGTCCTCGTCGCTCTCTTCAAACTCCACCGCAACGCCAACGTCGTCGTCCATCTCTTCGTTCTCGCCGTTTTCGTACTCTGGATTCCCCTCCTCCCCCTGGCCGGCGGGCGTAAAATCCGTAATCATCTTCCCCACCGCGACTAACTTGGCAAACTTCTCCTCCGATAACTCCCCAACCAAACTCTCCACCTCTTCCTTCCGTTTCTTCTCGTTCACGGAAGTATCCTTCAACGTCTCCAACACCTCCTCCGCCGCGCCTCTCAACACGTCCGACGGTTGCTCGCCGAATTGTTCCGTCATCGATTTCAACAAAACTTCGTACGCCGCTCGCGTTTCTCTCGTCTTGGGTTTATACCCGCTGTTAAAGTTCATCTCGGAAGAGAGGACGTCTTTTTTGTGACCTGTTTTCTTTCTCTTCTTGTGCGTAGCGTTCGTCGCGAATGCGTCCGAATCTTGCGAATGCTTCACATCGATCGCATTTTTGGTCTTCTTTTTCTTCGCATGAATCTTGTCGTCGTTGGTTGTTTTAACGCGATCCCCGAACGCTTTCGCATCGATCCTGC
>JACLAA010007710.1_pt1 | contig 20405 bp, 16 predicted proteins | sample 8027891 | NCBI WGS metagenome assembly JACLAA01 (sample SAMN15724900, study PRJNA655200) | protist metagenome | isolation source: fluorescence activated cell sorting (FACS) single amplified genomes of... | place: Spain: Blaines Bay Microbial Observatory, Mediterranean Sea | collected 2016-01-19 | reverse complement strand
TCTGTTAAGAGATAAACTCTGTACTAATATTACATTAATTTAATCACACTACCAATGGTACCACGGTACCAGTGTGGTACCACTGATAACGTATTGCATATTCTTATTTCATAGAACTATCTCCTCGAATCCTTGTTCTCGTTCCTGTTCTTTTCTGACGCATTTTTATAATTGTGAAATATATTTTGGATTGGGGTTCTTTTTTGAACCGTCGTCAGAAATGGAGCACGAAGAAAAGATTATCGAGATGAACTCTTCTTCGGGACGAAAAGAACGACGAAGAAGAAAAGGACACACGAAAAGATGTATCCAACTCCTTCTCGTCTTTGCGTTCGCGATTGCGTATATGAAATCGAATAACGAGAAACATAGTCATCATGCCGAGTACACGGAGAACACTGAAAACACCGTTTCTTTCAGTAGCGTCGAAGCAGCAGCGAGTCAAGACTACTCGAACAATGTTTGGCTTTTCACCTCCGTGGCTGCCGATTACGACGGCGCCGTGCTCTTGAAACAATTCGTGCACCACTACATCGATATAGGGATTAAACCGGAGAATTTCTTAGTCGTGATTAACTCTAAATCCGGTTTTCGAACGGAAGAGTTTGATAAGTGCGCTAAGATTTTAGACTATTTGGGTATCCCGTACCACGAGTGGTTGACGCAATACTCGAGCGAAGTGATGTATAAACACCGGATGCAGTTGTTGGAAAAAGTCCATCCGGATGGTTGGATTGTTCACGCGGATAACGATGAGTTTCACTCGTACGGAGGGAAATCAGTGATCGACTTCTTGAAAGAAATGGATAAGAAAGGGTACAATGAAGTGAGAGGGACATACGTCGATCGAGTCTCGAAGAGCGGCGAGTTGAGCAAATTGAAAGAAGAGCCTGGGATGTTTCAGCAGTTTCCTTTGCGGTGTTCGGTAATTAAAACTGTCGCCGGTGGAAGAGATTTTAAGACCATGGCGTATAAAGGGTACTGGAGAACGGACAGAGGGAACCATCAGGTGTTGCGCGCGGCAAGGGCAAAGGCATATTTAAGCGGGCCGGGGAGAGGTGACGGTGGTTTAGAAGACGTCTATCATTTGACGCCGTACTCAAAATACCCGGAAAAGTATAAGTACCAGTGCGCCGGGCACGATAACGTATCTTTTCTCCCACCTGGGGCTCAATGTTCCACACCGAGCGATAGTGACCAAAATACTAAGTTATGGTCTCAATCACGCTTTAGCGACGCAAAGGTGGCCGTGCACCACTTCAAATGGCACGCGGGCGTGATTAATAATATTAAAGATCGACTGGCGTTTTACAAAGGCGACGTCGGCGTAGATGGGAAGCCTAGGTTTGCTTGGTATACAGATAGCGAAAAGTTGATGAACGGTATAGTCATGACTGGGAAAATAGACACGAAGAAGACTAAATGTAAAGTAGCGTAAATTTTTGTTTAGAATTATGTGTGTAATAGTAGTATCGAATCGAACAAAATTTAAACTTTTGGGTATTGTGGTTGTGCTTCTTGTTGTACCTGCTGCTGTTGAGGTGGTGCTGCACCATACGTCCCTGCTGGCGTTTCGTACTCCGCCATTCTTTGTACCTGAGGAGCTTGGAACACCTGTTGCTGCGGCGTCATGCTTTCATTTCTAAAGTCAATTTGCGCCTCTTGTTGCGTTTGCATACACGCACACACAGAACAGTATGTCATATCGGAAATGCAATCCAATATGTCCGCGGCTTGCTCGATGGAATCATCGTTGGACACCATGGCCGCCACTCTAAAAATACACGCGAGTTGGTTCATCAACAACATGAAGCCGATGATGCCATTGTCGCACTGCCATATTGAGTTTACTATTAGTTAAAGCATTGAATAAGAATTTTTATTATACCTTAGTGTTCATGACTCTTTGTTCATCTTGAATAAGAAACCTGTTCGTCGCGACTGCCGATGGGAAACACCAAAACACTTCGCACGCTAAGCACAATTCTGGGTTATTCTGCTCGCCGCAACGTCCAGAAATGCACGATCCCCCGTTGCAACACGTGTATCCTTGCAACGACCCGTACATTTGTTTTTTTCTCTGTTGCCAGGCAACGCAAGGAGAACAGAATGTCGCGTACATGCAAAAACCAGGACGCGCGCACGGTGCTTTCATCAACTCCACCGCCCATGAATTCGCGTACAGTTTGCGCATTTTTGCCTCGCGAATTCTTTTCTTGTCTTCCGGGTTTTGCCCACCCGGGCCACCGCCTCCATAGCCTGGTCGATTCATTTCACATACGTCTGGAGACGAACTCTTCTTGTCCCATACGTAAATACTTTTTCGAATTAATTGGTGTTGACTTTGTCATTTGTGACTTGACTCTCTCCTCTCGCACTTTTTATTTCTTTACGAATTGAGGAGGAGGGAGGACTTGACGACACACAAAGACAACCCAACAAAAAAGGAAGCGTCACAACAAAAAAATAGAAAACACTTTAGTTCCACCATGTTAGGCTTAACCATGCGAACGGCATCCTTAGTTGGAACCTCGGTTTCCTCCACGTCCACAAACAACAGAGGTACGCATTGACGTCGGGTCGCGCGTTTGCTTGTTTTTTCGCAGCGCACGCGCGCGCTAAATTGCGCGATTTGTGTCTCCGTCGCCAGAGGAGACGTTTGCCTCGCTGATGCGAAAATGTCGCGAGAATACCTACGTTCGAAGAACTTTTGAGCTCGAGATAGCTCGTTTAAAGGACGCGATTGTTTAGAATCGGAATTTGTGCATCCGAAAGTGCCTTTGAATCGAGTATTCCCTCGTCGCGCGGGATGTCGAGCGCGCAAAACGCGAATTTTCGGGCTGCGTAAAAACCTCAACATTCTATCTTCTTCTCTCTTGTTTGGGAAAGCTTTTGCATCTCTTTTTTTACGCAACGAATGAACGAGAAACTCACCTCTCTCTTTCTACTCGATCACATCTCATACAATTCTACAGTCGCGCAACAACCAAAGCAAAAATTGGCTCCGGGCGTTGCTTTTGCGTTCAAAGGCGCGTACCAAACAGAAATCAACGTCGGTGAAGGTGAAAACGGAGAGGCTGCGTTGAGACGTTTTCGCAAACAAGTCATGAACTCTGGCCACATCAACGAAGTCAGAAGACGACGGTATTTTGAGAACAAACAAGACATTTTGAAGCGAAAACAGTCGACGCCGAGAAAGTTGAAAGGACCGAAGCCGAGAACCGCGGCGCAGGCGTTAGCGGATAAAGAGGCGGGGCGAGAGGAAGGACAAAGACCGCAGAGACGATTCAACCGTCCAGGCGATCAGAAGAAGCAACAAGATCCGCAATAACTTATTGCTGGAAAGGAATTGATTTCTTCTTCTTTTTATTCCGAGGAGGAGTAATGAAGGAATATACTGTTAAAAATTGAGTTGTACTAAACATACCTACTACTTTTAGATCTTACGTATAATAAATTACAGTCCTGTGGTGAGAGATGTCCATTTTCATTCTTTTGTTGAGTTGAGTGTTTTTTTCGAATCTCCCCACAAAATCATAGGATTTAGACCATATGCCCTCGTTATCCCTCAGCACTCCCGCACTCGTACGTTCGACGCCATCAGAGCCACCTTCTGCGAGAATACGACAACAGATTATGACGAGTATTCGCCGGACCGTGTGCTTCTCTTACTCTTCCACCTCTCCCGAGTCAAAAACTGTCAAAAACGAAATGTACTTTAAAAATGTAAACCGAAAGAAAACGAAGACGAAAGCAATGAGAACGAGAAGAAGAGGCATATTTCTAGACGATAGCGGAAGAGGGAAGTTGAGCGTGAATAATAACATTTATAACAATCATAATCCGCGCTTACTTACTGGCGAGATTGGTGGAGGAGGAGGAGGAGGAGGAGGAGGAAATTTTGGGGGAAACTCGGGTGGGGGCGGTTGGAATAACAACAACAATAACAATAACGACGACGAACGGTTTTCGCAAAGCTCATCGATGGCGACGCGATTTCTACTTGCCGCGACTGTCACCTTTCTACTCACCGTCGTGCCTCTCGCAAACGCGAAGAGCTCTAACGCTGCCGCGAATAAAATGAAAGCACAAACCGAAAAAGCTTTTCAGTCGTTGCCGACGAAAGCGAAAGACTTCTTCACATCCATGTTGTATGGTTTCGTCATTTTCTATGGCGTAAAAATGGCGTTGAAAAGCTTTTTTGCTCCAGTAGCGCTGTTTTCGTTCACCATGTGTATTTTGCACAATATGAAAGTCCTGCCGTTTGGACCGATGGAAATGTACGAGAGTTGGGTGCGACCGTACTTGCCACGAGAGTTTCAAAAAGGCAACGCTTTCCTCTACGGCGCAGATACGATTTCGGAAAAATACACGAAAGCGTTCTGGTCTGCCGCGCACAGAATCTTGCCGGCGTGCGATTCTTCTCACGGCGAAAAAGCACTGATTTTAGGCATGCTTTTGGCTGGGTTAGTGTAAAGTAATTGTACCGGTCTTAAAACTTTTAAAAAATTACTGCTGTAACATCGTTCGTTCTCGGTTCTTCATTCTTCACTTTTTCTTGTTTCTCTTCGCTTATCTAGATTGTAATATATCGATAGAGTTCCACTAGATGTCAAAGAAGAAGTCTAAGAAAAATAACAGCAACGAGAGAGACATTTCCCAACAACAAACTCAACAGGACAACGATAACAAAAACAAACAACTCCTCGGTAAACCTGCGAGTGGAAACGTGGAGAAGAAGAGAAATTATAAAGGGAAAACAACGAGGAGGATGAATTATCAAAATAGTTATTACGGTGGAGGCTATTACAGAGGGGCATATAATAATGGAGGAGGATATAATGGAGGATACGGTGGAGGATATAATAATGGAGGAGGATATAATGGAGGATACGGTGGAGGATATGGCGGCAGAGGAGGAGGCAGAGGAGGATATTACGGAGGAGGAGGAGGAGGAGGAGGCCGAGGTGGCGGCCGAGGTGGCTTTTTCGGCCAAAAACAGAAAAAAGTAAAAGTAATACCGGAGAAAAAAATAGCGTACGGGAAGCAGATACGACGTGAGATGGACACGGGGAAGATCTCCCAAGCGTTCGTTTGGTTCGCAAAGTACACCACGGAAAAAAGTAAACCGAATATGGGAAACATTTTACAAAACGCCAAATCGGGAACCGTGGACGAAGAGACGCACACAAAGTTGATTTTGAGATTGTTACAGGCTAATCACGCGAAACACGCAGCATTTGTCGCCGAGATCATGTCAAAAGATAACTTTAAAATGACCTTGAAGAAATTCTGCGAGATATTAATGTCTGTGCCGTGTAGATGTGATTTGGAAGATGCTAAGAAGCTCGTTAACGCATTGTGTCCTTTGACGAAAGTCGTTGAGCACTCGGATGCAGCGACGGCGGGGTATTTCACAAAAAATGCGCGTTTGTTGTTGACGGAGTTTTGCGAGGAGTCGATACAGATTTTAGAGAGAATAGCGAAAAGGCCGCCGGCTGCGACGGATCTCGTCGCCACGGCGTCGACGTGGAAAGGCGGAAGGTTGTGTCTGTCGACGAAGCCGCAGGTTGGGCCAGACGGCGTCACGAAGATTCCAATGCCAATGTCCTGTTTACAAGGACAAATAAACTTGGACGGGAAACGCATTTTATCCGGTGGGGATTCCGTATTGGTTCGCAAATACGTGGCACCGCCAAAAGCTCTACCGCAAGTGCGGTCGTTCGAATCCTTACCGGATTTATCCCCCGAAGCGGCAGATATGTATAAAGAGACGAAAACGATGGCAATGACGGATGGTAATACTTTAGCTGAGAAACAACCACCGCCACCACCTCCGGCGGCGCCAGACTCGTCGCTCAAAGCGTCAGCGACCGCGTTTGTCCCTAAGGCACCGCCATTACCAGTCGCGCCAAGACCGCTCGATGCACCCGAGGTTGAATTCGAAGAGTTTGAGGGCGTCATCGAATTTGTAAATTTCGAACACACAGAAATTCACATCATCTTGGACCATGGCGAAGTAAAAGATATCATCGGTGAAAGCTGGAGCGTGGATAAGTTGGCAAACAGAGTTTCATTTTCTAGGCAGATTGGAGCGATGCGTGATTTGCTCGAAATCGTCGATCCAAAGAAGAAAGCAAAATGCACGACGAGCCCGGCGTTTCGAAAAATCTTGACCGCTGGATTTCAACACTCGGAACACGCGGAACCGGATGAAATTGATGTGGACAAAGGAGGTGCTACGTACTTGAACGAAATGAAGCGCAGTTCATCTTTTGCGGAAGGATTAGAGTCAATTGAAGAAGATGAAGTCGCGAAGCTTTGCGCAGAGGTAAATGGCGGGAGATACGAACACGTCGTGCGAAACGTCACCCGACAATTTAACCTGAACGAGTCACAACAACGAGCGGTATCGGCGACTTTGGAGCGACGACTGAGTTTAATACAAGGCCCCCCGGGTACAGGTAAAACACACACGTCCGTTGCAATCGTTCGAGGATTGATAGATGTAGGCAGAGGACCGGTACTGTGTACTTCCGACAGTAATACAGCGGTGGATAACTTGGTTGAAGGTTTGGCTCGCGCTGGCGTTCGCGTTGTTCGAAATGGCCGTACCGAAGCCGTACGCCAAGATCTCGCGATGTATCAAATCGAAAATATGGTTCCGCCTGGGTGTACAAAACACGAAGCGTACGAAGCTCAAATCAGAGCTGTGCGATACGCGCAGGCGGTGTGCTGCACGTGTGCTGGTTCTGGAAGCGACTTCTTGGATCGGATTAGTTTCTCTGCGGTAATGTTGGATGAAGCCTCTCAAGTCACAGAACCGATGAGTTTAGTGCCAATCTCGAGAGGTTGTCAGCAACTCGTTTTAGTTGGAGACCATAAACAATTACCGCCGACTATTTTATCTCGAGAAGCCGAGCTCGGCGGGTTGACGCTTTCCATGTTCGATCGACTCGTGTCCTTAGGGGTTGTGCCTTACATGCTCGACACGCAGTTTCGCATGCATCCTGCTTTAGGGAAATTTCCCTCAGACGCGTTCTACGACAAACAATTGAAGAATGGAACGCCTCGAGCGATGCGACCGATACCAATTGGATTCAATTGGCCGCAACCAAACGTTCCTATTTGTTACGTCCCGACACACCCGACAAACGCAATGGAACTCAATGACTCGAATTCGTATTCCAACAGAGCAGAAGCAGAGCTGGTATTGGCATATTTGCGTGGATTTCTGTTCGCACAAGAGCTGCGACCGAAAGATATTGGTATTGTCACCCCGTACGCGGCGCAAGTTCGTTTACTTCGGCAAATGATTCGCCGCGCCGGAATTCAAACTGGCGTTGATAGGAATACTGGTGAGTGTGGCATCGAAGTCTCCTCCGTCGATGGTTTTCAAGGACGCGAGAAAGAAGTCATGATAGTATCCACTGTTCGTGCAAATACGAACAGAAGTTTAGGTTTCGTCTCCGACCCGAGACGATGTAATGTGACGCTCACGAGAGCGAGAAGGGGGTTGGTCGTCATCGGGCATGAAAACACGTTGCGTTGTGACCGAAAAGTTTGGGGACCGTACATCCAATGGATGATTGAAAGCGGTTTAGCTTTGGGTATAAAAGGACGGCAAGACAAGATAGCGGAAGTTAATGCCATTGAGTGCGATTTAGAAGCCGTTTCGCGTCCTTTTGCGTTGTGATATAGAATTCATTACTTTGTAATTACAAATACACTTGTTCTTGTTCTTGTTCTTTGTTGTTTACACTTTCATTCTTTCGAAAATGCTAATAATATGGTACAGTATATTTCTCCTAATCTATCCATCTATATATCCATATCTATTATGTGTCTGCTAATCAGTATTTTGAGGATCTTCCTGCTTCGTCGTCGTCGTCGTCGTCGTCGTCGTCGTCGTCGTCGTCGTTTTCTTTGTTGCCTGCAATTTCTTTTTGGGAAGCTCGCCATCTTTCAGGTGCGCGAACCAGTCCGCTTCTGAATCGCCCGCCCAATTGTCTATCAGGTCATTCTTATACTCCCTCTGCGTGTTCATGTGCAATTTCAACTCTTGCAAGAGCATGCCCTCGTAGTATTTCTTTCTTTGGTCCACCGTGTTCTCTTTCGGTGGAGGCTTTGGGTTCATCTTTTGAGGGCGAGAGTGAATTGTGAGTAATTTCCCATTGCCACACACAAAAAATAGGAAAAATTCGGTTCACTTTGGCATTTGGAGCTCTCTTCTTCCCGATAAACAACGAGAGAGAAAGAGAAAGAAATAGATTACAATAGCACGATGAATACCATTATCACTGCGACGAGAACAACGACGATGACATCATTCCTTTCTTTACGCAGAAGAAGAGCACGGACGCTGGTTTCGTCGTCATCAAAGTCATCGTCTTCATTTATCCATTCCGTGGCAAACTCTAGACGAAGAAGACACCAACAACAACGAGAACATCTACAAACGCGATCGTCGTCACCACCGTCATCTAATAACGAAACAATCACGAACACTAAAGGGAAAATACTAAAATGGTCGGATATTGACGAGAAAACGAAGGAGTTACCGGACACGTCCGTGGCAAAGAAGATGCAAATAACTGGTGTGCACCACGTGGCGATTATCGTCAAAGATATGCAACGAACGATGGATTTTTACCAAGGCATACTAGGATTAGCAATTAATCCGGCGAGGCCGAAAGATAAGTTACCGTACGACGGAGCGTGGTTATGGATTGGAGACGAGATGATTCACATAATGGAACTACCAAATCCAGATCCAGACGACATCGAATCTCGACCAACTCACGGAGGCAGGGACCGACACTTTTGCATCGGATGCATGGACATACAGCCACTGATGGACGCTTTAGATGCGAATAAGATTGAATATACGAAAAGCAAATCAGGTAGGCCGGCGATATTCTTCAGGGATCCCGATTCAAACACGTTAGAAGTTGTAGAGGGGTTAGAATGGCGCGTTTAATGGTACAATTATCTGCCTATGAGTACTAGTATTATTGACAACATTTTTCTTCTCAAAGTCTATACAACCGCGTTTGTACTTTACCGCACGCTTTCCCGCTCGGATCGATAGGGTACGATTCTAAGCTTATATCGTAACCTCGCACGTGTTCTGTACTCTTCGCCATGCTAATGCGTCCTTTAATACCCGACGCAGAGGTGTTGTCTAAAACGAGCGGCTCGGGAAAATGTAAAGCAGTTTGGACCCAATGCGTTTTCGGTTCTTTCGGAGACGTGGAAAGAATAACAGGATTTTCTCGGCAGAACCGTCTCGAAAATTCTGTATCAAACCACAAGACAATCCCATAAATCATTTGCGATTGATCTTTCGTCGCATCTTCGAGCGCATCGAGTTTGAATTCCGCACTAAATTCGGTATCTTTGACCGAACATTTGCACAAATCGAGACGTAAAATTTCCGTCTCCGTCGTTCCGATGTGTTCACCCTCGACGTGTTTCACCACGGCCGTCGCCAGTGCGTGATCTAACTGCTGAACGGCAACTTCTTTCATTGAAAATCCATACACATCGTTCCAGAAATCAAAATCAACCGTAGCCAGTTTCGTGAACCCAGCGATTTTAATGCAACACACGTCTGGTAACAATGCGCCGTCCGGTTTTAAATATTTATCTCTGGCATATAACACGGTATCTAACATGGACTCAAAGAATAACCCATAACCCATCCATTCCGATACGATGACGTCGAACGGTGCACCGCGTATAGAATCCATGTCCTCGAGCTTTCCTTCGATGATTTCAATTTTATCTTGTAAGCCGTTAGCGCCGACGTTCATTCGTGCAACGTCCGCAATTCTGTATGAACCATCGACGCCGACGACGTTTCTCGCGCCACCGTCTCGCGCAGCGAACATGGATAAGATACCCGTACCACAACCGACGTCGAGAACATTTGCATCGTTTATCAGAGTTGGATTTTTGGTAAGTGCATCTCTGTATGCACCCGTCCGTGCTTTATCGCTCAACATATCTTTGTGGATTTCGAAGTACGAGTATGAGTTGAAGTACGAATCGTCTGAATCTCTCACTTTCTCGTCTACCTCGTCTTCTTTTTTCTTCTCTTTCGTTTCTCTATCCATGTGATTCAAATATCTTCTATTCGAGTAGTCGTCATCGTTATTGTGCATCGGTACTGATGATAAGACGTTTGCCCCGACGTTTGCCACTGGTGCGAGCTTTTCCTTCTCCTCTTCTTCGCTAATCATGCCTAATTTTTGCATCATTTCAAACACTTTCAATTTCAGCGTCTCATTCTCGCTTCGCAACGATGATATCATCAACGCCGATGCCGATTGTTCATTTTGAGATGTGCCCCTTTGTTGGTCTGCTTTTGTATCGTTCATCGTTGTCGTTACCGGTGCTTCTTCGTCGTCGTCGTCATCATCATCACCAACGCCGTAGACATACGATTCCCACTCGTACGTCAAAGGGTCCGACCCACTCGCATCGACGGGCATTAAATACACGTCGTCTTTCCATGCCCTGTCGTTGACTCTTTCAATCACTCGTTTCGCCAATTCCTTCTCGTCTTGTTCTTCTTTGTTTTCTGTTTCTTCTAAAACCATTTTACGCACAAAGTTAATCACTTTAATGACGTCGTAAAACTCCAATTCATTTTCATCATCTTCGTTACCATCTTTAGTGATGCTATTCGAAGTTGTTTCGTTCTCGGCATTGTTGTTTGTGTTCAAAACGACTCGTCGTAAATCAAATCCAAAATCAGTGGCGGCTCTCGTTAACGCTTCGTGCGCGTTGGCATACACTCTTTTAGAAAATAAACACTTCGTTTTCCGTTGCTCCGAAATCTCCCCTTCGTCTTCCACCCAGTCTCCGAAGTCTCCCTCTTCCTCTTCTAACGCATCGTCGGTGATGGCTGCATCGCTGCTCATTTTTCTTTACTCGCAAGGACTACTAATTGTTTTGTGGTATGTGGTGCAAGAGGTGTTTTTTTACTCGTCGAATGTCGAAGCACTTTTTTTTTTGGCGGCAGTTTTTAGTTAGATATAGCGTCTTCTCTCGACTTCCTTTAACAACAAAAACGACCGCCGACGGTTTTGCGCGGCGTGTCTTGTAGAAAGGAAGAGGGAGGAAGAAAGGACACACTCGAGGAGCGCACAAGACGGAGAGGAGGAACGATACACCGAATCACACTCAACGCTCATGTCGTCTTTACCGACAACGAAGCGCGCGAAAACTGGAGGAAGAGGGAATGCGCACGACACGAATGAAAATGAAAAACTCCTCCCTCACGCGAGAATAAACGTGATCGCACAACTGGTAGATATGGACGGGAACAACGCCGGTCCTCAGCTGGATTTACCGCACGATTGTACCTCGAAACAGTTGGAAGAGTTATTGAACACTTTATTGAATAACACGGAAGAGAAAGGGGAGAAACTCCCGTACGAGTTTTACATAAAAGACGAAACGTTAACGACGGATTTAGGGGACCACTTGGCGAAAGTGAATGCGAGCATGGAACAGGTCTTGAAAATCGTGTACGCCCCTCAGGCACTGTTTCGAGTAAGACCAGTAACCCGGTGTTCATCCGCGATACCAGGTCACGCCGAAGCTATATTATCGGTATCGTTTTCTCCAGACGGGAAGCACTTAGCGAGCGGGTCAGGCGATACCACCGTGCGTCTATGGAACCACGAAAGCGAGGCGCCGAAAACGACGTGTAAAGGACACACGAATTGGGTCTTATGTGTGGCATGGTCGCCAGACGCACAATTATTAGGGAGTGGAGGGATGGATAATATGGTTCGGCTTTGGGACCCAGTCACAGGTGAATCCAGAGGGATTTTGAAAGGCCATAAGAAACACATCGTAGGATTAAGCTGGGAGCCGATGCATGCGTTGAAAACATCAAACGACATTCGGTTCGTTTCCGCCTCTGCGGATGGTTCGGCAAAAGTATGGAACGCGAATAAGAAAATACCTCTGTTCTCACTTTCCGCGCACTCGAGAGCCCTCTCGTCCGTGAAATGGGGCGGGGAAGGCTTGATTTATACGGCGTCGAGAGACACAACGGTGTATGCCTGGGACGCCAAAGACGGGAAAATTGTTCGACAGTTGAAAGGACACGCGCACTGGGTAAACACGCTCGCATTATCGTCAGAATTTGCCTTGAGAACGGGCGCGTTTGATGAAACGGGGAAACGAGAAGGGACGTTCGAAAAAGCGAAAGAACGTGCGCTCGAACGATACAAAAAATTGACTAGAAACAAACCAGAACGTTTAATCAGCGGTTCTGACGATTTTACTATGTTTCTTTGGGAACCTTCGCAATCGAAAACGGCTTTGAAGCGATTGACTGGACACGTACAATTGATTAATCACGTCATGTTCTCCCCAGACGGTAAATATTTTGCCTCGGCGTCGTTTGACAAAGCGGTAAAATTATGGAATGGTGAAACTGGAGATTTCGTGTGTACTTTTCGAGGACATGTTGGCGCGGTGTACCAAATAGCCTGGAGCGCGGATTCGCGCTTCGTGTTATCCGCATCCAAAGACTCGACGTTAAAAGTATGGAGCATGCGTTTGAAGAAACTCGAGCTCGACTTGCCCGGCCACTCGGATGAGATTTTTGCATGCGATTGGTCGCCGCTAGGAACGAAAGGCGCGAGCGGGGGAAAAGATAAAATGCTAAGGCTTTGGAAACATTAGATACATATGTTAGACGATCCAAAGGAACGCAATCTCAGCAGCAGAATATATCGACTAATTAATAAAAAGAATAGAACTAGAGAGCTAATTTACCAAATGATCTTTCAGCACGTCTTGTAAATGCGCTCTCGCTCTTTCTGCGGCTTCTTCTTGCAACACTTTATCTAAATCAGACGAATCCTTGTCGTTCGTTATGAACGCTTTCGCTCGAGCGTGTTGCTCAATCCTCGCTTCTGCGCGAAGTTCTTCGATGTGCTTTTGCTTCGCTTTTCTCCAAATATTTTGGTGCACTTCATCCCATCGATAAAAGCCTTTCGGTAAATCTACATCATACACTTGCTTCTCTTCTTCTCCTGGCGCCAACGGCGGTGGCGGTGACGTTTTCAACGCCAACAGATTATTCTTATTAAGCTCGAGCAAAGGACGTTGTTTCAAAACGTGTCCTTCTGTATCTATTCCTAATCCCACTAACTCTGTGGGGTGCATGTACGATTTCAACTCGTCGAAATGCCTAAAATCAGATGAGGGCATAATTCGAATCGGCGTTCCTCGCGTTTTGGGAACTCCGTTCTCGCCGAACCGAAATCTTTTCGGGAGCAAGTCTGCCGGTCTCATTCTCATCACTCCGTTTCCATCTTCACTAGCGACGAAGAAGGAGTTCAATCCCGATGCAAGTAACCAAAAAATGGCGGTCAAAATGGCTAGAGTTGTCAACGGATACTCAGATGCGCCTGATTGCCGATAATAATATTGCAATCTCGTGTATATGGCATTGGCAGAACAGTTCCCACTCTCGGAAAACGCTGAGAAGGACGACGATGGTGATGCTTTTTCTCCCTCGTCTCCTAAGTCGTGTGCGTTCTTTTCATTCTCTTCTTTTTTAGTATTGTTTTTATTGCTCTTGTCGCCTTCGCCGTCGTCTATGCCTAATTCCATCATCCGGAACTTTTGTTCCTCTCGATGACTCGTCATTATTATCTTTTCTTGTGACGTTTACGCGCGTACAGAGAGAAAGAAAGAAAGAAAGAGCGTGTGATTTTGAACGCGTGTGTAGATTTGATTACTTACGCCTTTGCCTTTTTTTGGGGGGGGGGGAAATCCAAAACAAAAAATGAAAACAAACTCCGGTGGACATGCCTTCACAACGTGAAAAATCGAGTAGTATTACAAATAGCATGTGCGATGCAGCTAATGTATCTTTGGCATGTATCCCGAGGGTGCATCGCTATCAACAGACCGATTCACCGCAGGTGAAGCCACCTCTCCGGGAGTTAGAATAGCTCCTTCACCTTCGTCGGTTGTGCCATTAATCTCATTTGTTCGTAACGCCATCGGTATGAAAACAGAACGCGCCGTCGCGAGATCCATGCCAGCAAACTTTTCATACCCCAATGAAGATTGGACGGCGATGTTCACGCCTTTTTTGCACTTTCCTCCAATGCACTTCCCCGCCGATGTTTCACACGGCCAATTCGAAGGCAAGTCATTCTTCAGACTCTCGGAAATGGCATACGCACCATTCCTGCGACAGTATTTCCCCGTGCACACTTCGAGAGTAGCGACGGGAATAACGCCTTTGCCTAAAATTAGTGGCGAAAGTAAAGGGCACGCGCCTAATGATGCCAATCCAGCCGGTTCTTCATCTTCGTTGGCGGGAATCTTCGCCTGCTCGGCAATTGCTGCTTGCGAAATAGTCCTTTTGCCTCTCTTCTTCTTTTTCTTCTTTCCTATTCCAAGCGAAAGCATGCTATTCTTCAACGTTTTCACGCTTTTCTTCTTCTTATTTCCTCCTCCTCCTTTTCCTCCTCCAATGCCGCCACGAGCGCCTTTTCGGCGCCCTGCTCGCTCACACTCTGAATCTGACGAATCGCTACTACTACTACTGCTACTACTACTGCTACTGCTACTGCTACTACTCGAAGAAGAAGAAGACGAGGAACTCCCTCCTCTCTTCTTATTCTTATTCTTCTTCCTATGCTTCTTCTTCGCCTTCATTCCATCGCTCCCTGAGGTGTTTAAGATTAAATTTTCTAGACCTCGCATAGCTTTCTCTCTCGCCTTATCCTGTCTCTTTTTTTTCTTCCCTTTACTTTTACTTTCAGCTTTTCGAGCGATCGAGGATAACGCGTCTCGTCGTTTCCTTCTCGACCTGATGACTTTCGCTTCTCCTTCCTCCTCGAACGCGTTCGTAAAGTCTTCGTCGTCCGACACGCACACTTCCCCGTAGTGCACCTCGTGGGAGTTGTCTTTGAAATTTTTAATTCCAACTTCATCGTCTTGACTAAACACGACCGCATTAGTGTTGGAGGCAGACCTCGTCCTTCTCGTACCCGTCCTTCTCGTGGGTAAAATCCTCGAGGAGAAGCGGGGCGACGACGCCCTTTGAGCGCTCGAGAGTATCATCAGAGAGGCCAGAGCCGGGTATCGTTTCTCTATCTCTCTTGAAACGTTTAAGTGTACGTGTTGGTGTTGGCGTTGGCGTGTATACCTCGGCCTTTAAAGTGGCACACGCCAAAACACTCGACAAAACGACACGATGTCAAAAAAAATCCATCCACAAGACGAAACACAAAAACAAAAAAGACACGTTTCAGACACGCATCACAAAAGTGCAAGAAGACCACACACGACACGCACACGCACACGCACACGCACACTACATGGGAGAATGAAGAAAACGCAGCTGGACGAGACGGAGAGAAAGAAGTTCAGACCATTGTGCTCGAAAGAACACGCGAAGACGGTCTGGTTAGCGCGGTATTATTGCAAAGAAGATGAAGAAAAACTCGAAAAAATCTCCATGTTGGACTCCTACGACGACGCGAACTTTCTCTTCCACATCCGCACGAAGGAAAACAAAGAGGGCAACCACGAGAGAAAGAAAGCGAAAAAGTTTATCCTGAAGTTTCACAACGGCGTAGATTCTATGGAACCAAACGCACGTTTATTGGACTGTCACGAGTTTGCCATGCGTTGGCTTTCAAGATTCAATATATGCACCTCTTCAGTCGTGCACACAAACTCGGGCGCGTCCCGTTTCGATTGGACCGATAGTCATAGTAGTACTAATAATGATCATAATAATAATAACAACAATAATAATATCAACGATAGCATAGAAAAGAAGAACCAAAAAACGCACGCCGTGAAAGTGTTGCGGTACGTTGAGGGTACTTTACTGATAGATGTAGTCAACAGCTTGGTGGAGGAACCAGAGGAACAGAAAGCGTTTTGGCGCAGAGTCGGCGAGTTTGTAGGTATAATTTCTGAGACTTTCCTGCGATGGAACCCAGAAAACCCTTCGATTGAAGAAGAAGCAAAAACGCTTTATTGCACACTCGCAACGCGCGAGTCTTTATGGGACGTGCGGAACTTTGAAGACGTCCGAATGTTTCTGGACGCTTTGAAAAGTAAAGGCAAAGGACTCATCAAGGACAAGAATGCCATTGAGCAAGTTTTCAAGTGGTACGAAGAACACGTCAATAGCATTCGAAACGATACGGCCAAACTTCGACTGAGCGTCATACACAACGATTTGAATGAATCGAACGTCCTCGTCACCGCGAGTGATTGGGAAGAGAGAGTAAATAACGATAGCATCGACGTTCTGAATGATTTCGCGTGCATCGATTTCGGCGATATTTGCATATCGTGGACGGTTATTGAAATTGCAACGGCGATGGCATATTGCGCTTTAGCTACGCCGAATGCTCCCTTAGAAAGTTGCGAAAAAATGCTCGAGGGGGTTGCCATGACATTTACTTTGAACGAACACGAAATCAAGGTTCTCCCAGTATTATTGATGAGCCGAGTGGCCACATCTCTCGTGATGGGACTTTACAGCCACCATTTCAAAGCAGATGATACAGTTAGCGATAATAACGAAGAAAAAGACAAGGAAGAAGAGTTTCAAGATAACACGGCGTATTTGTTGAAATCGCAACAAACTGGTTGGAATATTCTCAAAGCGTTCGTACAAGAGACTCCGGAAAAGTTGGCAACCGCATATGCAGGAATCTTTGGGTACATTTAATTCTTTTCAAAATTTGTTATTTATTTATAAAAAAGAATCGTACGCATCTCTCCATCTAAGCCCCAAGCAGCTTGAGCAGTTCTGCGTCTTCGTTGATTGGATTCTTCGCTTCTAACGTGACCAAATCTAATGGCGTTTTTCCGGTGCCATTCTTAGCCGTAATGTCGCTATTCATCTCGAGTAATTTTTGCACCGCGAAAATCTTACCGTATCCGCACGCGTAGTGAAGCGGCGTGTTCTGCTTTTCGTCTCTCGCGGTTAAATCAATAGAGTCCGTACCAACGAGTAAATCGAAAATCTCTTCACCAGCGGTGCCTTTTCCGAACGCAATGGCGTAGTGAAGTGGCGTTCTTTGCGAAGAGTCTCTCGCGTTGACATCTTTGCCAATGGCGAGGAAATCTTCGACAGCCTCGATATCACCGTATCGTGCGGCATCATGTAACGTTTCAACTTCAGGCGGAGGTGCTGGTGCTGCTGGTGGAGGTGCTGCGCCTCCGGGTGGAATAGCATCCGCTGGAATCGCCCCTCCCGCCGCTGCTCGAATGGCTTCTTCGCCGCCGAGTTTATCGTTGAGCTTTTTCAAAAAAGCTTGATCGGATGAATACTTCATCATCGCCCCGGGGCCATTCGTTCGTAAATCGTCGAAGAAGTCTTTAAATTCTGGGTCATCTTTCAATCCTGCGATTCTTTTCTGCATGTCTTCGTTTTGCACCATATTTTGCATCGCTTGCATTTGTTGCTGCACCATCGGGTTGCTCATCATGCCTTGCATTTGCTTCATCTGCTCCTGAATTTTCTTCGCAGTCTCTGGATTCTTCATCGCCTCTTGATACGCCGCTTGCATCTCTTTCATCTTCTCCGGGTCCATTCCTGGCATGTTCGGCATCCCACCCGGGGGGAGCATGTTTACCACCGTTCTTCCCCCTCTTCTTCTGTTGTTGGTGTTATTGCGCAGCGGTGGCGACCGATTCGGACGACGACCACGAGCAGAAGAAGAAGAAGACGCGTTCACGACGACGCCAACGGACGAAGAAGCGGATAGTAAGAGTGCCTGCATTTTATAACGATCGTTCTGTTGTTGTTGTTGTTTTGTAAAAGCGTGTCTCTGTGTGTCTACACACCAACCAACCACGAGGCTTGTGCACGCGCGTCTTTGAATGAAGAACCCAATTTCTTTTTATTATCCATTCGAGAGTTTTCTCTTCTATCCTCTTTTGGAAATCAATCGTCCCATTTTTTTACAAGGCACAAAGGCGACAAGAGGGGGGGGGGAGAAAAAAGAGAGACAAAAACTCGCGAAGAAGAATAAATTTGGGAAAATGGAGTTTTTGTCATTTTGAGTGAGGAGAGAAAAATGAAAAAAAAAATTCTGATATACGAGTGTGGCACGTAATCGTCATCGCACCATTCTTTTCACACGAAAGAGAGCAACAACGACGACGTCACTGATTTCTCTCACCCGCGCTTCGCGAATAAAGAAAGACACACTGCTGAAAAGAGCGTTTACTTTGACGTTTCCCTCTTCATCATCGTGTTACTCCACTCGTTCGCTCGATCGCTCCGTTTTAAAAACGACAACTTCTGCCATCGTCTTCGCACAAGACAACAAAAACGTCATCCAACAAAGAAGAGGTTTCTTAACAACAATAACCAAGCCGATCAACATGTCTTCTGCGTCATCCATGTCGATGAGATCGTCCTTAACTGCTGTCGCGTTGAAGAGGAGAAATGTTGCCAATGTTCGCTCCGTGAACTACGCTAAGGCAAGAGCGTCCACGGCGTCTTCGTCGTCTTCGCCGAACAACAACAACAACAAGCCGATGCAATCGACAACGAGAAAGAGCCTAACTTTGGCTGCCATTGCCGCAGACAAAGCATCATCGGAATCTATGGCGACAATGAATGCGCCGAGCAACTTGCACGGCTTCGAGCTCATCAAAGAAGAGTTTGTTCCGGAATATAACGCGAAAGGGTTCTTATTTAAGCACAAAAAGACGGGAGCTGAGCTGATGTCGCTCTCAAACGACGACGAGAATAAATCGTTCGGAGTAACGTTTCGCACACCGCCTGCAAACTCGACCGGTATTCCGCACATCCTCGAGCACTCGGTACTCTGTGGTAGCAGAAAGTATCCAATCAAAGAACCGTTTGTCGAGTTGATTAAAGGGAGTTTGAACACGTTCTTAAACGCCATGACATACCCAGATCGAACGTGCTATCCAGTTGCTTCGTGCAATCTCGCCGATTTTTACAACCTTGTGGACGTGTATTTAGACGCAGTGTTCCATCCGAAGTGCATCGAGAACGAGAGAACGTTCGAACAAGAAGGTTGGCACTACGAGTTGAACGATAAGGACGAAGACTTGACGTACAAAGGTGTCGTTTTCAACGAAATGAAAGGCGTGTACTCTTCCCCAGACTCCGTTCTCGCACGTGAATGTCAGCAAGCGTTGTTCCCGGAAAATACGTACGGGGTCGATTCTGGCGGCTCTCCAGAAGTTATTCCTGATTTGACTTATTCCGAGTTCAAAGACTTCCACGGGAAATTCTATCACCCATCGAATGCACGCCTCTGGTTCTATGGTGACGACGATGTTGAGAACCGTTTGAAGCTCTTGAGCGGATTTTTAGACGAGTTCGATGCCAAGGAAGTCGATTCTTCTATTGCTTCGCAACCTTTCTTCAAGGAACCGAAACGAATCGTGAAAACGTACGCCTCTGGTGAAGACGAGGAGGCGCAAAAATGTTTTGTCCAAATTAACTGGTTGCTCAACGATAAACCATTCGATCAAGAGACTGCCTTAGCTGTGGGATTCTTGGACAATTTATTGTTAGGCTCATCCGCTTCTCCGTTGAGACTCGCATTAGAGGAATCTGGTTTAGGCGAAGCCATCGTAGGATTCGGTTTGGAAGATGAGTTGAGGCAACCGTCGTTTGCTATTGGAATGAAAGGCGTGGAGGAGGGTGATATTCCGAAGGTTGAAAAATTAATCTATGATACGATGGAAAAAATTGCCACCGAAGGATTCACGGACGATGCAATCGAAGCGTCTATTAACTCTATCGAATTTTCGCTTCGTGAAAACAACACCGGCCGATTCCCAAGAGGATTATCGATGATGTTGCGATCCTTGTCCGCGTGGTTGTATGAGGGTGATCCGTTCGAACCGTTACGTTACGAAGAACCACTGAAACACTTGAAAACGCGCATTTCTTCCTCTGAAGATGTTTTCAGACCGCTCATGCGAAGAATGTTTTTGGAAAACACGCACCGAGTTACAGTCGAATTGAAACCAGACCAAAACCTCGGCGAAGTACAGGCCAATGAGGAAAAGATGAAGTTATCTGCCAAGAAAGCTTCATTGTCCCCGGAAGAAATCGAGCACGTCGTAGCAGAGACAGCTGCTCTGAAGCTGTTACAAGAAACTCCGGATTCGCCTGAGGCGCTCAAGTGCATACCGGCTTTGTCTTTGTCGGATATCCCAAAAACTGCCAAGGAAATTCCTTGCGACATTGGGTCCATCGGATCCACCGAACTCTTAACCCACGACTTGTTTACCAACGACATCATTTATGCCGAACATCTCCTCGATATGAAGACGATCCCTGAAGACTTGTTGCCGCTTGTTCCTTTATGGACGCGCGCGCTCGGCAGAATGGGAAC
>JACLAA010006299.1_pt1 | contig 20408 bp, 9 predicted proteins | sample 8027891 | NCBI WGS metagenome assembly JACLAA01 (sample SAMN15724900, study PRJNA655200) | protist metagenome | isolation source: fluorescence activated cell sorting (FACS) single amplified genomes of... | place: Spain: Blaines Bay Microbial Observatory, Mediterranean Sea | collected 2016-01-19 | reverse complement strand
TTTTGTTGGACGCTTTTCCTCCAATGTCTCTCGACCTTTCTTTGTGAGATCGCGCTGTGTCATCATCGGACTCTCTCTCACCAAAACAACAACTCTCTCTGTGCGCGTGTGCTCTCCTCGATTATGCCGTATGTACATCCGATGATGCGTGTTTTTTGTGTGCCGCTGCTGCTGCTCGTTTCGAACGAAAAAACGACGAATAATAATACTACTAAAAGCCATGTGCGGGGACGAGTGCGTGGCCATCGCGTCGGACAACCGTCTCGGGATCAATCAACAGCAGACGACCGCGGTGGATTTCCCAAAAATTTTCGAGATCCATCCGAAACTGTTCATCGGGATGTCCGGATTAGCCACGGATATGCACACGCTGCGAGCAACGTTCGAGTTTAAACACAAGTTATACGAATTGAGAGAAAATCGGGCGATGGAACCGAAGACGTTCGCGTCCGTCGTGTCGACGACGCTGTACGAAAAACGGTTCGGACCGTATTACGTGGAACCGGTGGTGGCCGGGTTAGATAAGGAGAATAAACCGTACATAACTGGAATGGATTTAATCGGGGCGGTGGCACCGACGGATAATTTCGTCGTGGCTGGGAATAATAGCGAGAGTTTGTTTGGCGTGTGCGAGTCGATGTATAAAGAAAATTTAGGACCGGAGGCGTTGTTTGAGGTCATTAGTCAGTGTTTGTTGAGCGGAAGCGGGAGAGATTGTTTGAGCGGATGGGGAGGGACAGTCTACGTCATCACGAAAGATAAGGTGGACGTGAAGTCGCTGAAAGGACGCATGGATTAGAAGAGAGAATAATACGATGGACGAAAATCTTGCAATATTACGATTACTATTATTAGACAACAACAACAACAACAACAACACCTCTTTCTTCGGGAAAGACGCCTCCTACGAAGAAGAACGAAAAACTCGGGAAAAAAGAAGAAACCTCCCCCGGTCTCGAACCATCCTCGCTTTCATCGCGGCCATCGCCTTCCGCAGACGTTCCAACCGTTTCTCTCGCTCCAAAATCGAGTTCAGATACCGCTCGAGCGCCGACGCGTAGTCGATCATATTTTTTCCCGTATACTAAAGTCTATTTATATACCTACTCGTAATACCAAAACATCTTCAATGGAGTCCCTCTCTCTCATTTTTCCAATTAGGGTTTATGTTTAGGGTTTGAGGCCATCAAAAAGTGCTGCTCCGCATTGGTGACGTCGTCACTTTTGGGCTCGGGAATGCTGTGCGGATGCGCCACCAGTTGGTCGGTCTCGCGGCACGAAGAGGAGCGGGAGGAGGTCTTTTGACGACGACGACGAACGCCGCGACGTTGTTTTCTCCCCCTGCTGCTGCTGCTGCTCCTCGGATACAGTGTGGTTTTGGGAGCACGAAGAGATTCGTCCTCTCGACATTCGTTCCAAAACGCTTTTTTGTGCGTCGTCGTCATACGACTACGAACACTACCGTGCACGAAACGCTCGTCGGCCGCGCCATGGGCCACGCGCTCGAGCAGGAAGAGCTCTTCGCGTTCGATTTGAACGGGTTTATCGTCGTCAAAAACGTCTTCACGGAAGAGGAGATCGAGGCGATGAATGCCGCGGTGGATGCGCACGAACACGAGATGGTCGAGCGGAAAGGGCAGTTGCGTTTGGGGGGCAAGAAAGGCGCACCGCTGGCCGGCGACGGCGACACGGGGCGACAAGATCTGGGCGGCATGCTCGCCTGGCCTGGAGAGGAGAAGATGCTGTTCCGAAAAATGCTCGCGCATCCAAAACTGGTGCCGTATTACATCGCCTTGTGCGGAGAAGGGTACAGAATGGACCACTTACCGCTGTTGATTCAACAGAAGAAAGGCGCGGACGGCTTCGATTTTCACGGAGGGAGATTGAACCAAGACGGGAGTTGGATACAAGGTTTAGCGTACGAGTTCGTGAATGGAAGGCCGTATTGTCACTTGTTAGCCGCGAGCATCGCGTTGACGACGACGAGAACTGGAGAAGGCGGGTACGCGGTCTTGCCCGGGTCGCATAAGAGCAACGTGCCGGTACCGCCGGACGTGATGAAGATGTTGAAGCAAACGGAGAGCGTGAGGAATCCAGAGATTGAAAGAGGAGACGTTTTGTTGTTTACGGAAGCGTGCACGCACGGGACGATTCCGTGGAGCGGTGAAGGGAGAGACGGGAAGAGAAGGGCTGTTTTGTATAGATTCGCGCCGGCGAACATGGCGTACGGACGGTCGTACATGCCGGAGTGGCCGAAAGGCACCACGGACGGAATGACGGACGCGGAGAAAGCGGTGTTACAACCGCCGTTTAACCCGAGGTTGGACCGCACTTTGGTGTGCGACGATGGTACTCAAACGACGACTTTCGCGAGAGCGGAGTTTAAAAAGGCGCACGACGCAAAGGTGTTCAACAATCCAGAGGGGTACTTTTAAGTTGTTGCAATATTTAAAGTACTACTACCACCCAGGTACCTAACTACCGTTGTTGTTGTTGTTGGTACGGTACCACTATTAGTATGTGCTACGTTTACTTTTCTCGTTTTCGTCGACGATTTGTCCTCATCTTTCGCCCGAACGTCTCAAACGGAGGAGAGTTTTTGGTGCTCACTTTTATTAGCATTAGCATTAGTATCATCAAATCGATGTATGTGAATTTATTCCAACTTGGTGCTCGCCGTCCACGTGGCCCCGGCGGCGACCGTCACCGGCTTGGCGCACGACGCGTTTTCAACGCAGACGAACTCTTTGTAGCACGCCTCCATATCCGTCCAAGGCGTCCAAACCACCGCATCTTTCCACCCGGCGCCTGTAATCTTGACCGAATTACCACCTCCTACGGCCAAATCAATTTGACTCGGTGCGTTCTTGTACAAAGAATCAATCGGACCGGTGCACGTAATCGGCGCCGCAACCTTCCCGTTTTCCTCCTTCAATCGATCGAACGATTCGCATCCTTCCAACCCTTTCACTTCAACCGCGTCGATGTCCGCCGCAAAGTACGTGTGGAAACTGCCGGTAAAAGTAAACGGTTCTGACCCTTTATTTGTCACCGCTAATTCGCACACCAACGCGTCGTTCTTTATCGATACCGTCTCGACGACTTCAAACTCTTTATCCCACATCGCCTTCGTGTATTCGCTCGGCGTCAACTTCATCGTCACCGTATCCTCCGAGGCAGACACCAACTCCCAATCCACGTTTCGCGCGAACCCGTGAACCTGAATATCCCCCGGGCCGAATTGTGGCCAGCAGTGCGGAACGCCCCCGGAAATCGGTTTCGATTTGTCAAACTTCGCGTCCGGGCGGACGTAGAGCACTTCACGACCATTGTCCTTTTTGAAAGACGTGACGACGCCACCGAAGGTGTACACTTCCGCGGTGGCGTTGCCAGATTTGAGCGTCACCATTTCCAAGCCGCCTGTTGTTTGTTCGTTGTTCGCGTTTGCGCGTCGACGACGGGTGTGCACGGAGAGAAAGAGAGAGTCAGCGCGACGCGCTCGAGACGAAGACACAGGATTGGATAAAATGGGAATAACTTTTAACGAGAATAATAATAATCATCATCATCATCATCAACAACAACAACAACAACAACAACAACAACGCGCGAAATCGAAAGGAATACACACCTCGTCCCGTGCCAACCTCCGCTCTGACCACCACCGCCGCCTTTTTCGACCTCGCGCGTGCACCACGCGCCGAGGACGACGGGGCGGAGAAAAGCCGATTTTGATGCCCCGCGAACATTGGAGAGAGTGCTTTTAAGTGCATTTTTTTGTCTTTTAAAGGGGACAAAAAGTGAAGAAAAAATGTCAAAGAAATAATTCCAAAAAGAAGAATACCTTTACCGCGTGTTGTGATGGCGTTGGACACTCGTTTTGATGCTTCGATCTGTCCCACTCTCTTTCTTTTCTTTCTCTCTCTCTCTCTCTGGTACAAGAAGCGCATGCGCGTGAAAGTCGCGCTACGCGAGGCTACCTACAAGTCTATTCGTCTAGTACATGCTTCTACGTCGTATCGCCGCGCGTCGTCACGTCGGCGGCGGCGGTCCCCCGGGAGGGGCTCTCGGAGGTGGAGGCCGGGGAGGTGGAGGTCCACCCGCCGGCGCTTGGGGAGGTGGAGGACCACCCGCCGGCGCTCTCGGAGGTGGAGGTCCACCCGCCGGCGCTTGGGGAGGTGGAGGACCAGGCGGCGCTCTCGGAGGTGGCGGTCGACTCAGTCCAGGCACGGCGGCTCTCGCTGTCGAGGCGCTTCCCAAAACGCCTCCCGTGCTTCCAATGCCACCGCCTTGCGTCGCCGCGATGGCTTGTTGGTGCGCGGCAATGATGGCTTCTTGCGCGTATTCAGCTTTGGTAACTCGAGAGGTGGTGTCTCGCGCAACTTCTCCCGGTCTGTTTCGGCACCAAAACTTGATGGCGTTGTCGTTGCTTCCAGAGACAAGCAAGTGACCGGCTGAATGCCAGGCGATGTCGTTGGTTTGGCTTTCGTGGGCACCGCGAACTTCCGCGTGTGGATCGGAACCAGCGCCAACAATCCAGTAGGCTATGGAACCATCCGCAGCGCCGGAGGTAAAAACGCGCTCGTCGTGCGGATGCCACGTGACTGACGCAATATCTTTGCTATACGGACCGACGTGCGAGGAAATCGTTTTGAGCGTGCGAATGTCGGTGACTTTTAAGCTGGCATCTTTCGACCCAGTGACTAAGTGGTGGCCATTTTGGTTCCATTTCAAACAGTTTACTGACCCTTTGTGCATGTGTAACGTGGACAAACACTGTCTTTGCGATCCAACTCGTGGATCCCAGAGTTTGACGACGCAATCTCTTCCCCCGCCGCTCGCCACGACGCTCTTCGTATCGTGCCATTGGACGCACCTCACGTCACCGCCGTGGCCATTTAACGTCGTCTCCGCTTTCGCTCTCGCGAAATCGAATATTTTTATCGTCGCATCGTCCGCGCACGTGGCAAACTTCAAATCGGTAGGGCTAAAACTTACCCCTCGAATCGGTTCGCCGTGCGCTTGCGTCTGTTTCAAATTGTTAAAGTTCATCTGCCAATACTTGATTTGCCCGGAATCATCGGCGGAGATGAGCCAGTTTGCGCTATGCGACACCGTTGCTGTTCGCACCGGATTGTTATGCGCTTGTAAAATCGTCTCGAAATTAAAACTCGCCGCGTTCCAGAGCGTAAATTCCCCGTTCTGAGAACACGTCAACACGCGTCGACCGTCGGGCATGAATATAACTGTTCGTAATAATAATAAGCGACCAAAAGGGAGGTGGAAAGGGTCAGCGCAAAAGGAACGCGCTCACACACCGCGTTCGAAACGAATATCAAAACACACGAGAAAACCCTCGCGATCGCGCCGCGGAGAGAAGTAGTACTCCTACTCTTTTTACCTCTATTTATCGGCGTCTTGATCTTATTCGCGCTCACGTGCACGAATTTGAGCGCAAAACTCGACGCCGGTTGGTGTCGCAAACACCAACTCGGGCTGAAATCGAGCATGGCGCCGCTCGTGGGTTTTATAAACGGGTCGTCTCGGATCGGGTTCTTCGACACCGACGAGGCGTGCGCTCTGTTCGCGGCCGCGATGAGGTTGTTGGCCGTGTAATCGATGGTCCGGCGCTGCACCGCTTTGCGCACGAAAACGCGCTCCGTGCCGTCCGGGTTGGTCACGACCGGTGGCTGGGGATGGCGAGCGTCGTTCGCGCGAGGGTTGAAAGGCGGGGGAGGACGCTGTGGAGGGACGCCGACGCCATCGGGAGGCGTCGACATTTTATAATAAAGAGAAATTTGGAGAGAGATGTTTTTGTGAGGAAAATTCATTGGGGAACTCCAATAATAATTCGATGCCAAAAATGTCGTGTGTTTACACAAAGAAGAAATATGCGTAAAGGAACGCAGTTAGAAGATGTAGAGTAGTACCACCAAAGAATTAAAAGACCACCACCAACAACGTATAGTATGTATTTAAGAAGAAGTTATAATATAAACGTGTCATCGCGTACTGCGTTCCTCTTTTCTTACCTCGAAGCGACCGCTGATTCCGAGGACGAGGCTGCGCTACTCTTCGCGCTCGAATGCAGCATTCTATTCAAAGCGGACAAGTACGCCCGAGCTGAAGAGACGACGATATCGGTGTCCGCTCCAGTCGCCGTGAACGTTCTCGTGCCTTTGGTTTCGGTTTGGTTGTTTGTTATGGTTTCTGCGGTAGATTCATCGGTAGGTTTGATCGTCACTCGAGTGGTAGCTAACGATTCGATGCCTTGAGTGACCGCTTTGACGTTGTATTCGGTGAGCTCGACCGATTTGCCGACGACGGCGTCGATGGCTTTGTACGCCGCGTCCACTGGGCCGGTGCCGACACACGCGGAAACTCTCTCCGTGCCTTGATCGATAATTTTTACCGTGGCGGTAGGTAAACCCATCGTACCACAGACGACTTGGACGTCCACTAAGGTATAAAACTCTTTTCCTTCCTCCACTTCCATTTCATCTCTTAACAAAGCCATCAACTCGACGTCGGAAACGCCTCCAGTTTTCGTCTCGGCAACCAACTTGAATCGATCAAAAAATGCATTCAACTGATCGTCTGCAAGCGTGACGCCCAATTGCCCGAGCTTCGATTTCAATGCGTGTCTCCCGGAGTGCTTACCCATAACCACGCCGCAATCGTCTTCGTCTCTGAACACGCCAATCGTTTCCGGCGCGATGATTTCGTACGTCAATTTGTTCTTCAACATCCCGTCTTGGTGAATTCCGGATTCGTGCGCAAACGCGTTCGCGCCGACGATGGCTTTGTGCGGTTGGACGAGCATGCCGGAGTATTCTGAAACCATTCTCGAAGTTTGGTAAATGTACACCGGGTTAATACCCATGAATGCTCCATTCAATTGGTTTTGACCTCGCATGATGACCGACATGGCGATTTCCTCCAAACTCGCATTCCCGGCTCTCTCCCCGATGCCGTTGATGGTGCACTCGACTTGTCTCGCCCCATTGGCAATCCCAGCCAACGAGTTTGCCGTGGATAAACCCAAATCGTTTTGGCAGTGCGTACTAATGACCGCGTCGTTCGCGCTGACGTCGATGACGTTTTCTTTGATGCCTTTGATCAAAGCCCCAAACTCGTCCGGCAAACAAAAACCAACCGTATCGGGAATGTTAATCGTCGTCGCCCCAGCGTCCACGACCGCTTTCAATATGCGATACAAAAACTCCGGCTCTGATCTCCCCGCATCTTCCGGACTGAACTCGATATCTTCGCATCCTAAAGATTTCGCAAATTGCACCGCTTTCACCGCGATGGCGACCACCTCATCCGGCGTCTTCTTCAACTTGTACTCCATGTGAATCGGCGACGTCGCGATAAACGTGTGAATTCTCGGCCTCACCGCGTGTCTCACCCCTTCCCATGCGCACGCGATATCCTTCTCGTTCGCTCTCGATAAACCACAAATCACCGGCACGTACCCGTCGTCGTACACTTTATTCCCGACGACGCGCGCGATGTTCCTCACCGCTTCTAAATCGTCCGGAGAGGCGATCGGGAACCCAGCTTCGATTATATCCACTCCCAACTTCGCCAGGTTCGTCGCAATTTGTACTTTTTCCGTCGACGTTAACGTCGCCCCTGGTGATTGTTCGCCGTCGCGCAGCGTGGTATCAAACACTCGAACGTACGATTGGTCCTCGATTTTTCCTGGAATGTATTCAGGTCTTGGTGCTCTTTTGACGCTCGAATCGTCCGGGCCTGGGACTAAAGCCTGCGTCACCACGGTGGTGCTCTTCTCTTCTTTCCAACGACGACTATGATGATGTCGTCGTCTTCTTCTTCTTTCCTCCGTCTGCGATGATGATACTCTCTCTTTGAGCAGTGTGTTCGTCCGCCTCGAGCACGACGTCCTGACACTCGACTGGCGTCGCATCGCGAATCTTGCGGTTTGATTGGAGGCGCAATGGGACGACGATGATGACATCTTTTTCTCTCTCCTTTACACTCTCTCTCTTTTAAAGAGCGTTTGCTTGTTTATATATATATATGTATATACACGATATAATACGATATGCACAAAACGCGCGTCTCTGGTTTTGTCTACGGTTGCGCTTGTCTACAAAGGTTGCGCGATAAACCTCTCTTCTCTCTTCGTGATGTCTGAGGCATTTTTACCCACATTTTATCCCCAGGAACACAAAAAAAAGGAGGGTCGCCGCCTTTAAAACCCTAAATACTACCAAAACCCTAAACACAACCCGTGGAGACAATTGGAATTGGAATTGGGAATTCCAGCTCCAAAAAAGAAAAAAGAATGCCATCACCGCACGTTGCGCTCGCAAAGCGATGAACCCCGCTGCTCCTACCACCACCAAAGCCGAGACGACGACGACGACGACGACCGAGGGGAAGGAAAAGGAGTCGATTATAAAGTCGTCGTCGTCCAGTAGCAGCAGTAGCAGCGAAAAAAACATCGACAACGCGATCGCGTTCCTCGTCCATCCGTCGGTGAAAAATGCGACGACGTCGTCGAAAGACAAGCGAGCTTTTTTGCGGGGAAAAGGCGTCACCGACGAGGAGATCTCGACGGCGTTTGCACGCGCCGGAGTGCGAGAAGACGACGACAAAGAAGAAGAAGAAGAAGAAGACGTCGGAAAATATAACAACGAAAGCGTCGTGCCGCGATATCATCCAACAACACTCGCGAACAACAACAACAACACCAACAACAACAACAGACCACCGGCGGTCCCGTACGGCGTGATCCATCATCGGCGTCACAGAGAGGGAATGCGATGGACGCAAATGGTCGCGTATGCGGCAGCCTTGTGCGCGTTCGGGTCGTACGCGTACCCGCGCGTGAAGCGATATTGGGTGACGAGCAAAAGCGACGACCAAATGAAAGAAGAAGAAGACCAACGACGAGAGGAGAAGAAACACGCGCAGATGATGCACGCGATATCGAAATCAATCACGGAGAATCTGGCACAATTTGAGAAGAAATTGCAATCGCGCCAAGAGACGACGGAAAGCGCCGTGTTGGCATCCGTCGCCAACGTGGAGGAAAAATTGAGAGAGGAGTTGAAGAAAGTGAAGATGACGCACGCGGAAGGCGTGGTGGAGGAGAGAGAGAGAGCGAGAGAGGAGTTGATGGACGTGAAGAAGAGTTTAATGGATTCGGTGGAAGAGGAGAGGAGAGAGGCGAAGAAGGAGATGGAGACGTTGAGGAAAAGCGTTTTGAAGGAGATGGAGTTGTCGCGAGAGGAAAAACGAGGGGAAGAGGACGAGTCGCCGAGCCGAAGGTTAGGGGAGAAAGGGTACGTCGCCGAAAGAATAGAGGCGGTAGAGAATAATAGCAGCAACGCGAATACCAATAACGAAGATTTGGATTTAGACGATTACTTTCAGGCGAAAAAGCGACATCAAATGGAGTTACTCGGCGGAGACGGCGACGACGACTACAATAATAGCAACAAGACGACGTATAGATCACCGCGTTCGACAAATTCGCAACAACAACGCGCGGCACACGTTCGTAAAAATATGGGGACCAATCATAATCAGCGGGAACAACGGGTTTTAGAAGAACCACCGAGACCGAAAAACTTTTTAGAGGTCGTCGAACTTGTGGAGAAAGGCGAACCGGTCCCGGGGATTAAAGACATCGATGATCGACCCCCGAATCCGGACGTCGCTTTGCCGCCAGTGAGCGAAGATTTTGAGGAGAGAACAAGAAAACCGTGGTCGATGAAACCTTCGGATGATGAGAGCTTTGAAGGGCATAGACCGTGGGATAAATACGGCAACGGCGCCGCGGTGAGCGGGGAGTATTCGTTCGACGGAGGAGGAGAAGAAGGACAAGGAGAAGGAGGAGGAGGATGGACGCCGCCTTCCGTGCCACAGATGTCCGATTCAGCCAGGCAAGCGTTCGGGCTTTAGCGTGATAGTATAGATCTATAATACTAAAATCTATTAATGCGAGCACACACTTTGCATACAAAACTAAAAACTATGTTACCAGAAAGAACACCATCCAATGTAAGATGTGCACAAGTTCTCGTGATTCATTGCTTTTTCAATCAACCGTCGCACTTGATGTTCAACCGAATCTCCAGTGTCCACCGCTGACCCGCTTTCAATTAAACCGTCTTTACCGTTCAACTTATCGTTCATTCTTTGCATGACGCTCACCGCTCGATCATTCAAAACTATGTTGTCCTCGTTGTCGTTCATACCATCCAACGCGTCGATGAGTTCGTCGCGCTTCAAAATTTCCGGTTCGAACGAGGAAATGCTGCTATCGTAATTAGCGCCAGAGATGGTAGCTGAAACGATCTTTTTATGATGTTGTTCCGTTTCGCCACCGCCGAGTTGTTGATGCATGACGCGCCGCGCGTAGGAAGATGAGTGCTGATGGAGTTGTTGTTGGTTACCAACGCCCGATCTGTCTTGATCACCCACGTCACCCCCTCCGTGTTCGGATTCATCGATCGAAACGTTCGTCGGATCATCAACACCGCCGAGGACGTTTATATCCGCCTCGATCACAGCGGTCGTTCCACCGCCTCCGCCAAACTCGCGCATGTTTTCGTATTGAGCGTGTAGCGCGGTCGCGCCCATCACGGAGGAGGAAACTGGGACTTGGCCACTTGGCGTGTCCATAAACATTGGTGCGGCGCCTGGCTTTTGACCCGTTCTCGGCAAACCGTCGGAACCAGAGTCTAATCGAGAGGAAGAGTTGTGTGCGATATCGGCAGTGTTTACTCGACTGTCGATACCGATTTTTTTACTCTTCTGGTCCAAATCGTCGTGGAAGGATTCGTTTTCAGGGATGGTTGGTGTTTTCGGTGGTGGCGTTCGCGAAGTCCCTCGAGAGGATTGACCGGAAGGCATATCAGAACCCGCTGGTGTTGTTGAACCAGAACCGCTAGAACCATCTCCCGTGGTGAGATCATCATTCTTGTTACTATTCGTTCGTTCTCCGTCATCGTGAGAAATGGTACGTCTCGACAACGGACTTGATTTTGCGCTATTCGTTTCAGCCGCCGGCGTGACGCTTCCGCTGTTGTTCGCCGCAGAATTCGCGTTGGAAGGTTCCGCGGATGATTCGTTTTGACCGGTCGTTTGGTTCGCCAAAAGTCTCCAGTTAATCAATGGATCGTGTACGAACGCTTCTAACATAGCCAGCACGGAATCCTTATTGCTTCTCAACACCGTAACTACCCTTTGACAAGTACCGATAAAGTTCCCTTCAATCCCAGCTACTTCCATCGCTTTCACTAACATTCGAGTTAAACGAAATGGCACGCGTTCTGGGAACTTCTCTCGGTGCATGGATGCTTCAAAACAATCGCCAAAATCGATGTGCAAAACTTTTCCGGAGTACCTATCAATCATAAGATTACTCGGATGTCGATCGCCGAGACCGAGTAAGTAGCCAACCATGGACATGACCGCCAATGATCGGGTGTATGTCGTTCGACGATCGAGCCATTGCTCTGAGCTGTGCGATTTCAGCCACAAAACCTGGGCTAAATCGTTCCCGGGCGTGTTATCCAACGCGTGTCGGAAGACTTCAACTTTATTAACCAACGGTAAATTGTCGTAATCCGGGGCCATGGCGAGCATTAAGCGATGTTCCAAGTTCAAAGGAATTTTGCGCGCCTCGCGGTGTTCTCGGATGAGAACGTGCATTGTGTCGCAATTCGGAACCCAACCAATGAGTCCAGAGTTTGGCGATAACGGAACGACAGCGTATCGAGCAATTGCTAAATCTTTCCTCGAGGTTGAGGGCGTGCTGTTCAACAGTTGATTGACTAAACCAAACAATTGCATTACGCGTTCATCTTGGCGTAAATCTTCGTGGCCTTTTAACAAGTAGCCGTAATCTTTCCCATCGGATCCGTGGATTTGTAAACGACGCGGGCGTTGCTTGGAGGTAATGACGTGCATGGTGGGTGCAAACCAAGCGATTGTTACCACTTCGCCACCGGCAATGTAATTCCCAGGTAAGGACAACTCCAAATCTCTCGCCGATAACAAACGGTGCGAAACGTATCTCAACTCTAAATTCGTCAACGTCGGCAGTTGCTTGTTGATTCGTTTGAACACGTGATAATATAAATCCCAGGCTTGATTTAAATCCTCTTCACGGCCAGATTCTTTGAATTTTTCACAATATTCGCGAGCCTCTCGCAATTCTCTTCCGTATGCTTGCGCGAACGACATCTCTTGCAACGTCTCTGCGCCGGTGCGTTCCAAAATGTGATGCAGAGGCGCTAAAACCGCAAGCATACCATCCACGTTTTGCTCGCCAAAGTATAAACGAGACGCTTCTTCTAACGCTTCGTGCCACGCTTCGTGCCAAACAATCGCAACGCGAATGAGCTCTAAACTTACCACTTCCGCTTGCTCGACTAAAAGCGCAGAATGATTTCGTAAGTTGTCTAAAACCGCCGTCGCGGAGACGCGTCGAGTGGTCGATTGCGACTTACAAGCAACAAGCAACGGGTACAACAACGCCTGAGGGTGCTGACGGCCAACGCGAACTAATAAGCGATGGATTAGTCGTCGAACAGGCGATGAATTCGTATGAATTCGTGCGACAATTTGGGGAATCACTGAAAGCCACGTGTTAATGGAGACGTGACCGAAACCTTCAACCAACGCAGCTTCGACTTCGGGCAAATGGCCGTAGTTGAACCATAAGGTTAACAAGCGTAAAATATCTTGCAACGCGCCGCCCATATCACGGGGCGTGGAGCCACCCAACGCGATCGAACGAAAGAAACCAGATACAGCCGGCGCGACGTGTCTCGTCGCGGCAGCTTTCAGAGCATCTCGTTCTTCATTGACATTTAATTGCTGCGTGGCTAAACGCTGGTAGTGTTCCATCGCAGTGGCATTGAACAAAGCCCAGTTGTGCCAGGCTTTTGCCCAGTGTCTGGAGTGTTTTGTAGCCGTACCGAAAGAAGTTAAGACGTCCGAAATGGTATCATCGTCTAACGTTTCCTCCGCGAGTTGCCATCGCCACTGCCCGAGTTTCAAAAACGCCTTCGAAACTAACTTTGCATCGTCTTTAGCTAATCGACGACCTTCCATCTCACGTTGATACGAAGCCGCGAATAACTCGCTCGCAAGCGATTGTAAACGCTGAAATGCTTCTTCTCTCGAGTTCACACCCCATAAGTGCTTGCAATACGCAAACATCACCAAAGGTCGACCGGACCCGGCGCCGAAGCCTTCTTGTCCTGCAGAAACCTCGCTCGGGTCGTATTCTAAAAGTCTCACCAACGTTCTCTTCGCTTGCGATTGGCGACCGGCTTTACGATTCATGGATGCAAATTTCAACCACGTGTTCATTTCTTCGCTCATCGGAAGCACCAAAGATCGAACGGCTAAGAGCGATTGCCAAACTTCCACGTCTCTCGAGACGCCATAGATGCGATCGCGCCACATTTGACGAACAACGTCTTGTCTGTGTTTCGCGCGTGGATCGTGTTGCGCAATCGCTTGTAACTGAGCGTATTCGACAACTTCTTCGAGTTCGGCAAGCTGCTGCGCACGGACAACACCACCGTATGAGCGATCGTACGATTCAGATACTAAAGACACGAGCTCTTGACCAAGCGCCTCGCGAGACGCGTCTACGTGCCTTAAAGCCGCCATCGGGTCTCCGCGACGTACAGCGAGAACAGCGCGGTAGAAATCACCATCCCCGGGCGTAATTAACGCGTTGGTTTCGAAGTACGGCGTCCCACTATCCGATTTGCTCTTCTTACCACTCTGATCGACCAAGTTATTCCCCGACCCTTTCTTATCACCGCCGAAACCGTTTGAGTTAGATCCGTTCTTCCCAGTCGTAGTATCTCGTTTCGAGCTCGAATAATGCACGGTATATTTTTCCATCGATTTCCAATCGCCTAAATGCCACGCTGCTCGAGCCGCTAGAGGTGCAACTTTATCCCTCAAAACCGAATGTTTCGCCAATGCGAGCTTTTTCATCTTTCTCTCGGCGATGGCATCCCCCCCGTTTGCCCCTACCTGGATACTCGTCAAACCAATCTTACTGCCATTGTATTGCGGTGCACCACCTTCATTTGTCGGCCACTCTCTCTTAGCTAACGCAATGAGTCGTTCCCATTCACCCAGAGCTGCTAAACATCTCATTTGTCCTAAACTCGCCTCTTCTCGCGCGATGCGATCGGCTTTGGACATGATTTGTCGGTTGTAATGATATGAAAACGACGGTGATGGCGGTCTTTGCGCCGCCGTCGACGCGTATGGTTGATGATTGTTTGTCGAGAAGAGCTCTCTTTGATACAAAAGTTCAGCCTCTCCCGCCGCTCGCGCGTCCAACTCGTCCGCTCTCTTCTTATGAGCCTCCAATGCAAATTCCCATTGCCCTAATTTTTCGTACCACGACTCTTTCACGTTGACTTCCAATTTATTATTCCTCAAGTGTGTCAATACTCCAAGAGCGGCTTCTGGAAGATGCAATTGATTGTTTATTGCAATAATTGCCTCGACACTTTCGTCTGGCATGGATGTGAATTCCAACTCTTTGTAATGCAATGCTTTGGCGTACGCGCGGCACCGTTCGGCAATGGCGCCTAACGTTCGCACATCCACCGGAATCGGTTTCTCGTCACGTTCCATGAACTCAGACAAATTGAGCAAAGTCGCTACAATTTCTGGAGGTATCATCGGTGACGTGAATGCAGATTCCATCAAACGCACGAGTTGCTCTCGGTGCACCACAGACAACTTGGCCCAACAACTCACAAAGGATTCGCAAAACAAATCCCTAGCGACGTTGGGTTGGACGTTGGCCAAGTCCGCACAAGCTCTCAGTGATGGTGAAGGGGAAGATTTTAATAATTCAACTGACAATTGACGCATCCACTCGAGCCAATCTTCTTTAGTGGACCTTTGCGACGATTCCCACGCTTTGCGCAGCGCGGATTCGTTGACGACAAGCTTTTGCGGTTGCACTGGAGGCGGAGGCCTATTCGATCGAGGATCAAACACGTTCGCCTCTTCGTATTCTTCTTGACCGAGCATACCATCGCTTCCAAATAAGCTCCCATTCGACGATATTGAAAGTGCCCCAAATGCGGTGTGGAACTTCCCACCCGACTCTATGCGTTCCAGCATGGCCTCAAAGCGTTTATCTTTTAAACCGACTCTTCGAGCGACGCGAGTAATCGAGGGAAGGAACAACTTGTATTCACTTTGTAACGGTTTTTCCATAGCTATTAACGCATCGACGGCATATTTTCGAAGAATAGCGTCGTCACTTCCCAAAATACGTGCTAACGGTGCAATAATCGCACTCGCATGTTGTGACGACGCGCATTGCATGCGAGGTAATTGCCTGGAAAACGATGCCAACACCGCCCTACGCACTTGGAACGGCACCGGAGCTACGCCAGGTTTGAACAACCTCACAATAGACGGCAATATTAAGTGTAAGTGTTCGTCCACACCATTTCCGAACGTTTCCAACGCTCTTAAGACGTACGGTACCGCTGCGTATCGCCCCGATCGCTCCGCATCCGTCAACACCGCGACAATCCTTGGCAACAACTCCGGCAAATACGCCCGAAACTCATCTCTCAACGCTCTCGACAGCTCTTCACACAACGATAAAGTTGATTTCAAAAGTGCATTGTTTCCCCAGAACGCGTGAATGATTTCCAAAATTTCCGGTAAAAATCTTCTCACGTGCGCTTTAATCACGCTCACTAAAATCGCCAACTCTGCAAGCATAAACTCTCGCAAAGCGTCGTCGCATGTGCGCATAACGTCGAATAAAACTGGGAACACGGTTGGTAAATATGAAACGCAGTTCAAGCCCAAAGAGTTATGGAAGATGAACATGATGGATCGAACGACCATGTGTCGATGACTGGACATGGACTTGTCTCGCAACACTCGCAACAGCGCGTTCAAGGCAACCGTCGGGTAGAAATCGTCACTTGCGGTGGTTAAGTTCATGAGCGGTAAGAGGTCGTGCGAGTTTTCGTCGTTATCGTCATCGTTGTCGTCGTAGTTGTCGTCGCCGGCTGTTTTCAAGTTGATCTTATTTACATTCTTACCAAACCCACCCATGATGTATGCATTCGCTTCAACCGCAACTGCTCTAGGGTTGTTTGTCACAGCTTTGGCCACCGCGGATTGTTTAACCCCTCGCACGCCACCCAAGGAGAGTAAACCTTGCCCGTACATTTTGATTTCATTTTCTTTGTGCGCGTGTGGGTCTAAAGCACCGAGAATACCTAAGGTTCGCAACACGTTTTCACGTTTTGTACCTTTCTCGGTCGCAACCATGCGTAATAATAAAGGAAGCAACTGCGGGTGATCGGCGTACGGTGCGACGACGTAACCGGAGTGTTTTACCAGTTTACCTAAAGTGATCACGGCAATATCTCGCGTGGCGTTGGATTTCAGCGCTTGCATGAGCAAAACGAGAAGTTCGGGCACGTGCATTTTTGTTGTTGGTCCGCCAACTTCCATGAGTTCGCCGATAGTGGCAATCGCGGCAGCTTTCTCTCGACCACTCACCGCCGTGCGCACAAAGACCGATGCAAACGATTTTGTCATTGGATCCGCACTAGAAATCGTGCCATTTTTCGTGTGATCGTGTGCACTCAACGGATCTTCGTTTAGATGTTTCATGGACGTGTCGTCGTCTTCTAAATTTGGTCTTTCATTTGTAATGTTGCCGACGTCTCTCTGCTTCTTTTCCTTCTTGTTCTTGCGATTGGAAGCGTTATCGTCATTAAAATCGTAATAATTATCGCTCGAATTGTCATTTTCGCTTCTGCCGTTTTCTCTCGAGTCGTTGCCATTTGTAGCTGTGTTGTCTTTCTTATTCTTCCCGTTTTGGGCATCTTTGCCGACCTTTTTATCGTCAACAACCCCAGGGCCGCTACTTTTTGATTCTTCCGCTTTCGCTCTCAACATCCTCGTCAATGTTTTCAAAATCACGGGACAAATGTGTGGCGTGAACAATCGAGGACAGGCACGAATAAGCGTCGCTATTAACTTTGCCGATTCTTCTCTGATTGAAGATTCAGTCGAACTTTCGAGTTCCGCCAAGAGCTGCAACAAGTACCCTCTCAACGCTGGCAAACAATACCCGGGGTTTCTCGGTGAAAGCCGCGCACCAATCAATTCAATTGCCAGCGCTCTTACGACTACACTTCCGTCGTTCAACGCAACAAATAACGCTCTCAGCGATCGAGCTTGAGATAAATATGAATCAATCGCGCGACATCCAATCACAAATGATCTCAAGACTGATGCGCGGAAGTTGGCATCTAAATCCGCCACCGCCAGTTGCAATAACCTTTCCATGATGACATCCCTCGTCGCTTGAGGTTTAGCGTAGGACTGGCAATTAAGGAGGATCAAAGCGTTTCGGTTAGGAGCGTTGTATTGACTCTGCCGGTGGTACAATGCGGAAGAAGGTTTTTGCGAAATTTGTTTCAGCTCCAGCAAGTGACAGCACGTCAACGCGGCTTCTAATCGCACATCCACCGAAGGATTATCTAAGTGTTGGACGACGTTACGTCGAGCAAATTTCAGCAACAAACGAGAGTCAAACGGGAAGGAACGCATGGTACGTAAGGCAAGTTCGAGCGTTCGTCGCGAGACTCTTCGTTCGTCGTTGGTTGTGTCTGAATATAGACGTTCAAACGACATACCTTCAAAGCCGGGGTGGGATTGATAACCAAATTCGCCGCTACAGTTGTCCACATTCGTCGTCCTCGTTGCCATCGAGACGGCATCGAATAAGCGGCTTTGGATTTGTGACGTTAAATCCGGCAGCGCGTCGGTGATTGTTTCTAGCGAAGAGACTAGCGATTTGGACAAACCAACTGCAAACATTGCCGGCAAGACATTCAACACGTGCGGTTTCCATGATTCTTGAAGCGCGGCGGCCATTTCACCGCAACATCTCAGCGCCTCGCGAACGCCCGAACGCAGGACTTTTTCGTTCGCCAACTTCAGCTCTTGTTTTCTGTGAATTTCTTCCTCGTCGTTTTCATCTTTTCTATCCCAATTTTTAAACGACCCCGCGCTCTTTTTCGCCCCCTTTGCGATTTTATAGCGACCATTTCCTGCGTTTTCGTCGTCGAAATCGCCGTCCAACTCCTCGCCGTCATTATTATTACTTCTATTCTTCCTCTTTTCGCGGTTTTCCCTCTTAATACTGTTTCGTCGTTTTCTAGACGCCAGCCGCTCTTCGTTATACAAAGAGCCTTCACCAAATACATCGTACATGACGGCAGAGATTTCTGGAAGGTACCGCAATAAGGCGCTTCCGAGAGGTTTTTCAAACATGCGATTTTCTTGAATAGAATAGTCATTCACGCGAACACTACTTCCATCAATCGAGGTGATTTGCGAAACCGTTGGCAATCGCGATCGATAATTTCCGAATCCTCCTGGCGTTTGAACCCCGTTGCTATTGTTCATAAACGCATTGGCAGATTGCGTGCTCATGTCAGAACCAGGCGTAATCCATCCCGGACTATTACTGCTGACTCCTCCCGATCCAATTGAATTGTTGGCGCCGGTGTCGTCGATTGGAGTCCCCAGACCGGGTGACCGCATGAGCTGTCCGAGCAAGTTTTGATTGCTCGTTTGTTGATTGCTGTAATTCGAGTTTGCGGGTGTCTCAGATCGAGATCGAGGCGACGCTCCTTCGCTGCTCCCGTACCCTCTGTTGTTATTATTTGAATTTGGTGTCAACTGTGGCGTGACTCGATGACTGAAACTACCACCACTGACCATTTGTTGGTGCTGTTGATTATGCGCGGCGTGATGGTTTGTGCTCACCAAGTTATCTTCTCTCGCCCTTTGTATACGCATGAGTTCGTCCGCGCGCATCGCAGGTTCTAACGCTTTGGCTAAATCTCCGAGCGCTAAGAAACCCGCATCTCTTTCGCCCTGCGCTCGAATAGAGGTTAGCAAAACCCCGCACGCTAATGGCAAGTACGAATCTGCAAACCTTCTCGGTGAAAACGCGGCTAACCTTGGAATCAAGTCAATCACTGACCTTCTAACGATGAGACGTCTCGAGCGATAAAACTTCAAGACTGTTTCCGCAACCTCTTTATATCTAGAAAGCATAAACTCACCGGTGTGCCTCAACAGTTCACCAAGCGCGAGTAAGGACCCGTGGATTTTTTCCGGACGATCGTTATACTGCGCGTTCGCGTGCACTTTCTTCGCCGACGAATATTTGTCTGCGGCCATCTTTTTGCTACTGCTATTCGGTGTCTTAGCAACGGCTCCGCCACCACCAGATTTCGACGGCGTATTCGTCGAAGTCGGAGTCATCGGAGCTTCTAAACCTTTCCTCACTTCTTCGTACAGTTTATAATACCATTGCACGCGATATCTCGTCTCTCTTTGCTCGATGACCATCAAACACGCTCGTAAAGCCAACACGCCGGCCAATCGAACGTCCAAACTCGGATCGTGCAACGCCGGCCACACGGCTTTGATGAAATGTGGCACGTGCACGTTAAACACAGTTGGCGCGTTTGCGGCTAATTCTCTTAAAGTTAATGCGGCTGCAAACCGTTTTCGCTCTTCTCGCACTGGATTCTTTAACCATTTAAACGCTCTATTTACCTCTTCCTCGACGATATCTGCTGTGAACGCGCTGCCGGACGCCACCAACCTCCCCAAAGCCTGACTCGCCGCGCTCGCTAACACCGGTTCCGGCCCTGCTCTCATAGTCATCACCGCCGTCCTCAAATACCGAGCAAACCTGGTCACTTTCTCCACCTCCTCGCCAAAATCCACCGAACACAACTGGTCCACGCACGCCACCGCGGCTAATCGTTCTCTCAGAATAACACTCCCTGCTAACTTTTCAATCTTCTCGTGCGCGTTGTTTGTAAACTGCGCGAACGCTCGCGTCGAGGCTTCTCTGGCTTGGCCTTCGACGTATTCCCTCAGAGCGTTTCCCCTCTTCTCGCGAAACAAGAGCACATTTTTCTTCTTCTTGCTCTTCGCGCCGTAGAGGAAGAAATCGTCGTCCTCGTCGTCCTCGTCGTCCTCGTCGTCCTCGCTCTCGTCCTCGTCGCTCTCGTCCTCGTCCTCGTCTGAAGACGCATCTTCCGAGCTGCTCTCTTCGCTGCTCGAGGACGAATCGTTCTCCGAGAAATTGTTTTCATCCGGAAGCGCGTGCGCTACCCCGACGGCCCGCACGTAAAACGCACCAGAGTGGTTGTTGGTGACGGTTGTCGTCGTCGTCGTCGTCGTCGTCTCGTTCGACCGGCTCGTCCTCGTCGTCTTCCTTCCTCCTCTTCCTCCGCCTTTCCACGCGCCGAATGTTCCGCCGCTTCTCGCGTGGTAGTGCGCGCGCTCATCAAACTCGTTGTTGG